>OOCW01000522.1_pt1 | contig 37061 bp, 38 predicted proteins | sample 1671201 | NCBI WGS metagenome assembly OOCW01 (sample SAMN06348132, study PRJEB24527) | human gut metagenome | biome: human gut; feature: ankylosing spondylitis patient; material: feces | host: Homo sapiens | place: China | collected 2015-10
GCATTCTTGGTGATGATGAATGTCTTATTGGTGTAGCTATTAATCCTATTAATTCAGTATGACCTGTTATTCTCTCTGCCATTTTAATATTCCTCCAATTTATTTATTTGTGTATGTATATGATTTTTATTTGTAGTTTTTATATAACATAGGAAATTTTTATTTTAATTATGTTTTTGTATTTTATATATGTTTAAAATTTGTGTACTATCTGATTATTATGTTTTTTATTTACTTTGATGCATTACATCAAGTATTAAAGCTAATTTGTCTACTGATATTTGACCTGGTGCTGAAGCAGCTTTTGCAGCTCCGAAAGTAAGTGCTGAACCGAAAGTTTCTCCAGATAATCTACTTACAAGACCAAGCGCACCCATAGACATTGTTATTATAGGTTGTTTTGCGTATTTAGTGTGCATCTCTTCTGTAGCAGCTAATAATGTTACTACGTCTTCTGAAGTATTAGGCATAACTGCTATTTTAGGTAAGTCAGCACCTAAGTCCTGCATTTTACAAAGTCTGTTTATTATTTCGTCTTTTGCTGGAGTTTTATAAAAATCGTGATTTGACATTACGACTTTTACATTGTTTTTGTGAGCTGTTTCGACTATATCTTTTACTATTTCATCTCCTGTAAATAATTCTACATCTATTAAGTCGACTAATTTAGTTTGTGCTATTGTTTTATTAAGCTCTGAATAATATTCAGTACTTACTTCTAGCTCTCCACCTTCTTTTTTGCTTCTGAAGGTGAATAATATAACAGCGTCTTTAACTTCATCTCTAAGAGCTTTAACTATTTCTTTGACTTTTTCTATATCTTCTACATCTTTATAGTGATCAACTCTCCATTCGATTAAGTCGAATTTCACATTTTTTAAGAATTTAGCTTCTTCTAATATCTCTTCATTAGTTTTTCCTACTAAAGGTACACATATTTTTGGAATACCTTCACCTAGTTTTATATTTCTTACTTCAACAGTATTTAACATCTTATTTCTCCCTTATATATATTAATATTTGGTTTGTTAATTTTTTGTCGTTTATTATAATTTAATTATATTACCTAATCTCTCATAATTCTAATACTATTTTTTATTATTTTTGATAGGTTTTAGCTATCAATTATGATATACTAATTTAAAAATAATGCAAGGGGTATTAAAAATGAATTTAAATCAGCTTTATTATTTTAAAACAGTAGCTCAATTACAACATTTTAGAAAGGCTGCTGAAAAATTAAACATATCTCAACCTAGCCTTAGTCTTTCTATTTCAAACTTAGAAAAAGAATTGGGGACTTATTTATTTGAAAGACAAGGTAGAAATGTTAGTTTGACAAAATACGGTGAAATTTATTTGGAATATGTAAAAGAAGCTTTATCAATACTTGAAATTGGAGAAAAGAAATTAAGAAAAATAACTAGTGATACGCAAGGCCACATAGATATTGCTTATATATCTCCTCTAGCTTCTTATTTTATTCCGAAAAAGGTGAGGGCATTTTTAGAAAGTGACGACAATAAAGATATAAAATTTACATTTAGACAGGGGATTACATCTCAGTTAATAGATGGTCTAAAAAGTTCCAAATACGATATTGTATTTTGTTCATATATAGAAGATGAACCCGAAATAGTGTTTGATTTGCTATTTAAAGATGAGCTTTTATTAATAGTGCCACAAGACCATCCACTATCAGTATTAGATGTTATAGATTTAAAAGATATATCTAAATATCCAATAGTATCATATGAAAAAAGTACAGCTTTAGGGAAGGTGACTATGGATATATTTAAAAAGGCCGATATTACACCTAATATTATATGTGAAAGCGAAGACGAAAACGGAATCTATGGTCTTGTATCAGAAGGATTTGGTATTGCACTTGTTGCAGATATAATAAATACTGATAATTTTAAAGTAAAACAAATAAAAATAAAAAATACTGATTGTAATAGAAGTATATATATGGCATATAAGAAAAATACATACCAAGCGCCTGCTGTAAGAAAGTTTATAAAATATATAAATAGCACATCTAAAGATATCTTTATATATGATAACAATTAGACTTTTAAGTTTAGTATTATTAGAATATATATTAAAGCAATGGACGAAGTCGGTGGCGATATAAAATTTTATTATACAAAAAAGTAAGCAAGTACTATAATTCCTTGCTTACTTTTTTTATATAGATTCTAAAAACTCTATAACCTCAGATATAATCCAGTCTGGAGTAGAAGCTCCTGCTGTTATACCTATAGATTTGTAGTTTTTAAGTTCTTCTTTATTTAGTTCGTCTTTTGTCTCTATTGCAAATGTATTTGTTAAGTCTTTGCATATATTGACTAACTTTTGTGTGTTAGAGCTGTGTTTTCCACCTATTACTATCATACAATCAACTTCTTTTGCTAGATTTTTAGCAGAAAGCTGTCTTTCTTTAGTTGCAGAACAAATTGTATTTTTCATAGTAGCGTCATTTAATACTTCGTTTAATTTAGATATTATTTCTTCGTATTTATCTATATCTACTGTAGTTTGACTTACTACACAGTATTTTGCATATTTATCGAACTCGATATTATCTATTTCATCTATGCTTTTTATTACTATAGCATTATTTCCACACCATCCATTTATTCCTATAACTTCAGGATGAGTTTTATTTCCTATTATTATGATTTTATATCCTTTTTTAGAAAAATCATTTACTATTTTGTGAATCTTTTTTACAAAAGGACATGTTGTATCTACTATCTTTACACTTTTTGTTTCAGCTTCGTTGTATATATTTTCTCCAACACCATGAGATCTTATTATTACCCTCTCATTTGATGGTATATTTTCTATTTCTTCTACTACTTTAAGACCTTTTTCTTCATATTTATTTACAGCTTGTTTATTGTGTATTAAAGGTCCTAGTGAATACACTTGCGTGCTTTTATCATCTAGCTCATCACTTGCCATTTGCATAGCTCTTTTTACTCCGAAACAAAAACCTGCATTTTTAGCTATTTTAACTTCCATAAAATCCTCCTATATAAAAAGCCTTCATCATTTAAAATGAAGACTTTTTTAATTATAATTAACTTAAGCAACGGAATCTCCGATTCGTTGGCGCTATGAGCAAAGCGAATTTTTGTTTATTTTATTTCGCCTTTTTCAAGCTTATAGTAATTTTCTTTTATAACATCCATAACTTCGCCAGCTATACGAGTGTGATCTTCACTAGTAAGCTTTTGTTTATAGTATTGTTCTAGTGATATAGGCTCTCCAAAATATACTTTTGCTGGTTTGAAAAGCTTATAACTAGAATATATAGTACATGGTACTATCTCTGCCCTTGCTTTTGTTGCAAAAAGTGAAAGACCTGCTTTTGCATCATTAAAGTCATCAGTTTTGCTTCTAGTTCCTTCTGGGAACATAACAAGAGCGTAGTTATTCTTTATGTATTTAAGAATTCTTTTAATAGTTCCTAGTCCTGGATTAGTTCTATTAATTGGTATAATTTCTACTTTATTTAATATTGATGCTAATATTTTATTCTTAAATAATTCCTCTTTTGCTACTGCAGTCATTTTTCTTCTTTTATTTACAGCGCTCGCTATAAATATAGGGTCTAAATTAGATTTATGGTTTGCTGCTATAATTAAATTTCCCTCTTTAGGAATATTGTCTATACCTATTACTTCAAATTTGAAGAAAGTCTTTGTAAATATACCAAAGAACTTTAACATGAAATTATAAAAAGTCAAATTTATCTCCCCTTTAAACTATTTAATTTTTTGTAAAACAAGTTCTACAACTTGATTTATATCTTTACCTGTTGTGTCTATTTCTATAGCGCCTTCTGCTTTAACAAGTGGAGCAAATTCTCTGTTTGAATCTATTTCATCTCTTCTTATTATGTCGTTTATGATATCTTCTAGAGTTCCTTCATATCCTTTTTCTTTTAATTCTATATAACGTCTTTTACCTCTTTCTTCAGGAGTTGCAACTAAGAAGAATTTGTAGTCTGCATTAGGGAATACGTAAGAGCCTATATCTCTACCATCTAGTATTACAGCATTGTTTTTTCCTATTTCTCTTTGTAAATCAACCATTAAGTATCTTACTTCTTTTATTTTTGCTACATCAGATACATTTTGGCTTACTTCTACAGTTCTTATTTCATCATTTACTATTTTTGAATCTAAGTATATGTTGTTATCTCTGAAATCTATTGAAGTTTGTTTTGCCATTTCAATTACTGCATTTTCGTCTTTTACATCTATATTGTTTTGAAGACATTTTAAAGTTACAGCTCTATACATCGCTCCTGTATCTATGTAATTTATGTTTAATTCTTTAGCTATTATTTTAGCTATTGTACTTTTGCCTGCTCCTGCAGGTCCGTCTACTGCTATTATTATGTTTTTCATTGTTTATCTCCTGTTTCTTTTTATATAAATATTTATAAGCTAAGTCCTGCTAAATAACCTGTAGAAAATGCTATTTGAAGATTATATCCTCCAGTTTCAGCATCTAAGTCAAGTAATTCGCCTGTTATAAATAAATTATTTATTTTTTTAGATTCTAAAGTAGATGCGTCGACGTCTTTTGTGCTGACACCGCCACAAGTTACCATTGCACCTTTAAAACCTAGTGATGATGTTATAGTAAGCTTCATGTTTTTAATATTTTCTATTATAGTGTTTTCGTCTTCTTTAGTAAGCGAATTTCCTTTTACATCGCTTAAATTTAATATGTTTAGAAGCTCTTTTACAAATCCATCTGGAAGTATAGTTTTTAAGTTAGTTGATATATTTTTATTTGGGTTATTTCTAATTAAGCTAACTATTTCTTCTTTTGATGTATTTTGCATAAAGTCGATAAATATCTCAACATGTTCTCCAGCTAGTACTTTGTTTATATATGAATCTATTATAAGTACTACTGGACCACTTATGCCGAAGTGAGTAAATATCATATCTCCACATTTGCTTATTTTTTTCTTTTTAAGTTTTGTAGAGATTTTTACATTCTTCATAGATATACCTTGAAGATTTTTAACCCAAGTCTCTGCTGTTTTTAATGGACATAGAGCTGGTAATGTCTTAGTTATAGTATGCCCATATTTTTCTAAAACTTGATAGATATTTCCATCAGATCCTGTATGAGCGTAGCTCTTACCACCAGTAGATAATATTACTTTATTAGCATATAGGGGCTGTGATATTGTGTTTTCTTCTTCATTATCACTTATTAAAACACCTTTAACTTCATTATCTTCTATTATTAAATCAGTTACTTTTTTATTGTATATAATTTCTACGTTTTTACTTTTTAAATCATCTTCTAGCGATTTTATTAAATCTAAAGCCTTGTCGTTTTTAGTGTATACTTTTAAGTCGTTTTCTTCTTCGATTTTATATTCTACACCTATACTGCTTAAATAATTTAATAAATCTTCATTAGTAAATGAATAGAAGCTGCTGTATAAAAATTTATTGTTGTTTACAACTTTATCAAAAAAGTCTTCTATATATCTATTATTAGTTATATTACATCTTCCACCACCAGTAAGTTTAAGCTTCTTTCCTAAAAATTCATTTCTTTCGATTAAAGTTACTTTGTGGTTATTTTGAGCAGCACTTATTGCCGCCATTATTCCAGAAGGTCCTCCTCCTACAACTATTACTTTAGCCATTATATCCTACTCCAATGCACTGTTTTCTATTTTTTTATCATTTATAATATGTGTAGTATCATTCATTTTCATAACTACAGGACCATAATCTCTAAGCTCTATTATATTTAAAGCTGTATTTCCTTGGTTTATTCTATATATATTTTGAACTGATGAATCTAAGAATGATAAAAGCATAATTCTAGCACATAGAGAATGTGTAACTAAAACTATGTGTTTTCCATCGTATTTTTCATTTATCTCTTTTATAAAGGCATCTGTTCTTTCTTTTATTTGATATAGAGTTTCGCCTTGAGGTATTTGAGCAAGATGTGGTTCATTTCTCCATCTACGATATAAGTCTGGATCTTCTTCCATTATATCTTTTATAACTCTTCCTTCCCAAGTTCCGAAATTCATCTCTCTTAAAGCTTCAGTTTTTTCAATTTCTATATTTAATTTATTTCCTATTATATCAGCAGTTTGATAAGCTCTTCCTAAGTCACTACTATAGATATAGTCTATTGGATATTTAGTCATACTCTCTGCTAAAAGCTCAGCTTGTTCGCGACCTTTAGCTGTTAAGTTTGAATCGCCATGTCCTTGAGTTTTACCAAGTATGTTCCACTCAGTTTGACCATGTCTAACTATATATATTGTGTTTGTCAATCATTTCCACTCCTTTTTTATTTCTTCTCAAATTTTAATTATATCATAAATAAAAATAATTTCATATGGATTATAAAGCACAAAAAAACTATCTCAAAATATAAGAGATAGTTTTCTATATTATTCAAATAAATCTATATATTTAAAAGTATTAAAATAGAGATTTATTTATATTAAAGCCATTTATCATTAGGTATTTGTCTCTTTCTAAGTCTTTTATATACCGATTTTCTTATTAGAGTATATATTACTGAGCTAAGTGGTATAAATAATATCATACCTACAACGCCCATAAGGCTTGAGCCTAGTGTTATTACAAATATAACCCAGATAGGGGGTAGACCTATTGATTTACCGACTACTCTAGGATATATTAAGTTACCTTCTATTTGTTGTAATACTGCAAATAATATTGCAAATACGATTACTTTTATAGGATCTACCATCACAATAAGTATTGTAGCTATTATAAATGCTATACAAAGCCCAAATATAGGCACAAGAGCTAATATTGTTATAAGTATACTTATAAGTAGCGCATATGGTATTTTAAGTATAGTCATAGTTACAAAGAACATAGAGCCAAGTATTAGACATTCTATACATTGATATGTAAAGAAGTTACTAAATGTCTTATGTGTAAGTTTGCCTATTTCTACTAATTTATCTACTATTTTTTCTGGTAAAAATGCATACATAAGTTTTTTTAATTGGACACTTAGTTTTTCTTTTGATATAAGTATATAAGCTGCAAATATAAAGCTTATAACAGTACTTACTATGCTAGATACTAAGCCTGCAACCATCCCAAATGTAGATGTAAATAAGTTTCCGAAAGAATCTTTAAAGAAGCTAAGTAATTTATTGCTTATACTAGGCCAGTCTATTTCGACATTTGTAAGGTAGTCTTGAACCCATTTCCAGTCTATATTTGATTTTTGTAACCATGTACGTAGAGTCTCTACTGCATGTGGGACTGTATCTGCTATATTTGTTATTGTTTCTAGTAGTTTTGGTCCAACTAAAAAGATTAATACTAATATAACTAATATAAATATTAAAAATGTAAGTAATAGACTAAGCGGTCTTTTTAGCTTTGGGAATTTTCTTTCTAAAAAGTTCATAGGAATGCTCAATATAAATGCAATAGCAGCACCTATTAAAAATGGTTTAACTATAGATAGTAAATTTGTAAAAATACCAAAAATATCTCCAATTCGATATAAAATAAAAACAAGGAGTATTAGACATATCATTCCCTGAAAAATTTTTCTTAATTGTTTATCGTGCACAATCGTACCTCCCAATATGTTTTATCTATAATAATATACTAGATTAACGAATAATATACTACTTTTATGAATTATATATTACATTTGAATATTTATAGCTTAAATATTTATATATGTTTTATAAAATGAAAATATACATAAACTAAATAAAGTACAAATTGATTTTTATATATTTTAAATATTACGTTATAATTATATAAAAAACAATAAGTTTATACATATTTATAGCCAAATTATGATAAAATAAAAAAAACTTTATTTTATAAGTTAATAAAACTGACAATACTAAGGAGTGACAAAAATGGAAGAGATGAGTATTTTAATAACAAATGAAGCTAAGCGTGAATTGGATAAGCTTCTTGAAAATAGCGATAAAACTTGTATAAGAATTCTTACAAGACACATAACTATGACTACTGAAGCTAAAATAGACTTAGAGCTAGATGAGCCAAATATAAACGACAACTGTTATGATGTAGATGGATATAAAGTCATAATAAATAAAGTATTAGACTCTCAAATGAATTATATAACTATATCATATGGTGGTCTTTTAAGTAGAAATGCATTTTGCGTAGAAGCTGATTTTAATTTCTATTATTAAACAAGGTGATATTATTGATTAAACTTGAGACAATTGAAGATATAAAAAACGCCGTACACAAAAATCAAATGACAATTATATATTTTACTGGTAACTCGTGCGGTGCATGTGAAGTTATAAAGCATAAAATCGAAAATTTTTTAGAAAATTACCCTAAAATAAAAAGTTATGAGATAAATGGCGAAGAAAATCTAAAAGTTGCCTACAAATATAGTGTTTTTTCTATGCCTGTATTTTTATTATTTGTAGAAGGCAAAGAAAGTATCAGAACGGGCAAACATGTTGATTTACTCAGTTTAGAAAGAAGTATTGATAGATATTATAATATGATTTATTAAAAAAGAGATGCTAAAAGCATCTCTTTTATTATAAAGAAATTTTATTTTTACTAAATATTATTTAACAACTATATCTATATTGTCATTAGATCCATCTACAACTATAGTATCACCATTTTTAATTTGACCTGCTATTAATTTTCTAGCTATTATAGTTTCAAGAGTGTTTCCTATATATCTCTTAAGTGGTCTTGCACCATATACAGGGTCATAACCTTCTTTAACCATAATATCTTTTGCAGCAGTTGTAACTTCTATATTGATATCTTTTTCTTTAAGTCTGTTTGCAAGGCTCTTCATAAATATATCGATAATTTTGTAGATTTCTTCTTTATCAAGAGATTTAAACATTATGATGTCGTCTACTCTGTTTAAGAATTCTGGTTTAAATCTTCTCTTCATTTCGTCCATTACAACTTTTTTAGTTTCTTCAGTTATTTTACCTTGATCTTGTAATAAGTAGCTACTACCTATATTAGATGTCATAATTATTATAGTGTTTTTAAAGTCTACGGTTTTACCTTTGTTGTCTGTAAGTCTACCATCATCTAGTATTTGTAAGAACATATTAAATACATCTTCGTGAGCTTTTTCTATTTCGTCGAATAATACTACTGAATAAGGGGCACGTCTTACTGCTTCTGTCAATTGTCCACCTTCTTCATATCCTACATATCCTGGAGGTGGTCCTACAAGTCTAGATACTGAGTGTTTTTCCATATATTCAGACATATCTATTCTTATTATGTTTTCTTCGCTGTCAAATAATGAACGAGCTAAAGTTTTTGCAAGTTCTGTTTTACCTACACCAGTTGGTCCAAGGAATATAAATGAACCTATTGGTTTGTTTTCGTCTTTAAGTCCAGCTCTTGCACGAATTACGGCATTTGCTACTGCTGTAACAGCTTCATTTTGACCTATAACTCTTTCGTGAAGTTCATCTTCAAGTTTAAGCAGTTTTTCTCTTTCTCCTTCAACTAATTTAGTTACAGGTATACCTGTCCATTTAGATACTATTTCAGAAATTTCATTTTCTGTAACTTCTTCTTTAAGTAGTGCTGTATCGTATCCACTGCTTATTTTTTCTTCGTATTCTTTAATTTGATTTTCTAGTTTTGGAATTTCTCCGTATTGTATTTCAGCTACTTTGTTAAAGTCGTATTCTCTTTCGTATTTTTCAACTTGTCCTTTTAATTCATCAAGTTTTGCTTTTAAGTTTCTAACTTGTAGTATTTGATTTTTTTCTTTTTCGTATTTAGCAGTCATTTCGTCGTCTTTAGATTTTAATTCTGCTAATTCTTTTTCAAGTACTTCAAGACGTTTTTTACTTTTTTCATCTTCTTCAGCAAGTAAAGCTTCTTTTTCTGTTTCTAAAGTAAATAATTTTCTTCTTACTATATCAAGCTCTGTTGGTAGAGAGTCTATTTCACTACGTATCATAGCGCCAGCTTCATCTATTAAGTCTATTGCTTTATCTGGTAGAAATCTATCAGTTATATATCTATCAGATAATTTAGCGGCAGCTACTATAGCACTATCGTGTATTCTTATTCCGTGATGTATTTCAAAGCGTTCTTTTAAACCTCTAAGTATTGATATAGTATCTTCTACAGTTGGTTCAGAAGCTATTACTGGTTGGAAACGTCTTTCTAAGGCTTTATCTTTTTCTATATATTTTCTATATTCATCAAATGTTGTAGCACCTATACAGTTTAATTCACCACGAGCAAGCATAGGTTTGATTAAGTTACCAGCATCCATAGAGCCTTCTGTTTTACCAGCACCTACTATTGTGTGGATTTCGTCTATAAATAAAATTATTTTACCGTCAGCATTTTGAACTTCTTTTAATACTGCTTTTAGACGTTCTTCAAATTCACCTCTATATTTTGCACCAGCTATTAATGCACCCATATCAAGTGAGAAGATTATTTTATCTTTTAATCCTTCAGGAACATCTCCTCTAACTATTCTCTCTGCTAATCCTTCGACTATTGCAGTTTTACCAACACCAGGTTCACCAATTAAAACTGGGTTGTTTTTAGTTCTTCTTGATAAAATTCTTATAATTCTTCTTATTTCTTCGTCCCTACCTATAACAGGGTCTAATTTATGTTTTTTAGCTAAATCTACTAAGTTAGTACCGAATTTAGCAAGTGCATCGTAAGTACCTTCTGGATCGTTTGAATCTACTCTTTGGCTACCTCTAACACTTGATAATACTTGTAAAAAGTCGTTTTTATTAATTCCATACATTTTAAGTATTTTTCCGACAACAGACTTAGACTCTGTCTCCATTATAGCAAGCATTACGTGTTCGACACTTATATATGAATCCTTAAAGTCTTTTGATATTTCATCGGCTTTAATTAAAACTTCTTCGATTTTTCTAGAAGCTGTAACCCCTTGAGATGATATACCTTCACCATAAATTTGAGGTACTTTACCTAATTCTTCTTCTATAGTGCTTTTTAATGCAGCTACAGATACATTCATTTTTTCAAAAATATTCGGAATTAAACCGTCTTCTTGGTTTACTAATGCAGAAAATAGATGAATAACATCTACTTGTTGGTTGTGGTGTTTAACTGCCTCATTGTAGGCGTCGTTTAAACTTTTTTGAACTCTTACGGTCATTTTTTCTATATCCATATTAATCCCTCCATCTATATATTATGTCCTAAATAAAGAGAAATAGATATAGCTTTACCTAAAATTTGATAAGCTATTTTGATTTTGCAATTACCCTAAAAAATAAAGGAATATATATTCCTGTGCATAAAAAATAAAATAATAATAAAGGTCTATTTTGAAATTCTTAGACCATATATATAAAAATAAGATTTTTAATCTTTAAATACTATTATAGAACTTTTTTTGCAAAAATCTAGGGGTTTTTGTTTACAATTTTGTTACTTTTATGAAAGTAAGATTTAAGATAGATTTTATAAGAAGCTGTCTTAAGTTTACGATTTTTATTAAATAAAAAAATATCAATATAAATAAAATAGATTTGTAATTTAGTATGTTTTTTTACCTTATTTAATTTAAAAACTTAAAAAATTAAATTTTATTTATCATAAGCATAAATCAAATTAATATTTTAAATATAAAATAAAATATTATTTATTAATTTTGTGTTAAAAATTTAACTTTTATATACCCATGTTACATATATTTACAAAAAACTCTAAAACAATGAAGGAAAATAAAGCTTTTTAGTGAATTTATATATAATTAGATAAATATCAATTTTTATAGGGGTGATAAAATGAAAAATATTAAGTTTGAAAAAAATGGAAAAATATTCAACTTAAAAGCTATTGTTTGCGAGAATAAAGATTTAATAAAATATATGAAACGCGATTATCTTTTGAATTTATGTGCAGAGGGTTGTCCAAATTACAATACAAATTGGTCTTGCCCACCAAATAGTCCTCGATTTGATGAATATTCAGCGGACTATACTAATTCTCTATTAGTTCAAGTTACAAGTGAAGTTGAAGAAGGAGAAGAATTTATGGAAGCTTATATTCAAAATAGAAATACTTTAGAAGATTTGCTTTCTAAGATGCAAATCGATTTTGAATGTATTAAAACTGCGTGCGGATCTTGTAATTTATGTGAAAGATGTGCATTTTTAGATAATAAACATTGCTACCATCCAGAAAAGATGAGATATTCTATGGAAGCTATGGGCATGGACCTTCAAAAGATGTCCGAAGAAGTATTTAACCACAAATTAACTTGGAATAATAAAGAGAATAAATCAAATATATGTACTTCTATAGGGTCTATTCTTTTTAATGGGACTTTTTTAGAAGATGATTTTTGTGATTTAGCTAGAAATTATAGATTTTAATAAAAATAATAAATATATAACAACATTTAATTTTGAATTTTTATAACATGTATCAGGTAATAGTTGTACTTAAATTGTGAAAAAGTAAAACTTTTATCAAAGATATTGTGCCTAAATAAATAAAAAAAGACTATAAGTCGTTGTAAAGGTTAGACCAACGGTCTATTCATTTTAACCTTTACATAAGATTTATAGTCTTTTATATTGATATTGGCACATATATCTTTATTTACTAAGCCTATAATTATACTTAAAATTGTAAAATATCTAGAATTAAAAAATATTATTGTAAATAATAAGCTAGATAAAAGTAATTTTAAAATTTTCTTATATTTCTTGATTTTTCTTTATATTGTTTGATATATGTTTTAATATATCTTCTTTACTTAATCCTGATAAATGAAGTTTATGACCTAATTTTATATATTCAGAGAATTGGACTCCAGGTTTTAGGCCAAGCTCTATTAAATCTTTGCCACTTACTTCTGGTTCTTGCATAAGTTCTTCATAATCTTTTAATGAAGCGCGAAGCGCCATTTCTATCTCGCTATAATCTTTATCAATTCCTCTTCCAAGAGAATCAGCTTTTGCAAGTAATATTAAATCATTTGGATGTATTGCATCATCCCATAATTTCATCATTGATTTCTTTTTTGAAGTATTATACATTTGATTTGGTTTCATATGAAGCTTAACTAAATTTAATACTTCTTTTTTTAGACTTATTTTATTTGTAAGTCTATTTAAAAATTTATGTGCCAAATTAACACTTTCAACTTCATGACCATATGCAGTAAGCTTACCTTTTCTTAATTTTGTAGTAGAGATTTTTCCAAAATCGTGACATAGCGCAGCTAACATAAATGATAATTTATTTTCAGCTTCATCTTTTAATTTTGCCGCTTCATCTAAAACCATCATACTATGTGTGAATACATCGCCTTCTGGATGATATATCTTTGATTGTTCTATTCCAATTAAGTCTTCTACTTCTTTAAACCAAAATGACAGTTGTTTCATCTCTTTTAAAGAAGTAAAAAATATTGATGGCTCTGTTGATTTTAACAATGCTTTTTTTAATTCTTCAAATACCCTTTCAAAGGCAAGAGATGACACATCCATACTTGAACAAAGTTTTATAGTTTCTTTATCAATTTCAAATTTAAATCTAGATGCAAATTGCGCAGCTCTAAATACTCTAAGAGGATCTTCACAAAATGAAATATCATTTATATGCTTTAGTTTTTTATTTTTTAAGTCTTCTATTCCACAAAATGGGTCTATAATCTCTCCAGTAAGTACATCTTTCATCATAGAGTTTATAGTAAAGTCTCTTCTTATTGCAGCTTGTTCATATCCTATAAACGGGTCTACATATATTTCAAAATCTCTATGACCTCTTCCATTAGATATTTCTTTTCTCGGCATAGCTATATCTATATCATATCCTTTTAAATTAAAAACACCAAAAGAAGCTCCAATTTTTTGGACATTTCCCAGAGATTCAAGTATATCTACTAAACAATCTACATCTATACCGTGTACTTCTATGTCTATATCTTTTGTTTCTATTTTTAATAGTTCGTCTCGTACATAACCTCCAACGAAAAACGTTCTACCGCCCTTTTCTGAAACTTTTTTTGCTATTTTTGTAGCCATATCCATATTTTTATTCACAATAAATATCACCTCTCTTTAATTATATTTTTACGATAATTTCAATTTATATATTATTTGAATATATTTATTTGTATATTTTTAAATATATTTACTTATAAGTAAAAAGATAATTCAATTTAATTTGAGCAAACTTTTTCTTTATTATCATTAATATACTATTACTATTTTAAAATTTCAATTAAAACGTAACTTTTTATAAGTTTAACTTAAGAAAAAGCGCTACAAAAGTAAATTTGCAGCGCTTTTATATGTAAGTTTATTTTAATTTATAAAATATAAAGATATTATATATTATAAACTTTTTAATTAAATTTAAATCTTATATTAATTCTACTAACTAAAATTATATATCATACTATATTCTAGCTTAAGAATGCTTCTACAATAACTGCTTCAGCTTGTTCTTCGTCAAGGCCGAAGGTCTCTAATTTAAGCAATTGTTCATTATTTATTCTACCTATAGCAGCTTCATGGATTATAGCTGCATCTGTATGGTTTGCTTGTATCTCTGGAATAGAAGCTACTCTTGCATTATCCATTATTATAGAATCACATTGTATATGAGCTTTACACTTTTCATTTCCAACTGCTATTGGATGGAATGATTGTGTAGAATCGTTTTTGGCAACTGAACGAGATACTATCTGTAGTGTTGAGTTTTTACCATTTAAATTAGCAGTTATATTAGATGTAGCATGTTGGTTGTCATGCGTCATTAATTTTTCTGTAATCACAAGCTTAGAGTCTTTACCTACATTTGCTTCAGTTTCTCTAATAGTAGAAGTAACTCCTTTTATTTGAGTCATTTCCATTTCACAATATGATCCTTCTTCCATATGAACTATAGTTGTAGGATTTAGTATTCTATCTCCAGTACCTTCGCCTTCGCCATAGTGTTTTTCTATATATTTTACTTTAGCATTTTTTCCTATATAAAAAGTATGGATACCATCGTGTTCAGAAGTTGCACTTCCGCAGTTGTGTATACCACAACCAGCGACTATATCAACTTCGGCACCTTCTCCTATAAAGAAATCATTATATACTAAATCGTTTAAACCAGTTTCAGTTAATACAACAGGTATATGAACTTGTTCTCCCTTTGTATGAGGTTTTACAATTATATCTATACCAGGTTTATCTTCTTTTGTTTTTATTTCTATATTTTCTGTAGAGTGACGCATAACTCCTACGCCATCTTTTCTAAGGTTAAATGCTCCTTCAGGTTCCCCTGTAATATCGGCTATTGTCTTTAATAAATTTTCTAGCATACTATTTTTCATGTGTTAAAGCAACCTCCTTTATGGGACAACCACAATCAGTTGGTCCAGCTTGAATAAGTGGCATAATTTGTTCTTTAGGCCCTTTATTTTTAATTTTACCATTTGCAATTATCATAATTTCATCAGCCAAGTCTATTACTCTTTCTTGATGTGAAATTATAATAACAGTTTGTTCCTTGTTTTCTTTGAATTTTTGGAAGCTGTTAACAAGCATTGAAAAACTCCATAAATCTATTCCTGCTTCTGGCTCATCATATATAGCCAGTTTAGGATTTCTAGCCATTAGCGAAGCTATTTCTATTCTTTTTAATTCCCCACCAGATAAAGATGCATCGACATCTCTTTTTAAATACTCTTTAGAACAAAGACCTACGTTAGTAAGGTATTCGCAACAAGCGTCATTACTTAATTTATTTCCAGAAGCTAAATTAAGAAGCTTTTTAACTGTAACGCCTTTAAATCTTGGAGGTTGCTGAAATGCATAACCTATTCCGATTCTTGCACGTTCTGTTATACTAAGGTTTGTGACGTCTTGTCCATCAAATAATATTTGTCCAGATGTTGGTTTTTCTATTCCCATTATTATTTTAGCTAATGTTGATTTACCGCCGCCGTTAGGCCCTGTTATAATTAATATCTTACCTTTTTCAATTGTAAAGTTTATATTATCTAAAATAGTAATTTCACCTTTGCCATCTAAATTATCTACTTTAAATGTAATATTTTTTAATTCAAGCATAACAAATTCCTTTCTATTTCTATATTTCAAATAAAATACTCAAAATTTAAGTATTTAAAATTATGAGCGCTTAAAGATAAGCACTCATAATTCTCCCCATGTTTTTAAGTTTATACAATTATATCTATTTTTTCTACATGTTTTAATGATATTTTTAACTTTTTAAATTGAAATTTGCTTTTATTTTCCTGCAACAGATAGACCACTTGCTATTACTGTTGGGCTACCAACTGAGCTAAGTGGGAATTTTAGATCATCTCCGACTTCTTCTATATCTTTAAGAAGTTTAAAGAAGTTACCTGCTACAGTTATTTGATCTACTGGATATTCCTTTTTACCGTCTTTTATGTAGAATCCTTTTGCAGCTAATGAGAAATCACCTGTTATAGCGTTAGCTCCAGAGTGAAGCCCTGCAAAATCAGTTATTAAAAGACCTTCACCTATGTTTTCTAATATTTCACCAAAAGATAAATTTCCTTTTTCTATATAGAAATTGCTAGGAGAAACAGCTACAGAAGTTGCATAAGAAGACTTAAATCCATTACCAGTACTTTTTGTATTTGCTTTATTAGCCGTTTTTAAGTTGTGAAGTAATGTTGTAAGTTTTCCATTAGATACAATTTCTTTTTTAAATGTAGCTACACCTTCATCATCAAAAGGTGCTGAAGATAATCCATTATCTAAAAGAGGATTGTCTATTATTGTTACTTTTTCTGAAGCTATCATAGTATTTTCTTTATCTTTTAGTAAAGAAAGTCCTTTTTGAGTAGCATCTGCGCTAAATACTCCACAAAAAGCACTAAGTAGCGATACCATAGCTTCGTTATATAGAGCTATCTTGTAGTTTCCTGTTTTTATAACATTTGAGTTTATTTTTGATAATGCTTCATCAACGCCCATTTTAGCTATTTCTTTAGGATCTATTTGATTTATATTTGTTGCTATTTTGTATCCTGTTCCATCTTGCTTTTCGCCATCTATCTCTACTATAGGTATTATATATGCATAAAGTATATTTTCTTTATTTTTTAAGTTAAGTCCTTTTGTATTTGATATTTGGACTTCACCTTTAGAGTAGGTAATCTTACAACCTCCTATATTTACGACATTTGGGTTGTAGTTTTTGCATTCTTCTTCCATTTTAAGACCTAAGTCGATTAAATCTTTTGGATCTATATTATCTAAATCTTCATAATAGCAAATTACTTTTTCGTATTTTTCATCGCCTTTATATATAAATTGAGTATCTTCATTTTCTATAAGTAAGGCTGCATTTTTAGCAGTAGTTATAAGCATATCTACTGAAGTTTCATCTAGTATTCTAGTATGAGAATACCCTATTTTACCGTTTATTATACCTCTAAATGATAAACCAAAACTTTTGTCTAGATTATAACTTTCTACTTCTTGTTGATAAATAGATATTTCTAAAGACTCTGAATTAGTCACATATATTTCACTATTTTCAAAACCAGCTTCTTTTGCTTTTTCAAATAATATTTCTTTAAATGTATTTAAATTCATAATAGTTACTCCCTTCCGCCAACAGTTATATTTTTAACTCTAATCATAGGCTGACCTACATTTACAGGTATACTTCCTGATTTAGAGCCACACATTCCTTCAGCTTGAGCAACATTGTCAGATACCATATCTATTTCCATTAAAACTTCACTACCTTTACCTATAAGTGAAGCTCCTCTAACTGGTTCTGTTATTTCACCATTTTTAACTAAATATCCTTCATTTACAGCGAAGTTAAATTCTCCTGTAACTGGATTTACAGAACCACCACCTAGTTTTTTAGCATATAGTCCATCATCTATTGATTTTATGATATCTTCTACTTTGTCATCACCAGGAGCTATATATGTATTAGTCATTCTTGAAGTCGGCTCATATTTATAACTTTCACGTCTAGAGTTTCCAGTTACTTCTGTATTCATTCTTCTAGCATTTAATTTATCAACCATATATGATTTTAAGATACCATTTTCTATAAGTACATTTCTTTTAGTAGGTGTCCCTTCGTCATCTATATTTGATGAGCCCCAGTGATTTTTCATAGTACCGTCATCTATTGCAGTTAATTTTGTAGATGCTATTTGTTCTCCTAATTTATCACAAAATACTGAGTTCCCTTTTGCAACTGCTGTTGCTTCTAATGCATGGCCGCAGGCCTCGTGGAAGATTACGCCTCCAAATCCATTGTCTATTGCCACTGTCATTTGGCCGGCAGGACAGTTTTTAGCATTTAACATTATATGGGCAGTCTTTGCTGCTTCTCTACCATGATATTCAGGATCCACTTCGTCTTTAAACATTTCAAATCCCATAAGTCTACCTGGATTTTGGCTACCTGTTTGGTTCTCATTTTCATTAGAAGCAATTGCATTTACCATAAGTCTAGTTCTAATTCTAGTGTCTTCAGTATATAATCCTTCCGTATTGGCAATTAATATATTTTGCTCTTTATCCATATATCCAACACTTACTTTTGATATATCAGTGTGGTAATTTTTTGCACTTTTATATGCACTTTTCATAACTTTTATTTTTTCTTTACAATCTACACTACTTGGATTTATTTTTATTGGGTGTAAATTTTTAAAAGTCATATGATTATTTAAGATAATCGATTTTCCTTCTTCTATTTTGCCTAATGCAAGTGCTGCTTTATAAGCAGTGTCTAAAAGAGATGATAAGCTATTGTCATTTGTATAAGCATAAACACTTTTTAGCCCTTTGAATATTCTTATACCAATACCATAATCTCTTCCACCTAATATATTTTCTACTTTATCATCTAATACAGAAATACTATTAGTTATACTATCTTCTTCAAATATTTCTGCAAAATCAGCTCCTGTAATTAAACATTTTTCTAGTACTTTAGTCGCTATTTCTTTTGAAATCATATTTCCCCTCCTACCATGTAAATTTATTTTTATGTGCATACAATTTCACACAAAGTTTTAGTAGTTAATTAGTAATTATATTGTTTTAATAAAGAATCAATTGAAACTTTAGATAAGGTGTCTTTAATACAGCTCATAACTTTCTCAAAGGGTGTTACTAATAATTCTGGTAAATCCGATATGATCGGATTATTTATTTGTAAATCATCACTACAGAATATATTTTTTATATTTACTTCATCTGTTATTTTATAGACATCCCATAAAGTTATATCTTTTACATCTTTTTTTAATTTTATACTAGATGTAGAAGGAACTTTTATAAGAAAATCATTTCTACATAGAAGATTTAATATATTTTTTATAACTATAGGATTACATTTTAATTCGTTAGATATATAGTCGCATGTTAACCCTTTTTCATCTCCATACACAGCGATAAATAATATCGTGTGTACTGATAGTTGAAAACGTCTACTAACTTTCATTTTTATCACCTCATGGTAATTTTAGCACACTTAATGTAGTTATTCAAATAACAAAAATGTTATCGTTTTCCAGGTTATTTGCATAAAAAAAGATACAAAAATAAAAGTTGCTTTTTGTATAAAAACGAATTACCCTATACCTATAGGGGTATATGCACCCTATATATTTTTAAATATTTCATACCCATAGGGGTATGAAGAGGAGGTTATTATGAGATTATTCAAATCAGAAACAACTAAAACTATTACTTTTATTGTTATTTCTTCAATATGTTTACTTTTAAGTTTAGTAAACAGTATAAATAACTATTTACATTTTAATTTATCATGGGTCGCTATATTACTTTGCGGTTTACCAATCATCAAAGAAGCTTGTATATCTTTATATAAAGAATTCGATATTAAAGCCGATGTATTAGTTTCTTTAGCACTTATCGCATCTGTTATTATAGGTGAAACTTTTGCAGCTTGAGAAATCGCAGTTATAATGACTATCGGTGCCCTTCTTGAAGATTTAACTGTTCAAAAGGCACAATCAGGAATAGAGAGTTTAATAAAATTAACGCCTCAAAAAGCTAGAGTTATAAGAAATAAACAAGAAGTTATGATTGATGCAGATGATATCCAAATAGGCGATATAATAAGAGTTATTGCAGGTGAAATCATTCCAACAGATGGTATTATTATAAAGGGTGAAGCCTCTATAGATGAATCTATAATGAATGGTGAATCTCTTCCTGTAGATAAAACTGTCGGAGACGATGTATTAAGCGGAACAATAAATCAATATTCTACTTTTGATATGAGAGCTAGCAAAACTTCGAGCGATAGCTCACTTAAGAGAATGATAAGATTAGTAAAAGAAGCTGATGCAAATAAAGCACCTATAGTTAGTTTGACAGATAGATGGGCAACTTGGATTGTAGTTATAGCCTTAGTCTCTTCTGTTATTACTTATTTATTTACTCATGAAATACTTAGATCTGTAACTATATTAGTTGTATTTTGTCCTTGTGCTTTAGTTTTAGCTACTCCAACAGCTATTATGGCTGGAATAGGAAATGCCACTAAATACGGTATGCTTATAAAAGGTGGAGATATAATTGAAAGATTATCAAAAGTTAAAAATATAGCTTTTGACAAGACTGGAACATTGACTTACGGCAAATTATCAATAGTAGATTATAAAAGTTTTAGTTCTGAATATAGTGACGAAGAATTTATAAAAATATTAGCATCTGTAGAAGCTCATTCAGAACATCCACTTGGAAAGGCTATAACTTCATATTATAAAGAAAAAAACGACAATCAATTATTAGAAGTTGAAGATTTTACAGTACATCCCGGAAAAGGTATAACTGCTGTTTTAAATTCTAAAAATATATTAGTCGGCAATTTAAAAATAATGAAAGATAAAAATATAAATATTAACAATAAAGATATAATTAAAATATCACAAGACTTCTTTAAAAAAGGTTGCACAGTAATTTACTTATCAATAGAAAATAAATTAATAGGATATGTAGCATTATCTGATATTTTAAGACAAGAAAGCAAATCAATAATAAATTATATAAAATCTCAAAATATAAATCCAATAATGCTTACTGGAGATAATGAAGCTATTGCATCAAATATAGCTAATAAAGTCTTTATAGATGATGTATATTCTAGTTTACTTCCAGAAGATAAGATGAAAATAATTAAAGAATTAGAAAGTAAAAATTCTCCTACTTGTATGATTGGCGATGGTGTAAATGATGCACTAGCTTTAAAGTATTCAAGTGTTGGGATATCTATGGGTGCTATCGGCAGTGATATAGCTATAGAAGCTTCAGATATAGCACTTGTAAGCGACGATATAAAAAATATACCATATTTACTTTATCTATCTAAAAAAACTATGAAGACTATAAAACTAAATGTAACATTTTCATTAGTATTAAACTTTGTAGCTATAATACTTGCTATGGCGGGAGTATTAAATCCAGTAGTCGGCGCACTTGTTCATAATTTAGGTTCAGTATTCGTTATAATAAATTCAGCTAAACTATTAAAGACTAAAAATAATATCGATTTGAATAATAAAACTATATACAACTTTACAAATACTAATATAAAAGCTCTTAATATGTAGATTTGTATTTATTTCATATGCTATTTTGGAATTGCAGGTTAGTTGATTTTTCAAACAATTAGTATTATCATATAATAATAGCAATCTAATAATGGGAGGAATTAACATGCGCCAATGTATGGATATACCAAATATTCAACTTAGAATAAAAAAAATCCAAGGTCAACTCAATGCAATATCTAAAATGGTGGAAGAAGATGTTCCCTGTGAAGATATATTAATCCAAATAAACGCAGCAAAAAGCGCTATGCATAAAGTAGGAAAAGTGGTATTAGAAGGACATATACATCACTGTGTTAAAGACGGAATTGAACACGGAGATATAGAAAAAACAATAGAAGATTTTTCAAAAGCTATAGACTATTTTACTAGAATGGGGTAATTATATAAAGTACATAAAAAGCGATAAATATTTGATATATAATCAAGTTTTTATCGCTTTTTATAATTTAATTTCATATTTTATATGTTTATAAAGTTTATGTATATTTATAAAGTAAAAATATTCATTCTATTCCATTTTGTTATATTACAAAACCACCATTAGAGCTTATCACTTGTCCTGTAATAAAATCGCCTTGTTCTGCTAAAAATAGCGCGCATTTAGCTATATCTTCAGGCTGACCAATTCTCATAAGAGGAGTTTCGTATTTTAACATTTCCATAGTATCTTCACTTAAATCTTTTACCATATCTGTATTTATTACACCTGGTGCAATTGCATTTACATTTATATTTGAAGGCCCTAATTCTTTTGCAAGGGCTTTTGTAAGACCAATCATTCCAGCTTTTGAAGCAGAATAGTCTACTTCTGAAGATCCACCAACAAGCCCCCACATAGAAGATATGTTAATTATGTGACCACTACAATTTGGAAGCATGTATTGTAGTGCTTTTTTTGTAACATAAAATACTGAATTTAAGTTTGTAGATATAACTTCATTCCACTGTTCATAAGATATATCTGTAAATAGACAAGGCTTACTTATACCAGCATTATTTATTAAAACATCGATATTTTCAAATTGACCTATAGTATAATTCACAAGTGCATTTGCTTCTTCTATCTTAGATACATCTGCCTTAAATATTCTAACACTTAGACCTTCTTGTGTTAACATATCATAAAGTTCTTTCGCCTTATCTTCTGATTTATTGTAATTTATAACTACATTATAGTTATTTCTAGCAAATAAGATCGCTATAGCTCGTCCTATACCTCTAGACGAACCTGTTATTAAAACTGTTTTTTTACTTTTCATATTTATACCTCATTATATTTTTTCTTTTTATGTGTTTTATTTTCCTTTTATTAAATCTACATTCATTTTTACAATTAGCGCAACCTAAGTTTAAGTTGGATATATCTAAAAATCTCTCAGGATGTTTTTTAAGTTGATACTCCCATAAAAATAGACTTATAATCGAAAGTACTATTAAAGAATATGTATATATATTTGGGATTAATATAAATGGTGTAAAGTACATAATATGATCCCAATTATAAATTCTACACACATTACAGCATTTATTTTTCATAAAGAATACCTGAAATGGACACCATATATTTACACAAATCATATCACACCAATAATAAAATAAAAATAGCATAATTACCCATGATTTGTTTAAATCTAATTTAAAATATATATAAAATAATATTGAGTTTAAACAAATCCACGCTAAAAGCACGTTAAATGCATTTTTATTGTTAATAACTGTTTGTATACTAACTGCATTTTTATCATAGTTGTTTTTTTCTTTGTAGTGCTTTAAAAATAATTTACCGTTGTAAGTTGTTTTATTTTTACATGGAATAATTACTTTCAAAACATCATTTATCAAATATAGCCAACATATATGATAAATCTTTATGCCAAATATAAGATTGTAATTTAATATATTATATAAGTTGTTTGGATTATATATAAATACAATTAATGCTGAAAAAAATAATATAGTTCTGAGAATAAAGTTTATTCTAGATTTTTTATTCAATCTTCTTACCTCCTATATTATTTATTTAAATATTGTTTTAAATATTATAACATATAGATAATTATCTTATACTATAATATTAGAACAAAAAAATAAAGGGTTCAATTTATCCCCCTTTATTTTTTTAAGATTATTGACCTTGATGGTATTTTCCTAAAAAGGCTCTAGTACGTTCATTTTTAGAATTGAATAATTCTTCTGGCGTACAGTTTTCAACTATTACACCGTTATCCATAAATATCATTCTATCTGATATATCTCTAGCAAAAGACATCTCATGAGTAACTATTACCATAGTCATATTCATCTCAGCAAGTGAGCGTATAACTTTTAAAACTTCTCCTGTAAGTTCTGGATCAAGTGCTGATGTAGGTTCATCAAAGAAAAGAATTACTGGCTTTAGTGCAAGAGCTCTGGCTATTGCGACCCTTTGTGCCTGCCCTCCTGATAGTTGATGAGGGTATGCATCTTTTCTACTTTCAAGACCTAGCTTTTGTAATAGTTCCATTGCCTCTTTTTCTGCTATATCTTTAGGTATTTTTTTAACTCTTATAGGTGCTTGAGTTATATTTTTTAATACATTAAAATGTGGAAATAAGTTAAAGTTTTGAAATACAAGTCCTGTTTTTAATCTTATCTCGTTTAATACATCATTACTTGCATATTCTACTTTGCCATTATGTGTAGATACCATAACTTCTCCATCTACAGTAATTTTCCCGGAATCTATAGTTTCTAATCTATTTATACATCTAAGTAATGTAGATTTACCAGAACCAGAAGATCCTATTATAGAAACTATTTCTCCATGGTTTACTTCCATAGATATATCTTTTAGAACTTGTAAGTCTCCAAAGTTCTTCTCTAAATTTTCAACTGATAAAATTTTCATTTTTAGCCTCCTATTCATAGTAATCTAATTTCTTTTCTAAGTAGAAACAGAATCTTTCAACTACAGTATTCATAATTAGATAAAAAATACCAGCTACTATTAATGGTACTGTAGAAAATTGAGATGACATTGTAGCCCCTGCAAGTTTGAATATTTCTGCAACACCGATTACTTGAGCCAAAGCAGTATCTTTTACTAATGTCATAAGTTCATTACTCATAGGTGGTATTATTCTTTTTACAACTTGAGGTAAAATTATCTTAAAGAATGTTTCACTTTTTCCAAAGCCTAATACTGTTGCTGCCTCATATTGACCAACAGGTATAGATTCTATACCACTTCTATATATTTCAGCAATATAAGCACTATAATTTAATGTAAATGCCAGTATTGCTGCCCAAAATCTCGGTAAAGTTGTACCGAATATATAGTATGGTGCAAAATAGAAAAACATCAATTGAAGTATAAGAGGTGTTCCTCTCATAATAAGTAAAAATACTTGTATAGGTATTCTTATAATAGCGAATTTTGACATTCTACCAAAAGCTACAAACATGCCAAGTATTGATGAGAATATTATTGTTAAAAAGAATATTTCTAAAGTAACAATTGAACTTGGCAACATATTTTTGACTAAATTAATTATGCTTTCAAAATCCAATTTAATCCCCCCTGTCTAAAATTTATAAAGTCTTATATCTTAAAAAAGGCGCCAATTTTAAAGTCTTAGACTTATAAATTTGACACCTTTTAAAATATACTTTAGTCTGAAATTTTAAATTAACTATTTATCTTTACCGATTGTAGTTAAATCTTCACCAAACCATTTTTTACTTATTTTTGCTAATGTACCATCTTTTTGCATTTCTTTTAAAGTATCTTCAACCTTTTTACATAAAGCGTTGTCGCCTTTTCTAAAACCAACACCCATTTCTTCGTCTAATATAGTAGTGTCTTCTATAATGCTGTATTTTCCTGGGTCTTTTGTCATATAGTAACGAGCAACTACTGTATCCATAGCAACTGCATCAGAACCGCCAACTTCTAAGTCCATTAATGCTTTTACATTGTCTTCAACACCTATAAATTCTTTAAAAGAATCTTTTAAATTAGTATCTTTGTCTATAGTAGCATATGCAGTTGATCCGCTTTGTGCTGCTACTACCTTACCTTTTAAATCAGCCTCAGTTTTTATTCCTGAATCAGCTAATACTACAAATATTTGTGGATTTGACATATAAGGTTCTGTAAAAGTTAGTACTTTTTCTCTTTCAGGAGTTATTCCAAAACCATTCCATATACAGTCTATATTTTTAGATGATAATTCTTGTTCTTTACTTTCCCAGCTTACAGGTTGGAATTTTGCTTTGATGCCCATTCTCTTACATGTTTCTTTAGCTAAATCGACATCAAATCCAACAATCTTATTGTCTTTATCTCTATAACCCATTGGAGGGAAAGAATCATCTAATCCTACAATTAATTCCCCTTTGTCCATTACATACTGTAGTGAATCATCATTTGAAGAACTGCTAGAATCTGACGATGAACATCCGCCTAAAAGTGTACTAAACCCCATCACAAGAGCTAATGCTATAGCTGATAATTTTTTCATAATACTACCCCCTATGAATATATTAAATTTTAAAAATTACTGCTTGAAGGAATAGTAACACATTTCGATTGGCAAGTCAATATTTTCCAGTTACATTTCGAACTATATTGTAGTTTTAAATTTAAAGATTCGTTTTTAAACTATATACAACAAATTTCTCTTTATCATCATTTTTATATAGGTCTTTTAAAATGATTTCTTTTTCTAATATAAATGGTGTTCTATATTCTAAAAATTGAATATAATCATCACTTGGATAATAAATTATTAGATCCATATCCCTAGGATTTTCTTCATAAGATATTAATATATTTTCAATTACTTTCATAAAGATTTGGACTGAAAATGGATTGAAGAAATAAAACTTGTTGTCATTTTTTTCAATTGTGTAATTTTGAGATAAATTACAGTAAAAGTTTATTTTATCTTCCATTTTTTTATGATGTTGAATATATTTTGATTTATTTAGTAGAGATTCGTTATAATATATTTCATTCATTTCAACTCCAGTTGTATAACATTTGAAAAAGTGATTAATATAAAATACAATTCTTCCCTTTCCAGAGCCAAAGTCTACTATATGATCATCTTCTTCTAAATTGTATTCGTTAAATAGTGTGTCTAGTGCTTCATATAATGTTGGTTGGTATGGGTGATTGTGTGGTGAAGTCTTGTTCCAGTTTTCGTTTCCTGCTGTGTTTATATTTAATAATTTTTCATAGTAATTTTCGTTCATATTTTTTCTTCCTTATTTTATTTTTTATATGTTTATATTAACATATTTTTGTTTTTTCTTGAATTTTTTGTTGATTTTTATTTGTTAATATAATTATTATTTCCTACTCGGTATTATTATTCATTATTAAATATTTTATAATTTAAAGTATTAATATTATTAAAATATTTATTTTTTGCATAAAAAAAGACTTCTGCTTTAATAATTACTATCTCTACAGAAGTTTATTTCACTACCAATTTATCTCAAGCCCTACATGAGCATCTTTTATATTTAAATACTTAAACATTTCTGCCTTAACATAAAATTTTGTACAATGACATGGATAAAGTTCTTTTATATTGTTTGCTTTAAAATAATCTATTGTTTTATAAAGTTGATTATTTATTTCTTGAAGATGAGTCCCTCCTATTATCCCAAGCACATTATCTTTTTTTGAAACTTTTTTAGCATATTCGATTATGTTACAAATCCCACTGTGTGAACATCCTGTAATTATATATATTCCATCTTGTGTTTCGTATAATAAAGCTGAATCATCTATTATATAGTCATCTTTATACTCTCCATCTACTTCTATTTGACCCATTAGTTTTCTATTTTCAAAATCAATAGTATCTGGAATTTGACCTAGATAAGTTATATTTTTGCTTATTTTAACGGGTTTATCAGAAAACTTTACGTTTGCAAGTTTTATTATCTCTTCTTTGGTATATGGAGCTCCCATATTTGTATTTCCGCTTTTCTTTTTATTAAATGCTAATGGGTGACAAATTATATTTATTTTATCATTTTTACTTTCTACAAAATCCTTAAGACCTCCAGCGTGATCATAATGTCCATGTGATAATACTACTGTGTCTATATTATCTAAATCTATATCTAAGTTTTTAGCATTTTCCATAAAAAGTCCTGATGCACCAGTATCAAGCAAAAATTTCTTGTCCTCATCTTCTATATAATAAGACGCTCCTCCTTCTCCTTTTAAATTTCTTCCGTTTATTGCACAATTATCTATAAGTACAACTAATCTCATAACATTTCCCCCTTTTTAATTAACAAAACTTAGTTTTCTTTATCTTTCGTATACAAAATCATCTCTTCTATTAAATAATCGTTTATATAGTGAATTAAAGGCAAAAATACTCTGTTTAAATAAAACTGTATTCTGTCATTTACCTTACATCTTCCAAGGTGAAAATTAAATGCCTCACCGTTTAAACTCTTGTTGCTATCTGTCATAAATATCAAATAATCATACATAGCTTTTATATGATCGTTTTTATTTGTCGGGATTATAACACTTTTATATCCACAATCCTCTTGTATAAATGATTTTTTCCAATCTATAGTCGAGTATTTAACTTTTGAATCTATGTAATCTTTTATTATCTTATTATTTTGTATAAATTCCTTAAACTTTATTAGATATACATTATTGTCGTCTGTGATAGAATTTAGCATATTGCTGCTTATTCTTCTAAATTCAAAACTTATTTTTCTTAAATCCTCAATTTTCATTTTAAGCTCACCCCACAATAAGCACAGTATAATATTGTTTTTTCGTCTGAAAGTATTTTTTCTTTTGATAAGCATATATCGCATTTATATTCAACTTCTTTTAAATTTTTATCTTTTAATCTGTCTACATTTACATTTTGAAGTTTTTTATTGTCCATCTTTATCTTATAAAGAGGTTTGTCCTTTTCTATTTCTTTTTCCATATTTGAAAAACTCATATCTAAAGATTTACTGCTATATAATTTAGGTGTGTGGTTTATATTGTGACTAGATATCCCCAAAATATCCCCTTGTTGCGGTTTTAAAGGATTTTTGTTTGTTTTATCGCATAATTTTTTTATTTTATTATATTTTTCGCCATTTAAATCTGATTTATCTTCATCATTTTGAATATTATAATTTTCTTTTGCTACTTTTGTAGCCTTTGATTTAATCTCTCTTGTATAAAAAGTTTTTATGTCCTTTGTCAGACCGCAGTATGGACAAAACAGTTCATTGTATATTCCTCTTTCTTGAAGATCATAGGCTGATACTTTAAATTCACTTTTACAATATGGACATGTAAGTATTATATATCCTTCGTCATCCCCTAATATTTCTATATCTTTGTTAAATATTCTCATAATATCCCTCCAATAATCTATATCTTTAGACGATTGATTGCATATATATAAATATATTACTTATATCTATGTATTTATTATTAAACTTATATTCAAAGCTATAAGATGTAGGATATCTAAACATGTAACCATTTTTATCCATTTTATTAATTTCTTTTAATTGATTTTCAGCATTATCAATTATGCTCATATCTTGCCCCATCTCTTTTGCATAGTGTTCTATCATTGATTTTACATTTTTCCATAACTCTTCATATAACTTATGGCTTTTTCTTTTTTTATATTCCTTCTCTGAAACACTAAATTCTATAGTTTTATAAAACATCCTTTTTAGTTCTAACTCTATTGTATTTCTGTATAAGAATATTAGTGGATATGCTTTTTGTTGATTTGATAGATCATCACATTCTGAAAATAAAAACTTTGCTACTTCATTGTATCCTTTAATTTGTTTATGAAAAACATCACTACTTATCCAATCACACAAATAACAATTTCCTATACCATGACTTGCAAATTGTAAAAATTTAGGCTTTTTATTTGCATCAAATTTAATAACAGGAATATTCTCTCCTTTATCTACACATTTTTTTAAAAGAGAACAACATTGTAAAAGATTATTTCCTATATCAGATATGTCTAAAAATTTATTACGATACTGTAACATAAAATCATTATTAAATGGAAATCTAAACAAGTCAGATTTAGCATCAATGTCTTCTATATTCATTAAGTAACTTTCTATCCATTTTTTCTCTATGCTATCTAGATAATTTTCATCTGTCTTTATATATTCTTTATAACACTTATATACATTATGCTTACATTTAATAAAAATTTGTTGACTTTCCTTTTTAGAATTAATACCACTATATACCAATACTTTAATAAATAGCTCTATACTTTGTCTTAGCATATATATACTTGGTAAAATCCACATATCGTATTTAATATTATTATTATCACTTTCTACAATACTCATATAAGCCTTATATCCGCATTTAAAATAATTATCTGCTAATTTAGCGTAATCTTCTTCAATTTTTTTACTCCATTTAATATGTACTAAGTAATTATCATCATATCTATCATAAAAACTATGTTTTTCTTTTGGCAAATAATAAAATATTTCGTCGTCTAATATCATTTTATCAAATCCTTTCCTACATATTAAGAGTATCTATATATTATATATTGATTTGTAATGCTGATTACTCGATCACTGTATTAATATTTGATGATTCTATATTATTAAATACAGATTACTCTGTTAATAATTCCATCGCTTATTTTATTTTTCCTGTATACTACCAATATACATAAACTGCAATTTTAATATATACCTTTTATGTATATTTTACCATAAAATAATCAAATCATTTTATATGAAATATAGTCCTTTTTCTTTATAACAATCATAATTTTTAATAAAAAAAGATGCCCAGAAAATCAATTCCAGGCACCCTCATATTACAATCTAAATTCCTTAACCTCGTCTCTCTCACTCTCGCTTAAATTACCCAAATGATACTTTATAGTCTCTCCCTCTATAGTAAGTTCCTTATTTAAGTCCATAAGCGGCACAAGCACGAAGGCTCTTTCTTTTATTCTTGGATGTGGGATTAGAAGTTTTTCTTCTGTAGATACTACGTCGTTGTAAAAAAGTACGTCTATATCTATTGTTCTAGGTCCCCATCTTATAACTCTTACACGATCTAATTTATTTTCTATTTCTTGGCATAGACTTAGAAGGTCGTATGGAGCTAAACTTGTTTCTATTTCGACACACATATTTAAAAAGTCAGCTTGATCTGTATATCCCCATGCTTTTGTTTCATAAAGATTTGATTTTTTAAGCGATAATACATTTTCATTTTGCTCTAATAAATCACATGCTTTATTAAGATAGTCAAGTCTATCTCCCATATTTGTCCCAAGTCCTAAGTAAGCTCTATTCATCTTTTGTTCTTTTTATTTCGACACCGAAGTAATCGTATATTCCAGGTACTGGAGCTTCTGGCTTTTTAACTCTGACCATTATTCCTTTTAAAAGGTCGAATTTATTTAAAACTTCTTCTGCTATATTTTCTGCTAATGCTTCTAATAAATTAAATCGTTTATTTTCTACTATTTCTTTTACTAATTCATAAACATCTGCATAGCTTACAGATTTGTTCATATCGTCAGTTTGACCAGCTTCTCTTGTATCTAGGTAAAGCTCCATATCTATAAAGAACTTTTGTCCTAAAGTAGCTTCTTCTTTTAAAACACCGTGATACCCGTAAAATCCTAAGTTATTCATCAATATTTTATCCATATTACACCTCGCTAATTATATTGATTGTTTGTTATTTTCTATACATTGCATCAGCTACCATTGCAGCTTCTTTGTTTTCTTTTACATCATGAACTCTTACTATATCAACACCATCTCTAACACCAAGCACAGTAGTCGCTACAGTTGCGTTTACTCTTTCTTTTGGAGTAGAACCTTCTAGTATCTTTCCTAAAACTGATTTTCTAGATGTTCCAAGTAATATTGGATATCCTAAATCTCTAAGTTCACCTAATCTATTTAAAACTTCTATATTTTGTTCATAAGTTTTACCAAATCCTATACCTGGATCTAATACTATTTTTTCTTTTTTGACACCTGCTTCAAGCGCCATGTCTATGCTTTTTTGTAAAAATTCTTTTATTGATTCTATTATGTCTTTGTCGTATGTTGTTCCTTCTTGATTGTGCATTATACAAACTTCACCGTCGTATTTTGCAACTACGTCTGCCATTTTACCATCGTAAGTTAAGCCCCAAACGTCGTTTACCATGTCTACACCTAATTTTAAAGCTTCTTCTGCAACTTCACTTTTATAAGTGTCTATTGATATTGGAACGTCTATCTCTTCTTTTAGTCTCTTTATAACTGGAACTATTCTAGATATTTCTTCTTCTGCTGATACAAATTTGTGACCCGGTCTTGTAGATTCTCCGCCTAAATCTATCATATCTGCACCTAAATTAATCATTTCTTTTGCGTGATTTACAGCTATGTCTACGTTTGTAAAATCTCCACCATCAGAAAAACTGTCTGGTGTTACATTTAATATTCCCATTATATATGTTTTTTTCCCGTAATCTAACATTTTTTTCTCCTCTTAAAAATTTCTATTTATTTAATTGTAGTATTTTTCAAGTTAAATAGTATTATATAATTTAAAATTTCTATATATAATTTTATCTAAACTGTATTAAAAGTTATACCCACTAAAAAATAGTGAATATAACTTTTAAAAATGTAGTATTATCTTATAAGTTTATTAAAGCCATAGCTTCACTTCTAGCTAGTGCATCATTTTCAAATACACCTCTAACAGCAGAAGTTACAGTTTTTGAACCTGGTTTTTTAACTCCACGCATAGTCATACACATATGCTCAGCTTCTACAACTACCATAACTCCATAAGGTCTTAATTCTTCCATTATTATGTTTGCTGTATCTTTAGTTATTCTTTCTTGTAATTGTGGTCTTTTTGCTATTGTCTCTATAACTCTAGCTAATTTAGATAAACCAGTTAATCTTCCGTCTTTTGGTATATAAACCACGTGAGCTTTTCCGAAGAATGGTACTAAGTGATGTTCACAACTTGAATAGAATGGTATATCTTTTACTACAACCATTTCTTCATGTTTTTCATCTGCAAATAATACTTTTAGATGCTCTCTTGGATCTTGATGTAATCCACAGAATATTTCATCATACATTCTAGCAACTCTGTCAGGAGTCCCTACTAAGCCCTCTCTATCTGGATCTTCTCCTATTGCCTCTAATATATCTCTAACTGCTTTTCTTATTTTAGCTTGATCTACTGCCATGTTATACCTCCAAAAATTCTAAGGACACTTTTGTATATATTTATATATGTTTAATAGCATCTCGTACTTATCAAAAGACTCGTTTTTTAGTATGTTATATATATTTTTATCGTCTTTTTTTATGCTTTTTATTAATTTTTTGTCCTTAGGTACCCATTTATCATTTTTAATATAATACATTATAATTAAATCTCTAAGTGCTATATTTACAAAAAAATTGTATTCAAAATCTTCAAATCCATCTTTAGATTTTAGTTTTTGTATTTCTGAATTTATTTCAATCATTTTATTTGTTTTTTCTTCTTGTGATAATTTTTCTGGACCTTTTTCATATGCCTCTTTGCACTTTTTAAGTATATCTTTTGCATAATCACAAGTGTCGTATATTATCTTTCCGTCGTTTATCTTTAAGAAGAAGTACTCTTTTTTATTTATAAAGTTATTACATCCCTGTTTAGAAATATAATTTAAATCAAATTCTATAGATGATATTACTTTATTTATTCTGATTTGGTCTTTTTGTTGTTCTTTTGTAAATATAAAAAGATCTATATCGTTTATTTCTGTACCTTTTTCAAAATCTAAATCTTTGCTAGAACCTACAAGTACAATACCTAAAGTATTTTCGTCTTTTTTTATCAAATCTATTTCTTGTTTAAATATCTCACTTAGCTTTGACATAGGTTCACTTCCTTATTTATAGATTTTCTTTTAATATTTTTATTAGTTTATTTTCTTTATTATAGTTGTTTTTTTCTATATTTGTAACCGGCATTATGCCCATTAAACTATTAGTTACAAATACACTTTCAAATTCATCTATTGATGAAATGTTTATATCACATTCTACTAAATTTATATTTAATTTTTTACAAATTGTCTCTATATTTAGCTTCATTATACCGTTTAAAAGTGGTGATGTTTTTTTCGGCGTATATATAGTGTTTTGTTTTATGAAGAATATATTGCTCATTGAACACTCTAGTATATTTGAAAAACTATCTAAAAAAATAGCGTCATCAAATCCTCTATCAGTTGCATAGTGCTTAGAGTATATACTTTCATAATAGTTAGTTGTCTTGTGTCTATATATTATGCTGTTTCCTCTTTTAATCGGCGATATACACAGGCTAAAGCCTTTTTTATATGTATCTTCATTATAAGTTATATCTCTTAAACTTATATTATACCCTTCATCAAATACAGTAAGCCTTAGCGCTTTATTTTCTACATTATTTTCTTTTATATATTCTAATATAGTTTTTTTATAAAACTCTTTTTCTTTATTTATATTCAAGTTTAATTCTTTGGCTGAATTATATAGCCTATTTATATGCAAATCTAAATCCAGTGGATAATTTGTAACTTTTATAGTTTCAAATAAACCTATACCGAATTTTGCAAGTTCTGAATTAAAAGAAACATTATTCTTCATAATAACCTCTAAGAGCTTTCATTATAGATGCTGCCTTATCTAGTGTTTCTTGATATTCATCACTAGGATTAGACCCCCATGTCATACCTCCGCCAACTTGGAAGTATACATTTTCATCTTGTTTTACTATTGTTCTTATAGCTATGTTTAAATCCATATTTCCATCAAATCCTATATATCCTATAGAACCTGTGTATACATTTCTCTTTGTCGGCTCTAATTCCTCAATAATCTCCATAGATCTTATTTTAGGTGCACCTGTTATAGATCCTCCAGGGAAAGTCGCCTTTATCACATCTACAACGCTGTAGTCATCTTTTAAAGTTCCTACAACTGTTGAGACTAAGTGATTTACATTTGCATAAGGTTCAATTACAAATAGCTCTGGAACTTTTACACTGCCTACTTTAGATACTCTAGATAAATCATTTCTCTCAAGGTCGACTATCATAAGCAATTCTGCTCTGTCTTTTTCGCTATTTACTAATTCTTCTCTTAATTTTAAATCCTCAGCTTCATCTTTTCCTCTAGGTCTAGTACCTTTTATAGGTCTAGTCTCTAATTTTCTATCTATGCATTTTATAAATCTCTCTGGTGAGTTAGATAATATATGGAATTTGTCGAAGTTTAAAAATGCTCCAAAAGGTGCTGGAGAAAATCTTCTTAAATCTCTATATAATTCATAACTAGATAAAGTGGTTTGACCACTAAAACGTTGAGTTAAATTTGCTTGATATATATCTCCGCTTCTTATATAATCTCTTACTTTTTGTACTGCGTTTTCAAATTCTTGTTTCGTGAAATTTGAAGTTAGTTTTATAGGTTTAATGTTTTTAGATTCATAACAAATATGGTCTATTCCTTTTTGCTCTGAATATTTTATTCTACTTTCAATTTCATCAATTAAAGATTCTTCTTTTTTTCTGTCTAAATTCGGAGTGGCAATGTAAGTTTTATCTTCTAGATGGTCTACTACAACTACCCAATTGTAAAAACCAAAGTATAAATCATATACTCCCATATCATCTTTTGCGATTTGTGGAAGTTTTTCCATATAATTGCCTAAATCATAAGATAAGTATCCTACAGCCCCACCTACAAATGGCAAATGTGTGTCATTTTCGCCCTGGTGATATTTAAGTTCCTCTTGTAATAAATCAAGAGGGTTAGTTTGAGAATCTTTTGTTTTTATTTTTTTAAAAGGATTACTACTTATAAAAGAGTACCTCCCTAGTTTTTTAGGGTCCATAGCGCTGTCTAAAATAAAGCTGTCGTCTTCGTCTTTGAATATTGTATAAATTTCAAATGCATTTAATCTAGTATCAATCTCTCTAAGCATCTTGTTTTTCCCTTTCTTTTAAGTTAGATGATTTTTCTCTAGCTAAAGTAATAAAGTTTTGTAAAAGTTCATGTCCATATTCAGTAAGAACTGCCTCTGGATGGAATTGAACACCTTCTATCATATAATCTTTATGTCTAAGACCCATTATCTCTCCTTCTTTAGTTTCTGCAGATATCTCTAACTTATCTGGAAGAGTCTCTCTTTCAACTACTAAAGAATGGTATCTTGTGACATTTAGAGGATTTTTTAAGTTTGTAAAAACTCCTTTATTATCATGAGTTATACTGTGTACTTTTCCATGAACTGGTTCAATAGCTTTTACTATTTTAGCTCCAAATACTTGTCCTATAGTTTGATGACCTAAACATATACCAAGTATAGGTATAATGCCTTTAAAATGTTTTACTGTCTCTATACAAATTCCAGCTTCATTTGGACTACATGGTCCCGGTGATAATACGATAATTTCAGGGTTTAATGTTTTTATATCGTCTATCGTAATTTCATCATTTCTTTTTACTATTATCTCTTCGTCTAGTTCTTCAAAGTAGTGAACTAAGTTATAGACGAAAGAATCATAGTTATCTATCATTAGAATCATGTTCTTTCTCCCTTTTTTAAATTTTCCTATAAAACTATTATATTGCGTACAAAATGGGATATATTTATATGATGTAAATTTAACTACGTAGTTAGATTATAGCACATTTTAATTCTATTGCATTAAGATATAATAAATTTAAATTATTTTTTAGATATAGAAAAAATACTACTTTCTGTAGAAATATGTTTTTGTATTATAATTTTATTTAAAAATATTTTAATGTATCTTCTATATCATCAAAATCCATCTCTAAAATTAAATACTCAGGATCTACTTTTTTTATTTTTTCAAATACCTCAGCACCTAAAATACCTTTTTTATATCCCAGATGTAAATCTTCTAAACCATCATTGTCGCTAAAGTGAATTACTTTTGTTTTATAATTTAATTTGTCATAATTGCTAGGATTTATTAAATCATGTCCTGTATCATAACAAAAATAAACGTTGTTATTTTCAATCTTATTAAAAATATAATTAAAATCATCTTTATTATTTCCTACATTTGAAAAATCACCTTTTTTAGAGTATGTATTTTCTACAGTAAAAAACTTGTCATTTAACTTTTGATTTAATTTTTGTTCATTTAAAAATTCAACTGTATTGTCTAAATATTTTTGTCTATTTTTTTCTAATCTACTTGTCATTATATATCCTAAATGAGCATTGTAGTATTTTATATCAAAGTCTAAACTCAAAATTTTATCCATCTCGCATATAAAATCTACCCATGAATTTCTTA
>OOCW01000532.1_pt1 | contig 36354 bp, 28 predicted proteins | sample 1671201 | NCBI WGS metagenome assembly OOCW01 (sample SAMN06348132, study PRJEB24527) | human gut metagenome | biome: human gut; feature: ankylosing spondylitis patient; material: feces | host: Homo sapiens | place: China | collected 2015-10
CACGCACATCATTCAGCTTATCCAGGCCCTCGGATTCCTCGATCCGTTTTCTGGCATTTTCAGCCAGTTCCTGAAGTCTTTCTTTCATATCCATGGTCTATTTCTCCTTTAATTAAAATGATCAAATGATCCGCCGCCCACCCCGAAGATCCAGATATGGGCAATAAAAAAACCGTCCCTCATAAAAGGGACGGAATATCCGCGGTACCACCCAGTTTCCCATGAAAAGATCACGGGCTCCTCTTGTCTGCTTAACGCGCAGCTTACGTCATCTCCTACTGTTACTTCAGAGAGGAAGCTCCGGTGGGAAATTCAAGAACCATCTGAACCCGGGGAAGCTTACAGCCGGTGACTTCCCTTCTCTGTGAGAAAATGATCCTCTATAAACACCTTCACAGCTTTTCTGTCTTTTAATACTATGCCACAAGGTCTGCCTTCTGTCAAGCGTAAAGTCAGGATTCTTTGGAACTGTTTTTTTCATTTTCTTTCTTGGAAAGAAGTGTTTTTACAGATCTCTGGGCCTTTCGGAATTCATTTTCGAAGTAGGCATTGATCTCCGCCCCGTAAAGAAGCAGGTTCATACACACATACAGCCACAGCATTACCATGATCAGCGCAGTCAGACTTCCGTACATATTTCCAAAACTCGGAAAAAATTCAAAATACAGGGAAAATCCATAGGAAAATATCATCCATGCCACTGCGATCATAAATGCACCCGGAAGCTGGCTTTTAAAGGTTGCCTTTCGGTTTGGAAGCACTTTATAAAGGACCAGAAACACTGCAAACAGCACGGCAAATACAAGCAATGTCCTGGCCCCTATAACCTTGGCCAGCAGCCTCCCGAGAATCGGAATGGTTCTCTGTGCAGCTACTTGGATTCGATTACCAAGAACCAGGACCAGAAGAGTGACAATGATCGCCAGCACAAACAACAGCATATAAAAAACCGAATAGATTCGGGTCATCAGCCAGTTTCGGGTTTCCTTTACATGATAAATGGTATTTAAGCCATTGGTGATCGCCTGCATTCCCTTTCCGGACGCCCAGAGCGCCATCAGCGCAGACAACGGCACGATGGCTGTACTTCTTTTGTATACTTCTACCACAATGCTCAGCACAAAGGTCTGCAGATTTCCGGGCACAAACCCGATGATGGCATCCCTGACAACATTATAGCTTAACGGTGTATAACGGATCAGCGTTGTAAGAAACAGTATAAACGGAATAAAAGACATGATCAGAAAATACGCTGCCTGGGTCGCATATGCACTGACATGATCTCCGTTTGCTCTGCGCACAAATCCCAGCATGAGCTGGATTATATTTTTCTTTTCCTCGTCCATGCTGACCTCCCTCAGGTTTCTTTTTTCACCAGGAAAAACGTTCAAATCCGATCTTATCCTGGATTTCCGGAAAAAGCTTTACTTCCGGCTGCAGGCTCTTATGTTCGCCTATCATCTTTTCCATCCATACCATATTATACCAACGGTTAAACTTATAGCCGCATCTGTGGAACTCTCCCACACGCTTATAACCGAAATGTTTATGAAAATCCACACTGGCACTGGTCAGGTATTCATCTTCTTTTGGTGCAACTGCAATGCAGGCGTTCAGGTTCAGAATTCCCATCTCTGCAAGAAGACTCTCCAGGGCTCGATAGAGTCTGCCTCCTGCACCGTTGCCCCGCCGGTCATGTCTCACATAAACAGACATCTCCGCACCCCAGCCATAAGCAGCCCTCGGGTGAAACGCCGAACCATAGGCATATCCCAGGATCTCTCCCTTCTCTTCTGCCACAATATACGGATATTTCACCTTTATATCATGGATTCGCTGCGTAAACTCTTCTATGGAAGGTGTTTCGTATTCAAATGTGATCGCAGTTTTTTCTACATAGTAGGAATAAATCTCTAAAAGTGTTGCTGCATCTCTCTCTTCTGCCACACGTATCTGCATTGCCTTCTCGCACCTCTTTTAATTCTGTTTGTCTGTTATTTCACAAAGAAACGGTAAACCGTTTCAGAGCTGTACTCTTCACCGGGAAGCAGGATCGGAGAATGGAAATCCTCTACATTGACTGCATTTGGCTCCACCTGTGTCTCCAGGCAGAATCCATAACGTTCATGATAAACATGACCGTTCTTTCCCTTCTCATCCTTAACAAAATTGCCTGCATAGAACTGCACACACGGACAGTCGGAGGAAACCTCCATACCGATACCGGATTCCTTACAGTATGCAGTAGCGATCGAACGGACATTGCCCTTTGCATAATTATCGGTTACATAGTTATGGTCATAACCGCCTGTGAACTTCAGCTGTTCAAAATCCGCCTCAATGTCTCTGCCGATCGGTTTGGAAACATTGAAATCCATCGGCGTTCCCGCCACCGGTGCATATTCACCGGTAGGAATGGACTGGCTGTCCTTTACCGGAGTAAAATACTTCGCATGAATACATACTTCCTGGTCAAGCACATCTCCGCTGCCTTCTCCGTTCAGATTAAAATAAGAATGGTTGGTCATATTGGCAACGGTAGCTGCATCAGAGCGTCCTCTGTAAAAAATCTTCAGTTCGTTTTCCTCTGTGAATTCATATTTCACAACAATGGAAAATTCTCCCGGAAATCCGTTCTCTCCATCCGGACTGATGCGGAAGAAATCCACGCTGTTCTTCTCCTGGGAAATTTCTTTTACTTCCCACAGCTTTTTCTCAAAGCCATCCGGACCGCTGTGAAGATTGTTATGATTCTCATTCTCTGCAAGAACCACTTCTTTATCGTCAATAAAAAATCTGGAATTCTCGATACGGTTTCCACTTCTTCCAATGATCGCACCGAAAAAGCATCCATTAATCTCATATCCCCGGATATCGTCATATCCAAGGACCACATCCTTCAGATCTCCCTTCTTATCCGGAACACACATCTTCACCAGGATCGCACCATACTGAAGCACTTCCGCATAGGCACCTTTTTTATTCTCAAGATGATAGATCTTTACTTCTTCCCCTGTAGGAAGTGTCCCAAATTTCCTTTCAGAAACACTCATGCTGTAATTCCTCCCATATATGAAAAAAGAGCCATTAACCGGCTCTATGTCTTTAACCGATTAATCCCGGGATGCCGTTCCCTTATTTTTGACGCCTAGCAGATGCTAGGTGGGTATCCTCAACAGTGTCTTCTGCCTACCACGACGTGAGGTCTGACATCCAACCTGCGATTTTGGATTCCCAAAATGTCAATGTAGGTTCAAAAAGAAAAGGGGGATCGAACATTCCAGGATTCGGTTTTCGTTGTTTTTATTATAAACCAGTATTTGTGCTTTTTCAACAGAAAATACATTTTCTTACTGATTTTATTATCAATTATTATTTGATCTTAAGGATATCCTTTACTGCTGCCGGCATATCCACTGCATCTACCACCCTGTCATGAAGGACCGACGCAGTACGGATTTCTTCAACTGCACGTGGAACAGGTACTCCGGAAAGCGCACTTAATGCGTCTACAAGGCCAAAATCATCCAGATCTTTATGCTCCTCGCCAAGTGCTTCCATAACACTTCTTGTGAATTTATACGGACTTGCAGTAGAAGCGACCACTGTCGGAAGATGATCCGCTGTCTCACTTACATACTTCTTATATACGCCGGCTGCAACCGCTGTATGCGTATCGATCACATAATTGCTGTCTTTGTAGATATCACTGATGGCCTGTGCAGTCTCATCTTCGCTGCAGAAATTGCCATAAAAATCACCAAGCTGTGCTTTCATCTCGTCAGTAATGGTATATTCGCCGCCCTCACTTAAAGATTTCATAAGCTCTGCACATTTTTCAGCATTTTCTCCGGTAAGACGATAGATCAGTCTTTCCAGATTGCTGGAGATCAGAATATCCATGGAAGGAGATGTCGTAAGGATGAAATCTCTCTTTCTGTCATAAGTTCCTGTGCGGAAGAAATCATAAAGAACACGGTTCTCATTCGATGCACAGATCAGCTTGTGGATCGGAAGTCCCATCTGTTTCGCATAGTACGCAGCAAGGATATTTCCGAAGTTTCCGGTAGGAACTACCACATTGATCTCCTGTCCGTCTTTGATCCTGCCGTCACGTACCAGTGATGCGTAGGCATATACATAATACACGATCTGAGGAACAAGACGACCTATGTTGATAGAGTTTGCAGAAGAAAACTGGAAGCCCGCCTGATCCAGCTCTGCTGCCAGCTCGTGATCATTGAACATCTTCTTAACTGCGGTCTGGGCATCATCAAAGTTACCGGTAATACCTACCACATAAGTGTTGGCACCCTTCTGAGTTACCATCTGTTTCTCCTGGATCGGGCTGACACCATGCTTCGGATAAAATACAATGATCTTCGTTCCCGGCACATCTGCAAAGCCTGCCATGGCAGCTTTACCGGTATCTCCTGATGTTGCGGTAAGGATCACGATCTCATTCTTAACATTATTCTTCTTCGCTGCAGTTGTCATCAGATGCGGAAGGATGGAAAGTGCCATATCCTTAAATGCGATGGTCGCGCCATGGAACAGTTCCAGGAAATATGCCCCATCCGCTTCATGAAGAGGTGCAATCTTTTCTGTATCAAATTTACTGTCGTATGCTTTGTTGATACAGTTCTTAAGCTCATCCTCAGTAAAATCTGTAAGGAAACGGCTCATTACCTCATATGCTGTCTCCTGGTAGGTCATCTGTGCCAGCTTGTCCATTGGTACATCCAGCTGTGGAATGCTTTCAGGCACGAACAGTCCGCCGTCCTCAGAAAGACCCTTAAGTATGGCCATAGACGCTGTAACTGCCTGCTCTTTTCCTCTGGTGCTCTTGTACAATACCTGCATTGGTGTTCCGCCTTTCTATTGTAAGATATTCGTTTTCTTTTCAACGTTATCACATTATAGCATGGAATTATGGAAAATGCCACCACTTTTAAAAAAGAATCTGTCTTGCCCAATCCCACCCTGTGATCAGACAGATATTCACAGCTTTCGGACATAAAGAAACCGCCGGTCTGTTTCTGCCGGCGGTTGGTTCCTTCTGTACTGCATCAATTCTTCCTATTTATATGTATAAAATTCATGGACTCCATATTTAAAGAGCCTCTTCAGGTCTTTTTCAAACCATTTCACATTGTGTTCCTCTGCTGCGGATTTCTGGATAAAGAACAGTGCACCTTCAGAATAATCAGCACCCTTCAGCGCCTGCTTGACCGCTTCCCTTGTTTCATCAGAAACTGCAACTTCATTGATCCTGCCATCATAGGTCGGTGAAAACTGCGGAACGCCGTCACTGTTATCCCAGACAACCTCTGTCACCGTATTCGGAAAATCTTCGCTTTTTACACGGTTCATGATGACATTGGCCACCAGAACACGGCCCTTGATATCTTCACTTCCTGCTTCTGCCTCCACGATCCTCAGAAGTGTATCATAGTCCTCATCTGACATCAGTGTGGGATTTTCTGCCAGTGTGATCGATCTTGCATCAAGTTCATTTACTTTGTTTTCCATAGAGGAGCTTACATTAAGATCTGCAGCAGTATTGGTCACTCTCTGTACTCTCTGGCCTACGATCACCTGCTCACAGGAGCTTCCGATCCTTGTAACCGTGCTTCCGGATAATGGTGTATCCGTAACTCCTGAAACCACACCTGCGATCCCGGTAGGAACAGCAACCTCTTCATAGGAAGAGCCCTCTCCTCCATCTGAAGCTGCATAAACCCTGCCTCCTTCACTTTCTGCAAATGTCCTTGTCCCCAGAGAAATAACCATCGCCAAAACTGCACATAATGTCAGCACTGCAAAACTGCGCGCGGAATTTCCTCCGGTTTTTCCATTTCTACGTTCATCCTGCACTCCGTCAGCCTCACGTAAATCTTTCTCAACTTTCATAATCTCATTCCTTGCGTTTCATTTTCTGTAACAGCCCATAATCCTCCGATGCGATATCACAACCCCCATTATCATCGCTTCCCGGATATTTACGGATCATTACGATTTCCTTTACATGTTTGTAACATTTTTGTAATGTATGGGAAAATTATATTTAATAATATTGAATATGTCAAGCTTTTTCCCGTATTTAACGCTTCAACGGCGGTATTTGTGTTTTATCCACACTTTATCCACATGTATTCCACATTAAATCCACATAAAATCTCAGAGTTATCCACACTCATACCATATTTCATTTCAGAAAAAAAGACAGATAGCGTCTCCATCTCCGTCCAATGTTGTACACCCACTTTCCGGAAATCGTACTTCTATCTGCCTGTTTATCCTTTTTCAGAACAGTTTTTTCTTCTGTTATTTACGGATTTGATTATAATATTTTGTTTTCATCCAGTCAAGGATTTTTGCTCGACCAGATCTGACACCTTATGCAAAACGGCACAATGCCTGCACAAAAAGTGTCGCATAAACGCACAGATCGATACTCCAGGCTCCCAGAAACAGCCCCCATGGTGTTTCCCCAGCTCCTTCGGCAAACCGTTTGGGCTTCAGCGCAAGGATCAGCGAAAAAAGAAGCGGCAGAAAATACCGTCCCTGAACGCCCAGGATCTTATCGTAGCCATAGGCTGTCCACTGTCCGTATAACGTGACAAAGATCAGCGCAAATACCAGGAGACTAACTCCTCCCAGAATACCCTTTGCCGGAAGATCCAGACGGATTCCCGACATATCATCATTCCCGGAAACCTGAAGGACCAGGATCAGAAGATATCCCATTGCCAGCAGGGCACAGACAGGAATGTTCAGCCATCCAAGATTACTTCCTATCATTTCTGTAAGATAGGTCACACCAAAGCTGTCCAGGCTCCGCACAAAAGTCAGGACAAAGGCAGCCGGATCCTTCAGAATCCCCACAAGCTGTGCAGCTGTATCCACACCCGGCTGTGACTCACAGAGATATCGGGACGCAATGGCCAGCCAGCCGAAACTTAAGATCAGGATCACGGTTCCTGCGCAGACTACGTGGAACCAGTAATTTTTCCTGCTTCTAAACCGTTCTTTCGGAATCAGGAACAGGAGCAGGCAAAACGGCATGTAAACCACTTTGCAAAGACACAGAAATCCGGTCAGTACGTACATCCATATCAGCTGTCTTACACTCATAACTTCTTTTTGTTTATATCGCATGGCCAATACAAAGGCAGCCAGAGCAACCGTCAGAGCCAGGGCCAGGGCATCTGCAGACATGGAATTTGCTGACTGGATATTCACAGGTACCAGCCCCAGAAGTACGAGAAAATTTTTCCCAACAGGCGTCAGACGAATGGCAAAGAAAAAGAACAGTCCAAACATAAGCATATTGGCGATTCTTCCCGCATAGGCAAGAACCATCGGCCGGTCTGTAAACAAATCTGCAATGCGGATCCCCACTGCCTGGGGAAGATACGAAGTAGGTGCATACAAGGCTGTATTTCCAAATCCGTAAAACTGTGTTTTTTCCCGGTCGATACGCTGATCTGCATTCTCTCCGATATCCCATAATGATACATGATCCTTGGAGGTAAATTCCGGAACCAGACCACTGTTAAACGTCCTTCCATATGAGAATAAGTCGTTTCCTCCGTTGCCTTCCGACGTCAGATATCCTCTGGAAACCTCATAGCTTCTCAGATAATGACTGTACTCATCCGGCGAATTAAAGGCCGGAACCGCCGCCAGCGTACAGATACTCATAAAAATATAAACAACGGCAAACACCACTTCTGCCCGGAGCTGTCTGCGTTTCAGAAATGCAAAGATCACCAGCATCACAGCTGCTGCCGCCCCCATTACCAGAAACACCAGTGATTTTGGAAATGGACTGGAAATAATACGATAGGCAAGTGTCTGTGTATCATCCTTCTGGCTCACCAGCCCTGCAGCCACTCCGGTATCCCCTTTTGCGCCATCTAAAACGATTCGAAATTTCTGCCCCTTACATTCCGTAAGCTTCTGGGCAAGCCTGAAATACGTGGTATCCCCCGACGATATGGTCAGTCTGCTGGCCTGCCAGCTCTGGATCTCCCTGTCATTCTGATACAGAGTTACCTGAAACGTTCCAGCAACCGATGCACTCTCTGTAGAAAGAAAAAGCTCCACACCTGACAGACGGTTCGTTTTGCAGGTAAACCCCTCTTCAAAGCATCCTCCCACACCGATCATCGACCAGGTATCCGGTCTTGCCTGCTGCTTTACATTTCCGAGAATCTCCGAATCACTTAGCAGATATGCAGAAAAGATCAGGATCATTCCCCATATCAGCAGATATTTCAGAGCGTTTTTCAGCTCTGCAGACAGGCTGTATGAGCTCCTGTTTTTTTTCTTATTTTTCATAATATCCCTCTTACTCTCTGTTATTTTCACATTCCGCACTATTATAGCATCTGCACGGCAAAAAAAGAAGCTGCGTTTTTGAATGGCTCAATTAGGGATTAACGAAAACAACGATAATTTCTAAGCAAAGCCCTCCAACGGAACTCAAAAATAAGAATGATCACACTAGAGGAGAGTATAGACTTACTCCAGTGTGGTCATTTTTATTTTAAACATTTATTCCTTATGTGATTGTTGATAAGAATGTACCTCAAATTTTTTTGAAAAAGAATACAGGTAATATTAGGCATTCTATTTTATCTGAAATATTTGTCTATAATATCTTCACGTGCAGCATTTAGTTCTTCGAGTCTTTCTTGTGCTTCAAATTTCAATTTGTCGCATTGGTCGATACTTGAAATATATAAATCTAATGTTGTGTCGTTAGGCATGTAGATCATGATACTGTTCAATTTTTCCTGCGTAAGCTTCGGGTTAGCATTTTTATTTATATATTCCGACAAATCTATGTTGTTTATATAACTTTCAACATATTTCTGCAATTTATAATTCTTAAACCTAAGAATATGCACATGATTATTTACCCATGATTTTCCAGTAATACTAAAAGCTATTGGCATATTACGAGACACTAAATTTGCACCATCCTCGGAAATTAATAGCAATGTTTCATCAAAAATATACTCAGCTACATAATCGACAATTCCGGATGCTCCATAATATGGAATGTCTCCCTTGTTTCTCAGATGCTCCGTTATTGGTTTTCTTTCGTTGTCCAGATTTTCACATAGTGTACTTAATTTTACGCTGTTTTTCCCATGTGTTGTTGCCGGATTATCTCCAAACATTTCGACAAATTTGAATTTAACCTTCGCAGACTGCTCGCTAATAATCGCTTGCTCATCAGCAATCCTCTTATCAATAGCCTCAATTTCATCAACAATTTTCTGCTGTTCAGAAACAGAAGGCATTTGGATGATTAAATTAGCAATTCTCTGCGTAGATGCCCTGTTACTACGAGAAAACCTTTCAAATTCACCTTCCACTTGAAGTGCTAACGCCATATATTTAGGCAATATATCCTCTGTTTTTATACGCAAAACACCACAGTGGTCAGTCGGATAGAACGGTTTATCAGCAGGCATAATATTTACCATCCAATCACCATCAATCCCCCATAGAATAGAAGGTACAGAAAAATCAGTGATATTCTGCTTATCAATTCTTCCAAATTCCTCAAAAACATTTGCACTATATATAGGAATACTACCATTTTCAACCACCTCATCGGAAAGAACACGATTTCCAATGCTTAAATCAAAGAAGTTTTTATCAGATAATCTATAATTTGTAAGCCCTGGAATATCCTTGAGTACTCTTGTCGGAGTGCTCTTAATAGACTTGTTAAATGTTGTCCCAGAAAAATCAAGCATATCCTGTAATCTCAAACGATAGTAGTAGTCGCTAAGATCTTCGACATCAAACTCATCTTCGTCAGAGAATGCATTTCTAATAAGCCCTGCGATAGAATTATTATCACTGCGGTCAGATGCATTATATAAGCATCCTCCAGCCTTTATTATCTGAATTCCTTCTTGTCCTTTTCTGTTACTCCATTTATATCCAAGAAACTTTTCTTGCTCTTTATTTTCATCTGGAGCAGAAATTATCAGTGTATCTTGGTTATAAACCAATGAGTAATAAAATAATTTTTCTTCTTCAATAGAAAATACATATTCATAAAACTTCTGATTAAACCATTTCTTCTGTTCTGCATCAGATAGCTTTAGGAAAGTTTTTTGCTTGCTTTTTTTAACGTATTCTGTTGAGGTTACAAACTCATCATAGTGTTGGCCGAAATAATTATCATCTTTCCAATGAGTATAATCTTCACTCTTGGATAAAAGTTTATTGTAAATATCCTTCTTTACACCTATTTTCTTAAGATATCCTCTTAAGATAGACTCATCTTCCCAACCATCTATATCCGCTTTAGAAAGTATAGCTTCAACACTATCTAAAACCATGTCTGTGCGTTTGGGCGGTTCATTGAATTTTTGCAAGAATAGAATAACTGTATTGGTTCCAGTAGCTCCAAAAGTTTTGCTTCCTAAGGTTGCAATGGCAATAATATTAAAATTCTTAAGAAGAGATTCACGTGCTGAGATAAAACTTTCATTCTCCTTATTTAAGATACTGCTTGGTAGAACTACAGCAGCAACACCATTTGGTTTTAATAACTGTGATATTCTTTCCACAAATAATGTTTCTATCTCTGAACCATCATTTGAAATTTTTTCTAAAATATCCAGCTGATTATTTGATAACTTCAAGTGAGGCTTGAAGGCCTTTACTGAATACGGAGGATTAGCCACGAGAATATCAAATGATTTTGGAGTTATCTCTTTATCAGGATAATTTTCAAGTCCATCACCAAAGATTATATTTCCGTCTCCTGCACCATGCATGAACATAGAAATTTTAGAAACTCTTGCTAATCTATAGTCTTTTTCAATACCGAATATTTTTTTCTCTACCCATTGATTAGATGAGTTTTCACTATTATTTATGGCATTAGCACAGACCTCTACCGCTTCAAATCCCTCCGTTAAGAAATGACCAGCTCCACAGGCGTAATCGATAACTTTAGGATATTCAATGCCATCAGCTTTTGTCATTATTTTTTCTAAAGGAAGACTATCCCAAATAAAGCGTGTAATAGGAGTAGGTGTGAAAAATTGACCTTCATTCTGCTTAAAGCCTTTATTAAGCAATTGTTCAAACAAATCACCGAGCATCTGCACATCTGCAGAGCCAATTATTCTATAATTTTGAAAGAGCTGTACCATCTCAACTAAAATTTTTCCATTTTGATAGAAAAGTTCTTCATTATGAACATCCTTAAAAGCAAAGTCATTATTTGTATAAAATTTGAGAATACGAAGTGTGTTTCGGAGTTCTTCAATCATTTTTACTCGTTTCTGCTTCGTATATTGTTTCACAAGATTTTCTGCATAGTCATCAGACACATAGAAAACCTCTTCACGCATAAATTTCTCCATACCTTCCTTATGAAGTCTTTGGAGTCTATCCTGTAGTGATTCATATGTATCCGTACCAACTTTGTATTGAAATTCAACTATATCATTATCCGTTTTTTGTATTTCATCTACTAATTTGCAAATGAATAAAGCTATAAGACGGTTGAATGCGTTTTCTTTGTCTGAAACGTTATTATGACGTAGAATCTCTTCAAAGCGATTTACTATCTTGTCATTTTCAGAGAAATCTTTTAGGTCCTTTTTCCTTAGAGGTTTTACACCAATATCATAGGCAACCGAATCATCTCTAAAAATGATATCTCCACTAAATCTCTGTTCATATGTTTCTTTCCACGCATCATAAAGTTCTGAAGCTGTGTGTGCATCCTTATAAAGAAGAATGGTAGCATCTTTCCTCGCAAGATTTAAAATATTCTCATCATCTGAACAATCGATGCTATCTGTTATATATTCAATGTCATTGCTACTATTAATATTTGATGCATATAATACTAACCATCGACAACCTCGCTCCTGCTGCCAATAAGAAATCAACTGTCCACCATCTGAAAGAATGTTTTTCATTTCTTTGTTATATTCGACACCAAATGTTTTACATTCAACAATGAACAACATTTTTCCATTTTGATTAGATACACAAATATCTGCTCGTCCACTTTTTTGTTCATGACCAAGTGTCCAAGTACGCTCAAGCTCAATATTTTCAGGTCTGTACCCCTTATCAAGAAGTCGGTTAACGCATTCTAACACAACAAAGTTTTCTGGCTCAGAGAAATTTGTTGTAGTTGCTACATTAACCTTAAATCCTTTATCTTCGGGATAAATAATTTTTTCATTTCTAAAATCCACTATGATAGAGCAATCAGAAGACGGATAGTTTTTTTCGTATTTATCTTTAGAAGTATCACTAAAACCTGCTGACTTTAGCATATTCTTCAAATTAGACTTTGTTATCATTATAGAGTTCCTCCACCTTTATAATTCAGCCATGCTTCTTCCACATCTACGTAAGGAAGGTTGTTCTTTTCGCAGTAGGCTTTAATATTTTTCATAGCTTTAATATTAGGTCTGACTTTTCCTGCTTCCCATCGGTTAACAGTTGAAAATGCTACACCAACAATCTCAGCGAACTCTGTTTGTGTTAACAGTGCACGTTCCCTGAGTTTTTTTATTTCTTCCGGAAAATTCATGTCTATTTTCTCCTTGATTTTGTGTGCATCAATATAGCGTTATTATAACAAATAAATATGAATTTTCCTACCCTCCGGTCATAGGCTCGGAGAATTTTTTATTTTCTACCGGAATTACCATCACTAAATCCCCTTAGAAAGTTAGAAAGGATAAATCTAAAAGTTTCGTCAAAATCTCCCTTATATCTCCAGTAGTAAGTGTAAGGAAAATACATTTGAAATTCTTTCGGCCAAATAGCTATCTCACCTCCATTGAGTAGTGAGAAAAGAAATTTTGAAAATCGGTACTTAAAACAGGAACTCTTGTCCTTTCACTAATGAAGACAAAACAGAAGGAGGAATTAAAACCTATGAATGTAGAAAATATACCAACGTATCTGAAGAAGGATGCATCATGGCGCAATTTCAGATATGAGGAACGTAAAGGAAATATGACAAAGGTCCCATATAATCCAGCAACCGGATATAAGGCATATGTCAATAAACCTGAGACATTTACAGATTTTGATACAGCAGTCTTGGCCTTAAAAGATTATGACGGTCTAGGTATTCGTGTTGATGGCATCATCATTGCAATCGACCTTGATCACTGTATAAAAGATGGAAAGTTAACTACACAGGCGGCATATATCGTATCTCATTTCAAAAATACGTATATTGAGAGAAGTCCTAGTGGAACAGGTCTTCGCATCATCTTATTTGTTGAGGATAGCTACAACTACGACAAGAATAACTACTACATCAAGAAACAGAAACGGAAGGTAAAAAGGCTTATTATCAGCCTAATATAACTACACTTATAGAGCACTTAGAGGTAATATGACAATGCCCTTAATGAGTGTTCCGTTCGAAGGCTGTCGGAAAGGAGCAAAACATGAACAATTTAAATAGACAGCCTTATGATGCAGCTCCTGAAAAGATAACTGCTCTTTGCTGCAGATTATCTCGTGATGATGAACTTTAGGGAGACAGCAACAGTATAAAAAACCAAAAATCAATATTGAAAAAATACGCTGATGATAATGGATTTACCAACACTGAATTCTTTGTGGATGATGGATGGAGTAACACTTCCTTTGAAAGACCGGACTTCCAATGTATGCTTACAGAAATGGATGCAGGTCGCATTGCAACAATCATTGTCAAGGATATGAGCCGATTGGGACGTGATTATTTGAAGGTCGGCTACTATACCGAGATTGCATTTGCGGATGCCGAAGTCAGATTTATTGCTATCAACAATGACGTTGACAGTGCTAATCAGCGGGACGACGACTTTACACCATTTTTGAACATCATCAATGAATGGTATGCCAAGGATACGAGCAAGAAAATCAAAGCCATGTTCAAGGCTAAAGGAGAATCCGCCAAGCCACTCTGTACCACACCTCCATATGGGTACAAAAAGGATCCTGAGGATAAAACTGCACTGGATTGTGGATGAGCTTGCAGCAGGGGTTGTAAAACAGATATTCCAGTTATGCATTGAAGGATATGGCCCAACTCAGATAGCCAAGAAATTGGAAAATGACAAGGTGCTTACACCTTCTGCATATTTTAAGGAAATCGGATTATATCCAGCTGCACTTAACACGGAGAAACCCTATGCATGGGTGCCAAGAACTGTAGCGGATATCCTAGACAGGCAGGAATACCTTAGATATACAGTCAACTTCAAAACAGGGAAGAAGTCCTACAAGCTAAAGAATACTATCAAGAATGACCCTTCTGAATGGCAGGTTTTCAAAGATACACACGAAACCATTATTAGTGAGGATACCTTCCAGACTGTAAAACGAATCCGTGATGGAAGGTGCAGACCTACACCTCTTGGCGAGATGCCTGTATTGTCCGGCATGGTATTTTGTGCAGATTGTGGCTCAAAATTATACCAAGTCAAAGGCAAGGGATGGAGCCATGATAAGGAGTACACGGTCTGTGCCAACTATCGCAAACGAGGTAAGGATACTTGCACTTCCCATCAAATCAGAAATGTAGATATTGAGAGTGTTCTGCTTTATATGATTCAGCAGGTTACAGCATTTGCAAGAGATCATGAAGACGAATTTATAGAACTGGTTATAAAGTCCAATGCTAAATCCGTAGAGCGTGAGATTCGTGAAAGTAAAAAGGAATTTGAACAGGCTCAAGCCAGAATCAGCAAGTTGGATACTATTATTCAAAGACTCTACGAGGATAACATCGAAGGCAAAATCAGTGATGAGCGTTTCATGAAAATGTCTGCCACCTACGAGGCTGAGCAGAATCAACTTACAGAGCGTGTGGCGGAGTTGGAACAAATCATTGATGCAACCAGAGAAAATCTTCCAATGCAGACAGCTTCCTACGATTGGTTAAGATTTACACAGATACCAAGGAACTGAATGCCGAAATCATCAGAACCTTCATCGAGAAGGTATATGTATATGGAAACGAGAAACCTTGGGATAGGAATACCAAGAAGATAAAAGTTATCTTCAACTTCATTGGGGAAGTACATATTCCAAGTAACGTAAAAACGGCATAGCCGAGGGTTACGACTATGCCGATATTTTACAGGATTATAAATCTCTTATTGAGTTACCCTTTATGGCAGCTTCTCATTTTTTGTAAGCCTATCCGGAACCGGATGCTTATCGATTGTTGATCGCAGTTACCAGGGCATCAATGGAGGCACGGATGATATCCTGATCAACACCTGCTCCCCAAGCAAGCGTTCCATCTGGTTTGCGGATTCCCACATAAGCGATAGCCTTGGAGGAAGAGCTCTGCTCCAGAGCATGCTCCTGATAAGTCTCCAGTGTGTATTTCAGTTCGTAAGCTTTCTTCAGTGCATTGTTTACCGCATCCAGACGACCATTTCCGGAAGCCTCTGTAACGATGGTTTTTCCACGGAATGTAGAAGTAACCCGTGTTACGATGCCATCTTCTTTCTGCTGGAAATGAACATCACTGATGCTGTATGGTTCAACCACATTTTCGAAGGTAGATTTGAACAGACTGAAGATCTCGTCCGGATGAAGCTCTTTGTGCTTGTGATCGGACACTGCTTTGGCTGCATAGCCCATAGCCTCTCGCATTTTCGGAGGAAGGTTCAGTCCAAACTTTGTCTCCAGTATATAGCCTACGCCACCCTTTCCGGACTGGCTGTTGATACGGATAACATCTGCGTCGTAATTTCTTCCCACGTCTGTCGGATCGATCGGCAGATACGGAACAGTCCAGTGCTCCAGATCTCCATTCTCTCTCCAGTGCATACCCTTTGCGATGGCATCCTGATGAGATCCGGAAAATGCAGCAAATACAAGAGCTCCACTGTACGGACTTCTTTCATATATCTGCATTCCGGTACATTTCTCATAAACCTCACAGATATGCGGCATATCAGAGAAATCGATCTTCGGATCCACACCCTGGGAATACATATTCATACCAAGTGTTACAATATCCACATTACCGGTACGCTCACCATTTCCGAACAAAGTTCCCTCAATTCGGTCAGCACCCGCAAGAAGACCCATCTCAGAATCTGCAACGCCACATCCACGATCATTGTGCGGATGAAGAGAAACGATCACGTTTTCACGGTATTTCAGATTATTACACATGTATTCCACCTGGCTTGCATACACATGCGGCATAGAATGCTCAACAGTAACAGGCAGGTTGATGATCGCTTTGTTATCTGCAGTGGGCTGCCATACATCCAGAACCGCATTGCACACCTCCAGCGCATACTCAGGCTCTGTTCCCGTAAAGCTCTCCGGGCTGTACTCAAACTGGAAATTGCCCTCTGTCTCATCAGCCAGTTTTTTCAGAAGTGCAGCGCCATCTACTGCAATCTTCAGGATCTCTTCTTTTGATTTTCTAAATACCTGCTCTCTTTGAGATACGGATGTGGAGTTGTATACATGAACGATTGCTTTTGGGGCGCCTTTAACAGCTTCAAAGGTCTTACGGATGATATGCTCTCTTGCCTGAGTCAGCACCTGGATCGTTACATCCTTCGGGATCAGATCCTGCTCGATCAGCGTACGGAGAAACTCATACTCTGTCTCAGAAGCAGCCGGAAATCCAACCTCGATCTCTTTAAAACCGATTTTTACAAGAAGCTTGAAAAATTCCACTTTCTGCTCCAGACTCATCGGGATCACAAGTGCCTGATTTCCGTCACGAAGGTCTACAGAGCACCAGATCGGGGCCTTATCCACATATTCTTTCTCCGCCCATTTCATACATTTCACCGGCGGCATGTAATACTGACGTTTGTACTTGGATGGTGTCATCATTTTGTTTTCCTCCACTTTCTTTTCTGTTTTTTGATATAAAGACATAAAAAAATCTTCCGACTCTGCAGATTCTGCAAGAGACGAAAGACAACTGCTGTCCTACGCGGTACCACTCTTATTTCATGAATAAAAATTCACACACTTGACAGATACGGAATGTACATACATCCTTATATCCTCTCCGGATAACGGCGGACACCGTCTGCGTCTACTCTCTTATATAATATACAAAATATATAAAGATTTCAGGCAGATGCTCCGAGGCGAGTTCCACAAATCCCTTCCGCTGCTTCTCACCGGCCAGCAGCTCTCTGTGTTCCGTTCTCTTGTGTACTATTCCTCATCTACGCATTTTCTTTTTGAACTGGTATTAGGTTAACACGTTATGGAAGATTTGTCAACGAAATTTTAACGATGCACCGTACAAAATTTTAACGATGCACCGTGCAAAACAAGATTATGATTATATAAAAAACCAGAAATAGATATCTCTCGCCGCTCTGTCAATCGACCTGCATATCGTTTTTATATTCCTGGAAAATGTGAAGGTCATGCGGATATTCGCAATTGAAGCAGGGGACTTACTTGATTCGGCCAAACTGCAATATTTTTTTATTTTTAACAAATTTTTGTTATATTTTACCAGCAAAACATGCTATAGTTCATAGTAAGAAAAACATTTCGGAGGTATTTTTAATGAAACGTGATCTGAAAAAAATCGTAAGCCAGATGACACTGGAAGAAAAAGCCGGCATGTGCTCAGGTCTTGATTTCTGGCATCTGAAACATGTGGAACGCTTGGGGATCCCGGAAGTAATGGTCAGCGACGGCCCTCACGGACTTCGTAAGCAGGATGACAAGGGCGATCATCTTGGAATGAACGACAGCATCAAAGCCGTCTGCTTCCCGCCGGCCGCTTTAAGCGCCTGCTCCTTTGACCGCAAGCTGATGGAAGAAATGGGCAAAACCATCGGAAAAGAAGCTCAGGCCAACGATGTATCCATAGTTCTCGGACCGGCCGTAAACATCAAACGTTCTCCTCTCTGCGGAAGAAACTTCGAATATTATTCCGAGGATCCATATCTCGCAGGTGAGATTGCAGCCGCTTTTATAAACGGAGTACAGTCCCAGCATGTAGGAACCTCTATCAAACACTTTGCAGCAAACAACCAGGAATATCACCGCATGAGCAATTCTTCCGAGGCTGATGAGCGCACTTTACGTGAGATCTATTTCCCTGCATTCGAAACCGCAGTAAAAAAAGCTCAGCCATACACCTTCATGTGCTCCTACAACCAGATCAACGGCACTTTCGCATCTGAGAATAAATGGCTTCTCACAGATGTTCTCCGCGGCGACTGGGGCTTCAAGGGCTATGTAATGTCCGACTGGGGTGCAGTCAATGACCGCGTCAAAGGTCTTGAGGCAGGTCTTGAGCTGGAAATGCCTTCCTCCAATGGGGTCAACGATGCCCTCATCGTACAGGCCGTAAAAGACGGTTCCCTCAGGGAAGACATTCTTGACCAGGCTGTTGAACGTATTTTACGCATAATTTTTGAATATACAGACAACCGTGCACCGCAGGACTTCACTATGGAAAAAGACCATAAAGAAGCACGCCACATTGCGGAAGAATCTATGGTTCTTCTGAAAAACGATATGCAAATTCTCCCTCTGAAAGCATCCGAAAAAGTTGCTTTCATCGGTGGTTTTGCAAAGAAGCCTCGTTTCCAAGGTGGCGGAAGCTCTCATATCAACTGCTTCAAGATCACAAATGCACTGGATTCCGTTCCTTCCGATGCACAGGTTACTTATGCGGAAGGTTTTCCTGCAGACAAAGATCTCTACGATGACGCACTTGCAGCTGAAGCGATTAAAACTGCTGCCGCCGCTGACAAGGTTGTGATCTTCGCCGGACTTCCGGACAGCTTTGAATCTGAAGGATACGACCGTTCACACATGAGGCTTCCTAAATGCCAGAACCGTCTCATTGCTGAGATCCTTAAAGTACAGCCGAATACCGTGATCGTCCTCCACAACGGTTCCCCCGTGGAGATGCCATGGCTCAATGATGTAAAAGGACTTCTGGAAGCATACCTCGGCGGTCAGGCAGGCGGTGCCGCTGTCGCAAACATCCTTTACGGAAAAGTAAATCCAAGCGGCAAGCTTGCCGAGACAATGCCGCTCAAGCTCTCCGACAATCCATCTTACCTGAACTTCGGCGGTGGTGAAAAGGTTGAATACCGTGAAGGGATATTCGTAGGCTATCGCTACTACGATACAAAAGAAATGGATGTAGCATATCCGTTTGGCTATGGACTCTCCTACACTACCTTTGCCTGCAGCAACCTGAAGATCTCCAATGAAAATCCTACAGACAAAGACACGATCACCATTTCGGTTGATGTAACAAATACAGGAAACGTGGCAGGAAAAGAAGTCGTACAGCTCTACGTCAAAGACTGTACCCATTCTGCGATCCGTCCGGAAAAAGAGCTCAAAGGCTTCGAAAAGGTTTTCCTGAACCCAGGCGAGACCAAAACAGTAACCATGGAACTGGACAAGAGAAGCTTCGCATGGTACAATACAGAACTTCATGACTGGTTCGCAGCCAGCGGCGAATATAAGCTCCTTGTCGGTACCTCTTCCAGAGATATCCATCTTGAAAGCAGGATCCATCTGAACAGCAGTCAGGAGCTTCCGATGCATGTTCATATGAACACTACCCTGGGCGAACTGTTCCGCAACCCGAAAACAAGCGAAACAGCAAAAGAACTGACAGCAAAATATATCTCAGCCATGAACGTTGGTGAAGAGTCCTCTTCTGAAGCCGCTTCCGAAGCTGTCACCGAAGAAATGACAGAAGCCATGACCGACTCCATGCCATTACGCGCACTGGTAAGCTTCGGCGGGTATTCCAGAGAAGAACTTACAAAAATTATTGAAAAATTAAATAAACTGGTATAATTTCACAGAGCATCCTCTGCCAAACGAATTATACTTACATAAAAAGCTGACAGAATAAAACCTGCTTTTACAATGACACAGGTTCATACTTCTGTCAGCTTTTTGATTTTTTATCAGCAGTGCATCAATTTTTTTATATTGCTCGATCTGCGATGCACCCATATTTTACACACCCCTTTTTTGCCTGTAGATTTCCTTAAGATCCTCCACCGCCATCTCCGGATCCATCGTGTGAAACATCAGGTAATTTACATTCATGGTTTTTGCCGGAGCCTGACGATAAATCTCTCTGCTTGATTCACCTGTTACATAATGCCAGTATCGATACACATATCCCGCCCAATACATAACTTCCTTATCATACTGTATACCATTTTTCTTTACTTCCGGGCATTCATCTGCAAACTCTTCCAATAAATACTCTTCCGATTAGCCAAGGAAATACCTTGTTTTCGATTTCGGCCACTTACTTTCTTTAACGCCTGTCTTTCCATCCAAAGAAGCGGAATTTTCCTTTCAATCCGGATCGCATCACATGCTTTCTGTGTCACCGCATACTTAGCATATAATTCTGTCCCTGCTATTTCTTCCAGTTTTCCCCTGTGATAAGCAATCAACATGGCCCATTCGATATCTGCTGGTATTTCAATTTTTTTTAACTCATTTTCATCTATTGAAACTATATAGAATACCGATTCATCATAATCGCAAATCAAAGTCAATGGCTGCAATGGTTCTGTCCCCATATAAAACCCAGCTCCAAAATCACATCTGTCTCTGCTGGATGGTGAAATATTTCCTTTCAATCCCGACTTAGAACCATGAAACAAAATTTCTCTATACGGATTACTTTTCGCAATTTCCTGTGCCTGTTCTCTGATTGACTTCTCTACTACTTCAGCCAAATCTATTTTTTCCTTTTGGCATATAGAGATAAGCTTCTCCTGGGCAGCTTTACCCGGAATCCCATCCTCATTTTCCCAGCGCTTCACTGTAGCAACTGTAACTTTCATCTCATCAGCCATTTTTCCTGATCCCATTGTAAACTTTCACGAATCCGATAAATTGTATTCAATAAAATCACCACTTTATATGTCTGTTATGTTCAAAAGGTTCCATAGCATCAATTATATATAAAATAATGATACCATGAAACCTTTTTTTCGTAAAGTTGCCTATCATTGCTCTGCAATCATACGAACAAGTGTAAGTGTCTCAAACAATGATGTAGATATCATAACAGAAAAACTGTTATAATACACTACGCCATGTTTTGAGGCACTTACTATAATTCCAACACATTCCATTACTTTTTCAAACAATTTCTTATAAATTCAATCACTTTTAATACAATCGTATGATGTAAAACAACTAATATAATAATATAACTGATTATTGACAAAATCACTTTGACAGAAAATGCAACAATAAATTTCATTTGAAAAGTATCAATGCTAACACAAATCAATATAATTACACAACATGCAATGAAAATTGCCTTTAAATTACTCTTATTCAATCGAAGTTCAATACAGTGATTTGACTTTTTATAGGCACACACTTGCCAAAGCATTACAACTATCTCTGCCACGACAGTTGTTATAGCCGCTCCTGTTTGCTTCCAAAGAGGAATAAAAATAAAATTTAGTAACAAATTAATAATTGCGCTTGCGAATGTTGCGTACATTATTTGCTTTTCTTTTTTTAATGGAAGCAAAACTACATTTGTCATATAAACTGCAACTATTGAAAAAAACAAACTAATACACAATATCCTTAATGATATTGTCGCATCTAAAAAAGATTCCCCTGCAAGAATCGAAATAATTTGTGGAGCCGTCATAAAAACCCCTATTACAATTGGTGGCAAAAAAGTAAGAAAACCATTTAAGATGCTAGATGCTTTTTCACTATATTCAGCATATTCTTCTATCGCCAGATAATTTGAAAGTCTAGGCAAAGATACCAAAATACATGCAGCCATTAAACTCTTCATAACCGTATAGATTTTAGTTGCTGCATTATAAAGTCCAACATAATAATTCCCTGCCATACACCCCAACATAGTCGTATCTGAATTAACATAAATTGTAGTTGCTACAGACATTGCAAAGATAACAACAATCGGTTTTATATGTTTCTTAATGTTTGGATTTCTAGTAAGTCTTAATCTTATATATTTTTTTGAATGACAAAAATTAAATAAATAAGCTGCTGTTGATGCAAAAACTAGAATTCCTGTATATAATATATAATCAGACTGTTTGTGTACAAACACAAACATAAGAATCATTGAAGCAATCTGAACCACAATAGATCGAATTGTAATATATTCATAATCTTCGTAAACTGAATACAACCACTCAACTCCTACAGTTGGTCCAACAATCCCAATGCTTTGGATTAAAATTAATGGAATATACGGATGTAAATCTTGAACTGCAATCAACATACACACAAAAAGAGCATACGAAACCATCGACGAAATTATATTAATAGTAAAAACCTCATTTGAAAAAATCTCAAATTTATGTTTGTCCTGTCGTAAACCTGCGCCTTCCCTAATTGCATAAGTACTTATCCCTAATCCTGCTAATAACGTAAAATAACTAACAACACTTCCTGAGAAATTTATTTTGCCAATGTTTTCTACTTGCAGTATTCTTGTCACATAAGGATATGTAACAAGGGGAAATATCATTGACATCAAAGTTTTAAACATATTTAAAGCTGCATTTTTAGCCAGTGACTTTTTTTTCACGGCAGTATCACCTTTCTTAATTTCTCTTTATTATTTTTAGTTTTCGATTTTTCTTAATTTTCGATTTTCCAAGTTGTCTTTCTACATAATATGATGCAACATCCATAACAAACAAAAATGGTACTAATTGTTCAATTGAATATGATAACGTCAGGAATAAGACAAGTTGAGACAAAAGAGTATACTGACAAATCTTAAACACTATATCATTTTTGGAATACTGATCTCCCTTATATGCAATATATACAAGCCATCCCACTAAACATAAAACTAATAATAAACCACCTACACAAGCTAAATATAGAAACTGATTGTGTGGAACAAATTTACCTCCCCATATACTCAGTCCATCCCAGGACACTCCATATCCCCATATTGGTTTCTGAATTATTGTATATACACTCATTTTCCATAAATCTGTTCTTCCAGTTAAATTCAAACTTTTGTGTAATACATTTTGAATTATATATTCAATAACTGAGTTATTTAATAATGACTGAGTAATAACAAGTGTTACATTTATAAACAAAATCCCTATTAAGCACATTTTCATACTAATTTTCTCGAAAAATTGAGAAAAAATAGCATATAATATCAAAATACCTGCCGAAATTAAAAACGTAGCTTCTAGATCACGAGTCCCATAAATAATCTGCGACAAAAAGCAACCAAATATAACAATAATGGATGTACTCCAAAACTTTCTAGTATATTTTTTTCTTCCAGTCTGATTTCTTAATAAGAGCGTCATAGCTGTAAAGCATGGAAAAATCATATATATTTGATTATAATTTCCTAAAAAATCCATGCCCAAGATAATAGAAACAATCTCAATATATATATATATTTCAAACACTAAAAGAGCGACTTTCAAAAAGACCTTTTCATTTTTAGAAAGTTCACCTATAGTCAAATAATACAATGCTATATATGTTATGATATTTTTAATACATACAAATGCATTTCCATCATTAAAAATAGTTGAAGTGAGTTCTAATAATGTTAATACTATCAGTAAAAATAGTGTTGGACACATATGTATTCTTTTAAATTCTAGAAAAAAAGCAACTATACAAACAACCATAGCTAATACAGTTATCTCAATTCCGAAAGGCAAACTTTTTAAAGATGCTGGCAACATCATGCACATTAATGCTATTCCTATATAAAGACTATTCATTTTTATTTTCACGTGGACACCTCATACTGCTATTTGCATTTCAATTTATTATAGATTTTTATAAGTCTTTGTAAATTATCTTCTATGCAATGATATTTTTTTGCTCTTTCATGTGCATTGTTTCCTAGCTGCATAGCTAAACTTCTCGAATTAAAAATTCTTATAACATTATCAGCCAACATATATATAGCCGTACTATGATACAGCATACCCTCTTTTTCATGTTCCATAAATGATTTAATTCCACCTACATCCGAAGCAACAATTGGAGTACCCACAAGCATTGCTTCTCCTATTGAGTTAGAAGAATTTTCAATAGATGATGAACATACAAAAACATTTGCCTTTTTATAATTTAACATCATTTCGTTTTCAGATAATTGTCCAAGCCATTCAATTGAATTTGATAAATCATTATCACGTATTAGGTTACAAATATATTTTTCATATGATGATCTCTTAAAAATCGCTTTCTTCTGTGGATTATTTCCAACAATTCTCAATACAACAGCCGGATAATATTCTTTAATTATTGGTAGTGCTCTTAACATGATGTGTAATCCCTTAATAGGATAGTGGGCCTGACTGAAGAAAATCACTTCCTTATCACATTCTTCATACTTCCATCTGTTAACATAAAATGATTCTCTTAAAATTTCTCCGCAAAAATGATATTCGATATGTGGATTCATCTGCTTCGCACAAGCGTAATCCCAATCCGTACGCCCTATACAATTCTCTAACATTTGAAAAGTACTTATTTCAGTTTGCCCCTGTAATTCCATCATTTTTTTTTCTTGTGCAATATTTCTTCTTCCAAAAAATTCCTTTAAAGTTCTTCTATGAATGAGTTCGGGCGGCAATCCATCATAATAATGCTCAGCATAAACCGATACAAGTCCTTGAATCGAAAGCACGGTGCATTCAATTTTAGATAAGTTGCGTGCAGCTTTAGTAACATAGTACGAGTGATTATATTCTGATCCCCATATGTGAATACAATCTGGATCAATACTTTCTATTATTCTCTCAAAATCAACCTCGTCCATTTCAGGCGTAAAACCGCAATAATTTACACTATTAATTTCTATCCAATCATACTTTTCTGACACACATGCAGCAACATATAACTCAATAGAATTCTTTATATAATTCAAGGTCTGATGCATCCAACCACCAACTACAACATTGTTTCCTCTACTATTTGCAGCATCCGGTAATTCTACATTCGTTATCCATAATACTTTCATATTACCCTCATATCATTAATATTATATTTAAAATTAACAAATTTTCAAAATACTAATTTATCAGTAAATGAAATACTCACTTTTATTTTAAGGTTTAATAATATATTAATTACATCACGATCAATTATGCTTTACTTTCTCGCATAAATCATCCAATATTTGATGATACTCATTCGATTTTCCTAATAAACTTTGCAGGATTTCCAGCCCAGATTTCATCCGCCGGAACAGTGCCACTTACCACTGAATTAGCACCAATAATACTTCTAGCACCAATAATGCTGCCCTTCAAAATCATACTTCCAGCACCAATAAAAGCATCATCTTCAATAATGATTGGCTTAGATTTCCTGCCTTTATCCGTATTAATATTTCGGCGTTCAATATAGTTTATTGAATGAAAATCAGTGTCATAAATTTTTACACCACCTCCTAGCAAGACACCATTGCCTATACTAATTGAAGATTGACTACATAATGCTACATTGCTCATTCCTGTATTGTCACCAATAATTATTTTACCATCACCTAAAATCCAGAAAATAGTCTTACAAGTATAGCCTATTGGTATTGCATATTCTGAAGAATTAATAACAACATTGTTTCCAATGACAATTTTCCCTTTTGTCCCACTAATTTTTATTCTTCCATTCACTTTCAAACTTTTCCCAATCATCACTTTATAGTATATAAAATGCAACTTATTATAAACTACATTTATAAACGAGCCTATGCTTCCAACAGCTTTTCTTATAGTTTTTATCAATTCTCTCAATTTATTAAAACTCCTTTAATTTTGCGCATTAGGTTATGTGCTATATACTGTAGAGGATAGTACTTTTTATGAATTTCGTATAACTCGTTTTTTCCTTTTTCTCTTCCTACTTCAGAAGCACTAATACCATACATATCATAATTCGAAATTGGCATATCAATATAATGGAATTTTTTTCCACTTTTATGCATTTTCATAATCCAATCCTGATCTGCTGCAATTTTATATTTCAAATCAAATGGATATTCTTCCAATAATTCCCTTTTTGCGAACAGTGCTTGATGCGATACTGGGTCAGCTCTAAAACTGTATGTTCCATCAATCATTCGCTTATATGTTATCTTATTTCCATTTTTATAGGAGAAAATAGTGTACCCGTAAATAATATCTGCATGTGTTTTAGCTGCACATACATCTACATGTTCTAATACTGTATCTGAAACAAATTTATCACCTGATCCCAAAAAAATGATATAATCACCTGATGCCAATTTCACACCTTTATTCATCGCATCATATATACCTTCATCCTTTTCCACAAAGTATTTAAATTTCGGATTACTCGACCAACTATCATAGAGTTCTATGGAATTATCTATTGACATACCGTCTACGATGATATATTCGAACTCTACATTTTTTTGACTCATAACCGAAGCATAAGTTTTAGTAATACTATCTATCACATTATATGCTGGCGTAATTATCGTTATCAAATTATATTCTCCTTTTCACAAATTGTTTAAAGAAATAGTATTTCCGATATAATGAAGATATAAGTCCCGTTGTTTTCCATTGTTTCACAGTCGTGTTAATATACTTATAATCCTTTGAATACAATCGCACAATCTTCTCTAATGTCAACACATAACTTGAATCTAATGAACTCCCAGAAGATTTGTGCCATATATCACACGGAAGAACATAATTAATATATCCTTCACGTAATAATTGTAGACAAAGCTCAACAGCATACATATGCCATCCATTAATATTTGAAAACGGAAATTTTTTTATAATATCTGTTTGTACAAAAAACATACATTCATCAACTGTTTGTACTACTTCTGGTTTTTTTATCTTATCCCCTGCACTACTTTTATTTTTTCCATGTACAATATTGGATAGAATACTCCATTTTTTTCCTTCACGGCATCCCGCAACACCTGCAACTCCCATTTTATTTAGTTTTCTTATAACAGATAGCATTTTTATTAATATTGTGTTATCTTCAAAGTAAACATCTGGATGCAAAAATAAAACATAATCCGTATCAATTTTATTTATTACACTATTAAATGCTTCTCGCGCACCCACATATTGATTTTGACTATTATCTAATGAAATAACAGTTATATCAATGTCTTTCTGTTTATTAATATTATCGAGAAAATCATCCAATTGGTTCTTTTTATACCAAACAACTACTATTGTTATTTTATCGATCATACTATTTTCTATTTCTCCATTCAATAATTTCCTAATTCAAATATATCTATCTTAGTACTTTCATCTGCCAACATACAAGCAGCCCAAGATCCACATGTTTTTCCGCCTACAATGTACTTGCAATTGGAAAGCAGCATTATCTTGACCAAATAGTTCAGCCCTCGTATATGTGCATTTTCTCCTAATTGCGTGAGGCTATGTCCATTAGCTAAAAAATCTCTCTCTGAATAGTTTTTTATGTAATTATCAAAACTTACTATTACTATTCTTTCTCCTAAGTTCGATTTAACTTCTTTATAAATACGTTCATCTTCTGTAACAAGAAAAACATTAGCATTTTTTTCATTTTCTATGTATGTATTCACATGTTCTATCGCTTGTGCTACTGTAGGCTGAATAGGTTCTCCTATTGGTTTTAAATTTATATAATCTGTTCCTCTTAAATATAATCCTATATTTTTTTGTGGACTGATATGTTTTAGTTCTTTATTATAAAACTCATATGCCTTTTTAGAAAACTTAATATATTTTTTCGCCAAAAGATGTGTCTTCTGCAAATCATCTTTATCAAAAGATTTATTATAAAGATATGAATATGTATCGTATATAGCATTAATTCCAGATAAAACCACGTTCTTACTTTGATACACTTCATCTAATGAATAATTACTTATCTGCTCAAAGAAACATTCCCATGCATTTTCATCTGCAATATTATATTGTGTTTTATAGTTTTTAAAATCCACAACAGGAATATAATTATTTTTCTCTGCATATCCAATTTGCTGTATTACATAAAATAGCAATGCCATTAAACCTTCTACTGAATTTTTACGTGGTCTAATTACATAAAATATCTTATCTTCATTTTTTTCTCCAAAACTCATTTTTCTTTCTACTAATTCTGGATAAAAGATTCGATTATAAAACAAATAAAACTTATTTATCCATTTGACTGGAAATAAATATAATATTTTTTTCATTTTCTTTTTGAGATTCATAACTTACTCCTGGCATATCTCTCACATATTTTAACTCTTTAAACTACCCTTAGCATTATAGCTAATATTCATTTTTTTACACTCATATATTTTTGCATCTACTAAATACCGGTACCAATATGCCTGAAGGAACGCATATATTTTTCCTTCCTTGCCATCCAAAAAGCCCAATTTTATATAATATCGATATAGATAATATAAATGCGATCTAAAACCTATCGGCAATTTATAATACACATTCATTTTAAACCAAGACTTTGCATCCACTTCACTTTTGGCTTTTGCATTTTCCAGATTTTCAAAATAATCCACTGTTTCACGAGATGAATACCAATTATGTTTATTAACAAAGTACTCAAGGTTTTTAAAATCAAAATGCAAACAATCATTTTTCATTTCGATTACTTTTCCAGAACTTAATATGATGTGCTCATCCATATTACGATCTTCTATTTCACCGAATTTTGTTTTATAACAGTTCATTTTCTTCCAAGGATAAACTCCACCGTGATACAAATCTTTTCCCAAAAAATTCTTTTTAAACCTTAAAACGATTCCAGTAACATCGGTCTTCATATTGCTATCACAAAGCTGTGTCAATTCATTTGCCGAATCCGGAGTTAACCGCTCGTCTGCATCAATTCTTAATGTCCACACAGTTTCAGCCTTGGCAACTTCCACACCATACATATACTGCTTGGCGTAGTTTTCAAATGGATGCTGATAAACTTCTGCTCCCATCCTTTTTGCTATTTCTACTGTTTTATCAGTACTGAAGCTATCTATTACTACAATTCTTTTAACTGTCGTAATAATAGATTTAATACATTCTTCTATATTAACTTCTTCGTTTTTTGTAAGTAATATCGCTGTAATATCTGCAGCCATTCTTATTTTCTCCCTATTTTACATCTTCAGAATCTCTTCAGCATACTTTCTCACAGACACATTTCTGGTCAGATTCTTCTCCAGATTCACACGGCTTCTGGCTCCCATTGCCTTCAACTCACTATTTCCGGCATTCTCAATGAACCAGCAGATGTTTTCCTCAACCTTGTCATACTCACCTGGCTCACAACAAAGACCACCTTGTGTATCTTCGATCAGGCAGCGAACCTCAGAGCCTGATTCCAGAACTCCTAATATCGGCTTAGCCGCCGCCATTATTCCGTATGCCTTTGATGGACAACTCACGCCCTTAATGCCTTTTGCATTCACACACCAATGAACATCACCGGCATTCAAGCTATAGATCAGGTCTGACTTATCCTGATAAGGAATGAAAACCACATTGTCCATGTAATGATCTTTCACATAGTTCTTCAGCTTCTCCAGCACAGATCCGGCACCAACGAATGCAAACACAACTTCTCTGCCATCTGCGGTTTTCGTGCCTGGTTTGAATCGCTCCACGACCTCAATCAATTTCTCCAGATCATAGTACAAACCAATATTTCCGGAATACATAATGACGAACTTGCCATCCAGACCATACTTCTTCCTGAACGCCAGAACCTTCTCATTATTTTCATCCAGCGGATAAATCTCATTCTCATCGATCCAGTTGTTGATCATGACGGTTTTGGGAACTTTCTTCCCCTTGAAACGGTTCTCCACTGTTTCCACCAGATCACGGCCGACTGTGATCACAAGGTCGCTCCGCTTGCAGCTGAACTTGTCAAACCACATCATAACGTCCGTGACGAACTTGCTCTTGGTATAACCAACAGCCAGCACCTGCTCCGGATTGAAGTCCTGAATATTATAAATGTACCTGGCGTGTTTCATCCATTTGCCCCAAACGCCAAGAAGACCGCCGAGAATAGGGGGCTGAGAAATTGAGAACACATAATCCATCTTTCCAACCTTAAAGGTAGCTCCCATTGCTCCAAAGAAATAAGAAACTATGTTTTTTACACGGCTCTTCTTATTGGTCTTGCTAAATTCCGGCACTCGGATCCGCAGCACTTTTACGCCGTTGATTTCTTCTTCATAATATTTCTTTGTTTTGTATTTATCTTCAATCGTCCCTAAATAACTGGGCACTACACAAATGACTGTGATGTTAAATTTATCCAGCATACCCTCCGCCAGTTCACGGAGGATCTGCCCCGTTGACGCAGTATCTGGAATATAGTAATGAGCATAAATCAGAAGATTTTTCTTACCTGCGCTCTCTTTCTTCATCTGCTATATTCCTCCAAATTTACTTCATTCCTTATTAAGAAATGAAGTTTTTCAAAACTTATCTTCACACAAACTCCACGTTCCAGACATCCACTCCGGAATCCTGGAACACCTCTCTCAACCTCTGATGCAGCATCTCCTGTGTGACGCCTTTCTTCAGTATTACCTGCAGGAAACCGCCTCCTCCGGCTCCGGAGATGAATTTTCCGTCGATCATGTCTTCACATACACTGAAGATCTGGTCTATGCAGGTGTTGGTTGAGCCGGCATCCAGCTTTTTGGAGATTTCCCAGTGCTGGTTGAGAAGGCTCGCGAATTCGTCGATGTCTTCTTTTTCCAGGGCGAATTTCATGAGTGCTGCTACTTTCTGCATCTCATCCAGCGCCTCCAGAGATTCTTTTCGGCCGCCGATGTAATTTCCTACGACTTCTCTGAGAAGGTTTCGGGCAAGGCGCCGCTGGCCTGTATAGATCAGAGCGAATCGTTCCTGAAGCTCCTGTTTCGTTTTTTCCGAGATTTCTACCTTTTCTACCTTCAGCTGCTGCCGGATTCCGGGTCTTGATGTGATAAATTTGATTCCAGGTGTCAGGCCGCCAACCTGATCCTGCCAGCCGCCGCCTGTGCTCATGATCTGCTCCAGGTTGAGGACTGTATCATAGATCTGGCTGTCATCCCAATTCTCTCCAAGAAACTCTGCAAAAGCTTTGACGCAGGCTCCTGCAAGGATACTGCTTGTTCCAAGGCCGGAGCCTTTGGGAACGCCTTTGACGCAGGTGGAAAGGTAGAATCCGCCGCCCATTTTTTCCAAGACCTTTTTCAGATTGGCCTTTTCCTCCAGCGGAAGGATCCCGCAGGCGATAATGGCTGCCTTGTGCAGGGCAAAAGGATCGTATGGATTATGGCAGTCCTGTATCTCTTCTGCACTTTCTGCTGTTCCGTAAGCACCTGTGTCTGTACTTGCCAGCTCAATATGTAATTCCGGTATCTTCCGAATCTCTACCTCGATGGGTTCACAGCCTCTCAGCAGGATTGCTGCGTTAAGAACAGTTCCTCCGTGTTCGTTGCAGTATGGCGGTGTGTCTGACCAGCCGCCGCCCCAGTTCACACGTACCGGCAGATTTACCTTTACCTGTTCTTTTGCGATCGTATAGCCGCTGTTTCCTGTCAGCTGTGTCTGAGATGCGATCTCTTTCTGGATCTGGGAAAAGCACTCCTGCTCCAGCACATCGTATGTTTTTCCGTCAAAGCATTTTTTAGTGAATTTCATGGAGCGTGATACTGCATACAGGATCCGTATTTTCTGTGAAAAATCTGCTTTTTCAGCTTCTTTCATCAGCAGATGGTAATGTCGTTCCTGGATTTCTTTTTCACCAAAGATCTTAAGTGCAGGAATATAATGTCCGCCTTTTTTCAGCTCTCCCAGAAATACTGCCACCAGGATCCTTGCTTCCAGATCTTTTTTCCAGGAAAGGATATTTTCTGTATTTCCATACCGGAAGGATTCTTCCAGACTCAGTCTCGGCTGTTTTTTCCAGCTCTCAATCTGCTGGGGTTCAGCAAGTCCTTCGCTCATTTTTACAAGAAGGTTTCCTGCCTGTGCTGCTTCCTGGAATGTTTTGCAGACCGGATACAGTTTTGCATTCCAGAGTGCGTGGGTTTCGCCTGTCCAGATATCTTCCGGCGCCAGTCCATTGGCCGAAAGAAAATCTGCCAGGTTTCCCCGCAGAAAGCTTCCTCGTTCTTCCAGCGTTTTCTTCGGATTATCCATGACTCCATATGTACGGATCACGCATCGTCCTGTCTGACCGCCGTAAAGCTCTGTGATCTCGTCCTTCAGCTTCACACCGTGAAATACTGTGTTCGCCGGTATATGTACATCCTTCAGGGAGAGTCCGGATACTACAGCGCCCTTTCCGACGTGGGTTCTTCCCTCAAGGCAGGTGTCTTCAATATATGTTCCTTCCTCGATGTCAGCTTCCGGTCCGATCAGTGCTGTGTGCAAAGCTCCCTGGCAATTTAAGTCATTGGTGAATACGTGTTTTTTCCAGTCAAGGAACTCATAATCGGTTACTTCTTCTGTCATCAGAGCACGCAGCTCTCTCGTTGTTCCGAAATGGATAAATTCTGCAGGAGAAAGACAGATCAGCTTCATCTGAAAAGGACTTAATGCCTTCCATATTTTTTCTCTGCAGGTAAAAAGCTCTGTGCAGAATTCGCCTTCTGGTTTTTCTTTCTGATATTGTTCAAAGGTGGAATCTGCCGCCAGCGGATACAGAAAATCTCCGTAAAAGCTGACTCTTGCTTTTTCATTTACAAAGCTTTCGTATTTATCCGGATCTGCTTTTTTTCCTGATGCATCTGCGATCAGACTGAACAGTGTTTCCAGTATTTCGGCGTCCAAAAGTACGGCGCCTGTGTCAAGATCCACGCAGTCCTGTCCATTCACGGCTCCCAGCCTGCGAAGTGTTTCTGCCGGCTGTTTGTGAAGAAACATTTTTACATGGTCGCTTCCATTATTCAAAAACACTCCATGATCGACTCCCACTTCTACCGGAGATTTCATGGAGATCGCCGCAGCTCCGCGGAACTGGGCATCTATCTGTAAAGGATTAAAAAGGAGGAGCACATCCCCGGAAAGTACCAGCATTCCTTCTTTGAACCTGGCCGGAACGCCTGCCATACTGATGAGAAATTCATCAAACAGTGTGGAGCCTCTTCCATCCGGAAGTTCTCTTGGTACTGGTGAAAAAAGCTTTCCGCACACAGAATACTGTGGGACTCTTTTGCTGTCTCCGCCGGAATGGATCACAAGGATTCTTTTGTTATGGAAATCTCCTCGGAGTCCTTCTTCCTCCGAAAGAAATCGGAGCACATTCAGGGTTGCTCCGCCGGAGCCTACTCTTTTGCCTTCCGGATCCGGGAGCACGAAATATTTTGTCCATCCCGGCAGTACGCCCTGTTCCAATCTGTCTGCGATCTGGCTGCGGAAGGATCTAGCCTGTTCTTCATTTGATGAGGTCAGGATCACATAGTCCCATCTGGGAAAATTTACTTTGCGGATGCTTCGTGCATAGTCTTCCCATGCATCCTGGCAGCTTTGCCGCAGAAAAAGATTTTTCAGTTTCCTGTATTCTGTGTTCATTGCTTTCCTTATCCTTTGCTTTTTCATACTTTCTTTTTTTACATAACTTCGAATACTCTTATCCGCTGTCACGGCTGTGCCGGAGCTTCTGGCGGAAATTCTTGGCCGACTCTTCCTTATGATAAGGGAGACACGACAGGCGGTATTCAACCTGTCAGCATCTGCCTGTAGCAGAAGCTGAGTTGTGCTCTCGCTCTATAAAACAGTGGTCATACCACTTGTTTTCCAAACTGAAGAATACATTTATGGCTCAGGTTTCTGGCACTGTTCAGACTTCGGCTTCCTCTGTGCCCGTTCTCACAGATATATTCATCTGTTTTGCGGTTTGCGGTCTTAACTGGCGCACCGCAGACAGAACAGGTTTCGGATATCCCTTTTGCATAGGTTTCAATGACCAGAATGCCGTTTTTCCATGCTTTATAGGGCAGATTGCTCCTGATCCCGGAGCTTAAATGCATAGTGCTCCAGTTTCCTGATCCGATCATCACATAGTCTGTGTATTCTTTTTTGTATTTTGGAAGGACGATCAGCGAAACCTGCTTTTCCAGGCAGAAGCCTATGATCTGTGAACTGATCTCATGGGCATAATGCTCCGACAGATGCTTCAGATGCATCCAGTATTTCCTGTTTTCTCCGGGCTGTTTTTTCCCGCCGAGAGATTTCCGGGCTTTCTCGATTTTCTTCCTGATCTGTTCGCAGCGGTGCGTATATTCTTTTCCACCACCCCAAAATTTCACATCTGTTTCCTTCCCTGTGCCGTCACATACTGTCCCCACAGCAAAAACATCTCCGTTTGTAAACTGGATGGCGCAGATCTTCCGCCCTTCCTGGATACGCTGTTTTACTGTTGCAGTGTCTGCTGTAAATTCCTTTACGGGAACATGCAGCATGAGATATTTCTTCTCAAAGGTTACTGAAGGTGACATCAGTTCTGCTTCTGCGGGAAATTCTCTACCGTACAGCCTGCATCTCATCCATTTCCATTGTTCTCCTGTCCATACCTTCAGTGTGATCTCCTTATGGGAAAAATCTCTGTACATTCCTTTATAATAGGTAACTGCTGAATGAAGCTTTTCTGCTTTCCTCCCCGGAATGGACTTTTGCCTGGATATGTGACTCTTTGCTGCGGCTATAGCACTGTTTATCGCAGCCCGCCTGAAATACAATGGGACTTTTTCCCAGGGAAGGGGATTCTGTGGAACCTGCTTGTCTCTTCCCATAATGGTCAAGACTTCCAGGGCCCGAAGAGTTTTCTGGCTTCCTAGTTCTCCCAGTTCCTCATGAGCCAGCAGAAGATCATAATAAAAGCTTTCAATTTCATTATAGAAATCCTGGGTTTTCCTGAGCCATTCCGGATGTCCGCAGCAAAGTCGGAGTCTTCTGGTTGTTATGCTGTAGCCTGTATTGGACGGCATGTTCTCTTCCTTCCGTTTATTTATATAACTTATCCAATATTATTATCTTGTCGCTTAATGTTAGATTAAGCGACAGTAATTTTTTTGGATTATTCTGTTGTTTGATCCAAGATTTTGAACCATATGTAATGATAACATCCGCTTTAATGCTTGTCAAGCGATCTGAAACTGCCATAGCTGTCCAATTATGTCGTTTTTTGTGCCGTTTTACGCAGCTTTTTGTATATCAGAGAAAGAAAAATACATATCAATATATAAAAGTGGTCATGATAAGTGGTCAGATGTATAGTCCCAGGGACCTGTATTTTGCGGGAAATATCAGGCTTCTTGGTATAAGATTCATGGTCATAAGTGGTCAGCTTTTGTGGTCAGAAAAATGGCGAATTCCCTTATATACAGGTTTTTTCAGGTCCTGTCGCTTAATCTAACATTAAGCGGCAGTTTTCACATTATCTTCATTTTCCTTTCACACAATGCACACATTTTTTTACTATATTATTAACTGTAGATAGCAAATGCGAATGCTAAACAATCTTTTTCTTTTTCATACTTTTTGCCGGGAGTCCGCACAACTCCCGGCCTCCTTTTTTATTCTTCAGGTAGTTCGCCTGCATTTTCTATTATTATTAAAGATATAAAAATATGTCTTGTTTTTTTTTATTATATATATTATACTAGTTAAGAACTTATTGTTCCTGTCCATTCTGTTCTTTGATAATTTCATAGACTTCACACTCGAAACATGATACAATATCCGCACAGAGAAATATGCGGTACAGTTTTTATGGGAGGATGCGCATATGTTAGATCAGAAAGATTTGGAATTATTAGCCGGTATGATAAACCCGATCAATGTCCAGCTGGGCAATATAAATAACCGATTAGATGGTATCGACGCCAGACTGGATGCTGTGGATGCTCGTCTAGATGGTATCGACGCTCGTCTAGATGCTATGGATGTTCGCTTCGACGGTATCGACGCTCGTCTTGATGCTATGGATGTTCGTTTTGATGAAATAGATGCCCGCTTCAACCGGGTAGAAAACAGACTTGAAATGATCGATCTGAAATGTGATACCAACAGAAAACGCCTGGACGACCTTTCACTGGATGTTAAGCTTGCAGAACGGGATATCCGAAAAGATATCAAGAATTTACAGGACACAACAGAAACTCTTGTTGTTGTACTTCAGGGAAGAGGTATTTTACCTGACCCGGGTAACACAATACAGACAGCCTGAGCATACCATGTAAAGAGTGTGAAGCCTATGAAAGTATCAGTTATTGTTCACTGGTAATGTTCCGCGAGGTGTTTTTTGTGAGCGAAGGTCACAGAAAAC
>OOCW01000562.1_pt1 | contig 35065 bp, 48 predicted proteins | sample 1671201 | NCBI WGS metagenome assembly OOCW01 (sample SAMN06348132, study PRJEB24527) | human gut metagenome | biome: human gut; feature: ankylosing spondylitis patient; material: feces | host: Homo sapiens | place: China | collected 2015-10
ATAGCAGCTTTGATATGTATTAATTAGTTTGTAATTGTTTTTTGTGTTTCTAAATCAAATACATGAATTTTTCTCATATCGAATGCGATTTGTACTGTATCATCTGGACCAGCTTGACATGATGTGTCGAAACGACCTGTGATGTTGTTTCCTTCACAAATCATGTAGAAGTTTTTCTCTGCTCCGAGCATTTCTACTACTTCTACTGTAGCTGTACCAAGTGTAAAGTGTTCTTTTTCTTCTTCGAATAATGTTGATGGTTCGCAGATGTGTTCTGGACGAATACCCATCATTACTTCCTTACCAATATAACCACCAGCAACAAGTTTTTGTGCTTTTTCTTTTAATAATGGAATTTCGATTTTACCGAATGTAAGAACTACATCGTCACCTTTTTTAACTGCTTTAGCTTCAATCATGTTCATTTGTGGAGAACCGATGAATCCAGCAACGAATAAGTTTTGTGGTTTAGAATAAAGGTTTGATGGTGAGTCAACTTGTTGGATAACACCATCTTTAAGTACTACGATTCTTGTACCAAGTGTCATAGCTTCTACTTGGTCATGTGTTACGTAGATGAATGTTGTATTTAATTTATGGTGTAATTTAGAGATTTCTGTTCTCATTTGTACACGAAGTTTAGCATCAAGGTTTGATAAAGGTTCGTCCATAAGGAATACTTTTGGTTCACGAACGATAGCACGTCCCATAGCAACACGTTGACGTTGACCACCAGAAAGAGCTTTTGGTTTACGATCTAAACATTGATCGATGTCAAGGATTTTAGCTGCTTCACGTACACGTTTGTCGATTTCTTCTTTAGGTGTTTTACGAAGTTTTAAACCGAATGCCATGTTATCATATACTGTCATATGAGGGTATAACGCATAGTTTTGGAATACCATTGCGATATCACGATCTTTTGGAGCCACTTCATTACAAAGTTTATCACCGATCCATAACTCACCAGATGAGATTTCTTCAAGACCAGCAATCATACGTAATGTAGTTGATTTACCACATCCTGATGGTCCTACGAAAATGATAAATTCTTTATCTTCAATATCTAAGTTAAAGTTTTTAACTGCTACGAAGCCATTTGAATATCTTTTTTCAATATTTTTTAATTTTAAACCTGCCATGAGATATTTCCCCCTTAGTTTAGATAAATTCATATGTCTTTGGACTTACTTTACTATACTATATTTTTCCTTATATTCGCTATTGACTATTTTTATAAAATCATTTTTACCATTTTGTTTAATAGTCATAAACATATAAAATTTATTATCTAATTCAATATAAATCGCCCACAATGCAGTAAAAATCAACTTATCATGTTATATAGTTTTTGTAGCATTTACATAAAGCAAGTACTTTTCTACTTTATGTTTACTACTTATCCACAAAAAACTAGTGTTTTTATCTGTATTTTTTTTACTTTTTACGCTCGCCTTTGTACAATACTACCTCAATTAGGAATTGTGGCAGTACTAACATCCTTACAAAACGTGATGGTTGTTTCATTAATCTATAGAACCATTCAAGTCCTAACTTTTGATAAATAAGTGGCGCACGTTTTACAATACCAGCCATTCCATCTAAACTTCCACCTACACCGATCGCTACTCTTACATTTGGAAGTAAGTGTTGATGTTCCTCAATCCATGTTTCTTGTTTAGGTGCACCTAAAGCTACTAATAAGATATTTGCGCCTGATTCATTAATATCTTTAATGATTGCTGGCTCATCTTCTGGTTTAAAGTATCCATCTCTTGTCCCTACAATTTGGATACCTGGGTAAGTTTCTCTCATTTTTTCTGCTGCCTTTTCGGCTACTCCTGGTTTACTACCAAAGAAATAATATTTATAACCTTCTTTAACAGCTTGTTTCATTGTATTTTGTACTAAGTCATAACCTGGTACACGTTCAGGAAGTTTATCTCCTTTTTGTAGTCTAGAGCCAATAACCACACCAATACCATCTGGCACTACGAGATCCGCTTTTTTAATAACTTCCATAAATTTAGGGTTGTTTCGAGCTAACATGACGATTTCTGGATTTGGTGTATAAACCTTATGCATTTTATCTGATTTAACAAATCCATCTACAATATCAATAGCCTCTTTCATTGTTACATTAGAAATAGGTACTTCTAATATTTTTATCATTTTAGTATTCATTATATCCTCCTGTAATTTAGGTCTTTTTATCTCCCTATTTATCCTTATTTCCTAATACCTGCCCTTTATAGGCTATATAAAAGTTATATCACATAAAGGTGTCACAAGTCCCCTTGTAACACCTTTATCAAATTACTTTATCTATTATACAATATCAATCCTACAAATGTATTTATTCTCTCTTTAATCTTATACACTCTAAGTAATTATCTAAGTAATTCTTTTACCTTGTTGAGTGGTAAGTATATTTTATCTTTTTTCGCCTCAAATACTTTAATAAGCTCTTCTTTTTGCTTTGCTTTATGATTTATCAGCTTCTCTAATTTCTCTTTAAAACTATTTGCTGTTACTTTGTCTGAATCTATACAGTAACTAGATTGTTCTATTTCTTTCATAAATCCAGTTACCTTAGGGTCATATGATAAAGCCATCATTGGTACTTTTTCTGCTGCTGCCATAATTAAGCTATGTAGACGCATACCAATAATCATATCAAAGTTTGCTGTGTAGTCTAATACTTCTTCTATTGAAAGCATTTTATCTACTACTTCCATATCACTAGCTTTACCTAAACCGCTTTGTACAAGTTTATTTTGAAGTTTCTTAGCGATTTCTCTATCTTGATCATAGTGCATCGGGATGAAGTAGAGCTTATAGCCTTTCGCAATAAGTTCTCCAAGCCCTTCTTTCATAGCTTCAAGTAAGTTCTCATCATGGGCTTCATCTTGCCATGGTCTAAGGTAAATCCCAACTGCAGGCTTCTTAACTACTACTTTAGAATCTCCTGCTTCTCTTCCTAAGTTAATCCCAATAACAGGGTCAATAGAAACTTCTACCGGTTTCTTAATACCAATTTCTTGTAATAAAGCTTTTGAACCTGGTTCTCTCACATAGATTCCATCTACTTTATTAATAATCATCTTCATAAGTGTCTTGCTAAAGCTTTTATTCACTGGCCCTATTCCTTGAGAATAAAATACAACTTTCTTCTTATAGAACTGTGCAATTTTTACTATAGCTAAGTAATATGGAATAGTTTTACTACTTGTTACATCTTGTAATAAACTTCCTCCTCCACTAATGAGAAGGTCACTTTGTTTAATTACTTTTGCTACTGCTTTTATATCCCAACGATTAACACTTTCTACATTATAAGTTGCCTTTGTCTTTTCTGGATTATTAGAAAGTACCACTATTTTCACATTTGGTATCTCTTTTTTTAAGAGAGATACAATGGAAAAAAGTACTGCTTCGTCACCAATATTATCAAATCCATAATAACCTGATAAAACTATTTGCTTTGTAGTTGCCATTTTCTAATCACCTTACCTATATATTTAATTACCCAGATTGCAATTAATCCAATAAGAAGTCCAAAGATAATACCGTATGCACTTCTAGTCATTGAAATTAAAAGTGGTGTATGAATATGTGCATAAGTATTAACTAATGAAATTGGTCCTACTGCTGCAAATATTACAAATGGTAAATATGCTTCTTTATAACCATAGTAAAGTAAGCATATTAAAATTGGATAACCAATTAAAAACTCTTTTGTACGTGGTCGTACACCTAAAACATTTGTTAAAAGCTGTCTAAACTGAAGCTCTAATGTTGAAGCACTACCTGAGTTACCTGTTCTTGTTGTATAAATGAGTAATGCTGCTCCAATAATACCAATTACAAGTAAAGCACCATAGCTGATTTTTCTATCTAAAATTCCTTTATAGAAGTTATAGTCAAATTTATGCTTTTTATAAACTAAAATTACAATGATTGCTGCAATAGGAATAATATGTGCAAGTTTTACACCTGCAAATAAGTTAATACCTAATGCAAAGCCTGTACGTGATAATGAACCTACAATGGCAAGTACACCACCGTATGAAATAACACAGATTTTTAGGAAAGCAATGATTGTCTCTTTAATATTACGTGGCTCTTCTCTAAGTCCCATAAGCATTGCATAAGTTGGAAATACAATGGCACCAAATAAAGCCATTAAACGATATGCATTAAATGGTGATACTTTTAATAGTCCAAGATAACCTAGTGTGCCTAAAGCACCTAAAATGTATCCTAATTTTGTCGCACCTAATTCACTTAATAAAAGGATAAATACAACGATTGAAGCAAGCCCTACTAAAATAGCTACAAAGATTGGAATTTGTGGGAGGTTAAAATCAGTTGTTGTCTCCCCAAGTGTATAACCCTCTTGCTCAGCAATTGTTCTAAATTCTGTAATTGCTTCTGCTAAATAAGCTTTGTCTTCTTCTGGATTCGATGTGTTTGGCATTTTAAATAAGAAAGTACGGTTATTTCTTTCATTAAGTGCTAATTGATAACGATCCATAAGTTCTGTAATCGTAAATGTCTTAACTTGTGCATCACCTAATGTATGAAGGCGTGTTACTTTATAATTTGTGCCACTTTCACTTGCATGTTTAGCGAGTGTTTCAAAACCTTTTTGTTTATTTGATGTAAATTCAATGAAACCAAGTTGGTGGTTTCTAATAAACTCTGCCATTACCTCAGTATCTGCGCCTGGGATTGTAATATCTGCGAAGTAAACTGTTCCTACATTATCAATGGCATTCACTTCTTCTACTAAGTTTATAAGTGACTCTTCTGATGGTTCTTCCCAGCTTTTAATCTGTGGTGCAATCATGTAGCCTAAGCTAGCTGCTAAATTTAAATCAGCTGTATTAAAGCCTACACCTACTGATCCTAAACTGCTCATTACATCTGTTACATCAATAAAATAAACAGACTCATTTGTTTCTTCTGATGTGCCTACAAGCGTTTCTACTTCTAAGTTCTTAAGACTATAATTGCTATAAATACTTTCTGCAATATCTTCATTTGAAGTCACCACATATGTGCGTTCTGGTCTTAAAGACGCCACATTTGGATAGTAGAATTTAAGAATGTAACCATCTACGATTGTTACTTCACCTTGTGCTTTAAAGTTATAATAATCATCATTAGGACCACTTACAGTATTTTCACGAACAAATAACGTGGTTGCGCCTAACTGCTTAAATTCTCTTAGTACACTTTCTACAGGTACATCTGTTTGTTTTGCTAAACTTAATACATCATTATATCTGATTGCAATTTGGATACTCTTATCTGCCCTTTCAGTCTGGATTCTTTCAAATCCAACCCAGCCACTTGCTACTAACGATATGGCTAAGATAACATAGAGTAACACTTTGATTTGTTTTTTCATTTTTTCCTCCACTGGCTATTAGCCTACTATATTATTGTATAGCCACCTCTTACCATGACTGTAAGCTTTGTATCTGCAAGTAAACCTCTTCCATCTTCTCTTGGAATGATTAATAAATGGTTTTTAGGAATTTCCATACCACTACTTAAATCTTCTCCACTTGTAATGTCTTGAAGCCCACCTGCTGCCACTGTTACTGCTTGTGCTTTACCTGAACGCATAATCATCTCTGTACTTTGTTTGCCATAAATGACTTGCCCTGGCTGAACTACAACTACCTCAAATACATTATTATTAGGAGTTTCTGCATTTTTTAACCCACTAATTTCTTCCATTAAATTTTCAATAAGCGCTTGTTGTGTTGCAACCTGCTTTGCAAGACTGCTATTATCCATATTGCCACTTATTTCTGTAATTTTTTGATCCACATAGCTCTTTGTAACAAGTGGGTCACTTGCTGAACCAAGCCCATTATCCGCCGCATAAAGTGTTGTTGCTGTGATACCTATTACGGCTAATGCTACTTTTACTTTTTTATTCATTAGTATGCCTCCTTATTGTTTGGAATATTTATTAAATCTGTATGTAATGACAAAATCTCCATTAACCTAAAAAGTTTTCAAAAGTATAATATACCTTATCATCCACCATTTTAATTTTTAAGAACGAAGCAGCTTTCACTTGGTCTATATTAGTATTTAACCCACTTGTTTTTATGTACCTGATCCCATCTTCTATTCTTACTTCATTACCTTGTGCGCCTGCTGTAATCACAAATATGTTTTTCTCTGTTTTTTCTCTTGCTTCTTTTAAATACTTATGAAGGGCTTTCCCTTCTTCTGTATCACTAAATTGTGTTAATGGATTTTTACTCATTACTAAAATAATATGCTTAGCATTGGTACTTTCTATTGCTTTTTTAATGTTAATCCATGCCGAAGCCTCTGTTGCTCTTAAGCCCCCATTGTCTGTACCTGCCATAATCACGCGGGTATTTGCATAATCTGTCACTTCATAAGTATTTTTATAGCTTATGCTTTTTGTGCTTAAAGGCAAGCTTATATTGTTTTTATCTGCCATAACCACTAAACTACTTTGATTGGATAGCTGATTACCTATTTTCTGCACTGTCTCTTTATTAAGTGACATACTACTTACTTTTGTGCCACCAACTACATTAATCATATATTGATTATCTTTTGGCCCTTGTAATGTTTCTTTATACCATGGATCAAATCTGAAATCTGCTCTTGTATTAATTCCTGACTTACCTCTAAATCCTCTCGTTATAGAAACATGATCTAAATAAACAGCCGTTGTTCTCTTTTCATTAACTGAATTCGCATAGGTATAGAACTTTGTAACCTTTGCTGGTAGTACCATTTCTTCTGGAAGGCTTGCGCTAACATACTTCCAACCATTGAAGTTAATACTGTCTGTGAGTTTTAAATAAAATTTCTTATTATTACTATCTACAACCTCTAGCTTCGCTGAGTCTCCCTGATTTTTGCCATATAGCCACATATTCACGCTCATGGCATCATTTGGAATAGCTATCGGGGTATCAAATAAAGTATAAGCTACTTGTTTATCTTGTGATTTATCAAAGGTATAAGTCATTTTAACTGATTTATTCCCATGATATTTATACTTCTCATCATTGCAGATGATGACACTTCCTTTAACTGTAGATGTGTCTCCACCCCAACTTACCTTAGTATTTTCAAAGGATTCAATGGCCTCTGTTATATTCCCTACAATAACGCCTAGCTCTGCCTTAATCCCTTTATACTCAGCTTCTAATATAGCTGTTGTTTTACCTTTAGTTACTACAGTATTGTTAGTTGCACCTACAGTATTACTACTGCTGGTCCATTTAATATTTCCTGGGCTAATTGGTATGCTATATCCTTCACTATCAACACCATAAACTTTTACAGTCTTTGTGCTATTTTCACTTACTTGCAAATTAGAAGGTTCAATACGAATTCCCACAGGACTAGATACATATATCTCATGTCCTACATCTATACCTTCATAACTAGCTATAATCAATGCTTTTCCAGTACTTGTTGGTGTGAACTTACTGCCTTCAAATTTGCCTGTAACCCCTGATACCGAGTAAGTAACTTTGCTTGTGTCAATTGTAACAGGGTTATCATTTTCATCCACTGCTTTTACACTTAAGTTTATACTTTCCCCTGCAAAGGTACGTTCAACATTTGTACTTAAATATAATTTCTGGGCATCTCCTGTTTCTGAAGTAGTATATACGCCTATACCATTGATAACTTTTCTTTGACTACCATCTGAAGGATAGTTTTGCACTGTAACTTTAGTTTCTCCCTCATTACGTGCTACCATTGTAGTTGAACCACCACCATCAAAGTACATGGCATCTTTTACATTATAACTTTTGAGGAAACTGACTAACTCTTTATGAGTCATTCCTTTATATTCACCACGTCCATCAATGGTTATTAAAAGTACTTCATCGGAATTTTTAACTGTAGCAATCACTGTTCTTGGGTCTTTAGAATTAGGCGTAATCTTATGGGCAGCACCTGTATACTCAGCGCCATCTTGCATAATCAAACCGCCACCACCAATACCCATTTGAATATCGCTAACTGCCTGTGTCATCCCATTACTTAAATAGAGCACTTGCTGTAATTCTACAGTTGTTCCTTCTTTTAATTTACTATAGTAATTGTTTGCATCTTGTTCACCAATTAAAATAACATAGCCATCTTTAGGAATATCTACTGCTTCATTAGATTTAGAACAGTATGTTACTGTTCCATCTTCTACTACAATTGTATAGGTATTAGGTAGCTTACTGATAATACTACTTGTATTTGCATAATATGTACGATCTACTACCACAGGTCTGTAGAGCTTAGAAGGAATATTGTTATATCCTCCCATAGCTCCTACAAATGTCCCTGCTGCATTCAATCTTAAAGAAACTCCATAATAGTCCATATCTACACTGTTATTCGTGTCTATTATAAATGTTCCCATATACTTGTTAGGTCCTAACGAGGAATAATTGCTATTATAGGCATGCTTAAGTTCCCCCTCTGAAATCACTGGTCCAAAACTCGGTGTGTTACTTGTTGAGATATCAAAGAAATCCGAGTTAACTCCTGCTACTGCACCTGCATTATTAACCATTTGTAAAACTGTTTGTCTGGATGTACCATTAGCCGCTTCAATTGGTGCTAACTTAACATTAGGTTCTTTTAGATTGACTCTTAATACATTAATGTTACGCCATCCTATCTCACTTAAAATCTTTTCATTTGTAAGTGTTGCACCTTTGGTAATCGTCTGCGTTGTCGTCTCTTGATGTAATATAGCCCCATAAGCTACATTAGCGCCTATAAGAACTGAAGATAATACTACTAATCTGAGCTTAAACTTAGCAAGCCTCATTTATTTATTCCCCCCTACTGGATATCATTGCCTAATACTATTTGTATATCATAGTCAAGTGTTGTATCTGTTTCTAGCTGTGCATTTGGATAATAAGTTTTGAACTGCTTAGCTTTTTCCAAGTCATTTGCATAAATAATTGTTGTATCTAATATATCTGGTGTATAATTGCCAATACTTGATACCGTATAACCGGCATTTTCTAATTTTATTTTTTCATTAGCAGCTAACCCTGTTGTTGCTGTAGAGTTTAGGATTTCTATACTTACACTTTTGTCAATTACAGGTGCTATCGCTTCTTCTCCTGCTGGCACTTCATCATGAAATACTTCATTTCTAAAGGCTGGTAAGGCACTATCATCAATTACGTAATACCATTTTGAATTGATATACTCTGATTCACCTGGCACAATATAAAAAGAAATGTTTTCACGATTAAAGTTCCTAAAATACTTTAGGTAGCCTGTCATTTCTGTTAATTTCATATCAGTTGTTACTGTGTTAAAAATAACTGAAGCAATTTGAGGAAGCTTTATAAATGTAGAAGGACTAAGCAGTTTATCTGCTAATGCATCTAAGAAAATTTGTTGTGTCTTAATACGCCCTACATCTCCTTCTGCATAACCTTTACGAAAACGTACAAGCCCTTCTGCATCTTCACCGTTTAATGTTTGTAATCCTGGCTCTAAGTGAATATGCAGATCTTGATAATTATCATCGTAGTGAAGCCCTTCACCATTACTAAGTGCTGGTACTTCTACTTCTACACCACCAATAGCATCTACTAATTCTCTAAAAGCATCTGTTGTTACAATCACATAATTATCAATATTAACGTCTAAAATCTCTTCCATCTCTTCGATAGTAAAATCTCTAATGTATTCAATACCTGAATAACTAGTTATCTCATTGATTTTAGTTGTATAAACGTATTTACCTGTATATTCTTGGAGTTTATCTCTCTGTTCTTCATTCCAGTCAACCATAGTATCCCTTGGAATAGAAACGACTTTGACTTTATTCGTTACACTATTAAAGTTCATTACTAAAATAACATCTGTACGATAGCCATCCTTATCTACACCAAATACTGCTACATTCTTGTTAATTGGATCAAGTGGTTTGTTAAAGCCCCAATCTTTATTGCCACCATCTACTTTAATGTGATTATATAATGCTGTACCAGCAGCTATTATCCCTGCACATACAAGTAGCGTAATCACAATGGCTCTTATAAAAAGTTTTCTCAGCCTTTTTTTCTGGGCTCTTTTTAACTTACTACTATTGCTCTTTTTCATAATATGAGTCTCCTATATTACATTAATATTTAGTTGTTCTATTTCTTAATTTACACTCACAGACCTTAACTTATGATTAGCATTCGCATTTGTGTTTATATTAATTCTTTTTTATCCCTCTCTACTCTCAATGATTATGTTTTTTGACATTTACTCGTGTGATACCTACTATATTGTAGTAAAATCTATCTTATCTGTCCATGATAATACATCAAATTTATGGAAAAATGGGGCTTTTTCTTGCGATGTTACTTGTATTTTGGAGTAAAATACTATATGTTTGGTATATACTATTTAATAGTTATTATTACCTTGTAAATAGCATTGCAAAATGGCTCATATTATCAAGGAAAAATCAACAAAAAAGGAAAGTTATAAATATGTTAAAACTCGGTTCTCATGTTTCTATTAGTGGTGGTCTTATTGCTGCTGCTAAAGAAGCTTACTCTTATGGTGCAAATACCTTCATGATTTATACAGGTGCACCTCAAAATACAAAACGTTCACCTATTGAAAATTTAAAGATTAAAGAAGGTCAAGCCTTTATGAAGGCCTATGGTTTATCTGATATTGTAGTACATGCACCTTATATCATTAATTTAGCTTCTTATAAGGAAGAAGCTTATGCCATTGCTAAAGAGTTCTTAGCACTTGAAATCGAACGTACTGCTGCTATCGGTGCGAAATACCTTGTACTTCACCCAGGTTCTTTCACAGATAAAACCTATGAATATGGGGTACAACGTATTGCCGATGCCCTTAATGAAATCCTTACACCAGATACACCTGTGACTATTTGTCTTGAAACAATGGCTGGTAAAGGCAAAGAGATTGGACGTAGCTTCGAAGAGCTTCAAGACATCATTAGCCGTGTCACTCTTAAAGATAAATTAGGTGTATGCTTTGATACTTGTCATGTCCATGATAGTGGCTATGATATCATCAATGATTTTGAAGGTGTACTTAAACAATTTGATGACATCATTGGCCTGGATAAACTTAAAGTATTCCATATTAATGGTTCTTTAAATGTACGTGGGGCTAAGAAAGACCGCCATGCAAACTTAGGTGCTGATGAAACGAATCCAAAAGGTACAGATCAAATCGGTAAAGAAGCCATTTACCGCATTGTGCATCACCCAATTGCTGAAGGTAAACCACTTATTTTAGAAACGCCATGGCTTGATAAGAAAACAAACTTATATAAAGAAGAAATTGCTTACTTGAGGGGGTAATCAAATTGAATTTTGCAAATGATATTGTCCTTGTAACAGGTTCTTCAAGAGGTATAGGCAAAGCAATTGCCTATGCCTTTGCTAAAGCCGGTGCCAAAGTCGTTTTAAATGGTGCTACTAGTGAAGAACGTTTAACTGCTACTTATAATGAATTTATAAACGAAGGTCTTACAGCTACTTACTTTTATGGAGATGTTTCTTCTTATGAAACAACTACTAGACTTTTTGAACATATTCAAATGACTTTCGGATCTAAACCATCTATAGTTATCAACAATGCAGGTATTAGTTATACTGGTTTATTCACAGATACTACACCTGATATGTGGAATAAAATTCTGTCTATTAACCTAAATTCAGCCTATAACTGTATTCAACACGCAATTCCAACAATGCTTCACAATCATCAAGGCATCATTATCAACATCTCTTCTATCTGGGGAAATGTAGGTGCCTCTTGTGAAGTGGCTTACTCTACAAGTAAGAGTGCACTCAATGGTCTTACCCGTTCACTTGCTAAAGAACTTGGTCCATCAAATATCCGTGTAAATGCTATTGCTTGTGGTTGGGTGGAGACAGATATGACTAAAGAATATACAGAAGAAGATAAAGCTGCTTTCGTAGAAGATATTCCACTTTGCCGCACAGCCCAGCCAGAAGATATTGCAAAAACATGCCTTTATCTGGCCTCTCCACTTTCTAGCTACATGACTGGACAAATTTTAACACTAGATGGTGGGCTTCTATAGATTTTTAATAAAAAAGCTATTATAGAGATTTCTATAATAGCTTTTTATTTTGGCTTCTATTTAATTTTTGTAATTATTGTGCGGCATCTGAGCCTAATACAATTTGAATATCAGAAGATATATCTGTTTTCTTTGTAATCACTGTATCTTCTGGTAAGTACTCTAAAAATTGTTTTGCTTTACTTTCATCTTTTGCATAAACTACTGTTCCTGCAAAAACTTCTTTTTTATAGTTATCAATTTTAGGTACTTTATAACCTAATTTCTCTAACTTATCCTTAAGTCCTCCAGCAAGACCATTTTTACCTGAAGCATTATAAACTTCTACAATTACTGTTTTATCAACTAGTGTTTCACCGGCCATCCATGAGCTATCTGCCCAATCACCTAACTCTGATTCTCCAGCAACTGCTGTATCATGGAAAGTTGTTTGAATCTTTTCATCTAAAGTATCATAGTCAATAAAGAAGTAAGATACACCATCTTCCATTCTTCCTTCACCGCCAATAGTATCAAAGGTTATATTTTCCGTACTAAAATCACTTATATATGATAAATATTGTGGTATTTCTGTAAGCTTAATATCTGTACTAACGTTAGCAAATACTGCAGAAATAATATTATAAAGTTTAGGGATAACTGCTGGTGTTAAAATTTTATCTGCAAATGCACCTAAAAATTGTTGTTGTACTTTAATTCTGTCTGTATCCCCATTAGTATAACTATTACCATAGTTGTCTTTACGGAAACGGATAAGTCCTTCCGCTTGTGAACCATCTAATAATTGTAAACCTGGCTCTAAATGAATGTGTAAATCTTGTTCATAGTCATCATAGTGTAAACCTCTTCCCCTAAATTCAGGAACATCGATTTCTATCCCACCTACAGCATCAACAATATCTCTAAATGCTTGTAGCCCAATTAACACATAATTATCAATCTTAATGCCTAAAATGTTTTCAATCTCATCAATTGTGAAATCTCTCACATGATCAATGCCTCCATAAGCAGACATCTCATTAAGCTTAGATACTGAACGTGTATATCCTTTTAAGTCTAAAAGTCTCTGTTTTTGACTTTCTGACCAATTTACCTTTGTATCACGAGGAATTGAAAGAACCTTTACCTTCTTAGTTTCACTATTAAGATTTACAACAAACATAATGTCTGTTCTTGTCCCATCTTCATCTACACCAAATACAGCAAGATTTTTATTGATTTCTTTACGCTTTTCTTCTTTAGGCTCTTCTTTGACATTCTCCTTTATAGTCACCTCATCCGAAACTGATGTTGTATGTTTATCATCATATAAAATCCCATAATATACTCCTGCAAATGCACCTACTAAAACCACACCTGAAAGTAGCGTAATCCCTACTGACTTTAAGAATATACTAAGTAAGGTTTTCTCCTTCTTCTCCTTAAGCCCTTTATTATTTTGCTCCATTGTAGCCCTCCTACTCTTTAGTCTCTCGTCTACTTTATTCTAATTTATTCAAATACAACTTACAATATTATCCCATCACAAACTCTAAATATATCCAAGAATTTTACAACTTATACATTTTTTCTATAAATCTTTATCTAAAATTTAGGGTAGATAAGCACAAAAAAAGCCAATCCCAAAGGATTGGCTTTTGAAATACAGTTGCATTCGAACTGCAAGACACAATTAACGTTTTGAGAATTGTGGTGCACGACGAGCTGCTTTGAGACCGTATTTTTTTCTTTCTTTCATTCTTGGGTCCCTTGTTAAGAAACCTGCTTTTTTAAGAGCTGGACGGAATTCTCCATCAGCTTGAAGTAACGCACGGCTGATTCCGTGACGGATAGCTCCAGCTTGTCCAGTTGTCCCACCACCATATACATTTACAAGTACATCAAATTTAGAAGCTGTATTTGTAAGTTCTAATGGTTGACGAGTGATAACTTTTAAAGTTTCTAAACCGAAGTATTCTTCGATATCTCTTTTGTTGATTGTAATTTTACCTGTTCCTGGTACAAGGTATACTCTAGCTACTGAGCTTTTACGTCTACCTGTTCCGTAATATCTAACTGTTGCCATTTAAAACTTCCTCCTCTCGGTTAATTAGAATTTTAATTCTACTGGTTTTTGTGCTTCATGGTTATGTTCTGTTCCAGCATAAACACGAAGTTTTGTAAGCATGTGTCTTCCTAAAGAATTTTTTGGAAGCATACCTTTTACTGCATTCATGATAACTCTTTCTGGATGAGTATCAAGCATTTCACGAGCTGTTGTTTCTTTTAATCCACCAGCATAACCTGTGTGTCTTCTATATAATTTTTGATCTAATTTTTTACCTGTAAATACAACTTTCTCAGCGTTAATTACGATAACGTGATCTCCACAATCCACGTGTGGTGTGTAAGTTGGTTTATTTTTTCCTCTTAATACTGCTGCGATTTGGCTTGCTAATCTACCTACTGTTTGTCCTTCAGCGTCGATAACATACCATTGTCTTTCAACATTTTGAGCGTTTGCCATGTATGTTGTTCTCATTGAAATTTACCTCCTTTGGATCTTATAAAACATAGTTAATATTCTTCTATTATCATATAAAATCCGGGGCTAATGGATTTTATAAGTGGCCTTATTAACACAACCTATATTATATTATCATCAGATAATACTGTCAAGCTTTTTCCTGTGGATTATTTTACTATTCATAAATTATTTTTAACATTGTGAGTCCTTGTGGTGGGGCTGTAGGGCCAGCTAAATTTCTGTCCTTACTTTCTATAATCCTAGTAATATCATCAGCTGAAAGCTTTCCTTCATTTACCTTTAATAAAGTCCCAATAATAATACGCACCATATTATATAGAAAGCCATTACCACAAATATCCACAGATATTAGGTCATCCTGTTGATAAATTTGAATATCATAAATTGTTCTAACAGTATCTTTCACATCAGTTTTTGCAGCACAAAAACATTTAAAATCATGTGTACCTATCATTTTTTCTGCTGCTGCTTTCATTTTTTCTAAATCTATAGCATAAGGATATGCTAATGCATATTTATATAAAAATGGATCGCGTTGTTTACTATTCATGATTTGATAGCGATATGTTTTGCGTTTGGCACCAAAACGTGGATGAAAATCATCACTTACCTTCTCCACAGATTGTACTGCAATGTCCATAGGTAATTTACTATTAATCGCTTTTGCTAATCTCTCTACTGGTACCTTTGTATCCGAATCAAAAACACAACATTGCCCTTTGGCGTGTACGCCTGTATCCGTTCTACCAGCACCTAAAATATATACTTTATGTTGTACAATTTTTTCTACTGCTTCTTCTAATGTTTCTACAATAGTTGTCCCATTTGGTTGTCTTGCAAAACCATTATAATTGGTGCCATCATAGGCAACAATGAGTTTATATCTAGCCATCTTTAATCCTCCTACTCATTCCATTTATCAGCTTTTATCTATCAAATCTCTGTCTCTAGAACCTTATTCAATTATATTATCACATGGGCTACATTGCTATATAAAATATATTGACATATATTAGCTTTCTTAATCCTAAAATCAATTTATTTTTATTATATGCTTATTTTAAGCTAGCCAATATTTAAATTATATATACAGCTAAAAGGTTGTGCAACACTTCATTTTTTGGTTATTTATTCATATAAAAAGAGGTATGTTTATAGCTCTTTCTACAAACATACCTCTTTTTATATTTCTAATATTGAATCATCTTATCTGATTAAACAATACCTTCTTTAATATATGTTAACCTATATCTATGTGTATATGGCATTTCATTTTATAAAAATATACAAGCTACTATAAATACAATACCCATAACAAAAGCATATGCATCCTTTTTCTTGTAGCAAAGTTTATTCATTCTTGTACGGCCACTACCACCTCTATAACATCTTGCTTCCATAGCCATGGCTAATTCTTCTGCTCTTCTAAATGCTGATATAAAAAGTGGTACCATAATAGGAATCATTGCTTTTGCTCTTTGAATAATATTGCCTGATTCAAAGTCAGCACCTCTTGCCATTTGAGCTTTCATAATCTTATCTGTTTCTTCTAATAAGATAGGAATGAAACGAAGTGAAATACTCATCATCATAGCAATTTCATGTGCTGGTACACCAATTTTAGCAAATGGTTTTAATAAGCTTTCGATACCATCTGTCAATTCAATTGGTGATGTTGTAAGTGTTAATAATGATGAACCTACAATAAGAAGCATAAGTCTAATCCCCATTTTTGCTGCAATAATAAGCCCTTCATCTGTTATGGAAATAAAACCTAGTTTAAATAACGTATTTCCTGTACGTGTAAAGAACATATTTAAAGCTACAGTAAATAGTAAAATGAACATAATGCTCTTAAGCCCTCTTAAAATAAATTTAATTGGTACTTTACTAAGCTTTACAGCACCAAAGAAACAAAGTGCTACAAATGCATAGCCAATAAATGAGTTAATAAAGAATAACCCAAATATATATACAAAAGTCATTAATATCTTTGTTCTAGGGTCTAACTCATGCACACTTGAAGAAGTTGGGTAATATTGTCCAATTGTAATATCTCTAATCATTACGCTTTACCTCCACTTCTTAAGTACGCTGTAATTTTAGCTGCTGCTTCTTCTACAGTTAAGACATCTGTATCAATATCCATACCTTTTGCCTTAAGTGCATTCATAATATAACGAATTTGTGGCATAGCAAGACCTATTTTTTCAAGCTCCATGTCATGAGCAAAAACTTCTCTAGGTGTTCCTTCATATGCCTTTTTACCTTTATATAATACAAGTAAACGATCTACATATCTCGCTACGTCTTCCATACTATGTGAAATAAGAACTATTGTAAGCCCAAGTTCTTCGTGCATTTTCTTGAGCTGCCCAAATAACTCATTACGTCCTTTAGGATCAAGTCCTGCTGTAGGTTCATCTAAAATAAGGATATTGGGTTTCATGGCTAAAACACCAGCAATAGCTACACGACGTTTTTGCCCACCTGAAAGTTCAAATGGTGATTTTTCATAATAACTTTCATCTAATCCCACTGCCTTACATCCATATTCTACACGTTCTTTAATCTCTGTTTCAGATAATCCTAAATTTTTAGGACCAAAAGCAACATCTTCATAAACTGTCATCTCAAAGAGTTGATATTCAGGATATTGAAATACTAATCCTACTTGCTCTCGTACTTCTTTTTTCTTCACATCGTCACCGTGAATATTTTTTCCATTAATAATCACATTGCCACTTGTAGGTTTTAAAAGACCATTAAACATTTGAATTAATGTACTCTTTCCTGACCCTGTGTGCCCTATGATCCCAACAAATTCACCTTCTGCAATATCAATATTGATATCGTCTAGTGCTTTCTTCTCAAAAGGCATTCCTTCATTATATATATGTGTTAAATGTTCTATCTTGATTGCCATATTGCCTCTGCCACCTCTTCTACGGTTAATAAATCAGACTCAAAGCTAAATCCTTCTTGATTTAACAAATACATCAGATAAGTTGTATCTGGTACATCTAAGCCAATGTTTTTAAGAAGTTCTACTTCTTTAAATACCTCTTTAGGTGTTCCTTGCAATAATACTTCACCTTTTTCAATCACTACAATGCGATCAGCAAGTATTGCTTCTTGCATATAATGTGTAATATGAATAATCGTAATGCCATGCTCTTTATTAAGCTTTTGCATAGTCTCCATTACTTGTCTACGCCCAATAGGATCAAGCATAGCTGTTGATTCATCAAATACAATACACTTAGGCTGCATTGCAATAACTCCCGCAATGGCTATTCTTTGTTTTTGCCCACCTGACAACTGATTTGGAGATACTCTTTTATATTCAGACATACCTACAGTTTCTAATGCATTGTCTACACGTTTTCTAATTTCATCAGGGGCAATCCCTAAATTCTCAGGTCCAAAAGCAACATCTTCTTCAATAATTGTAGCAACTATTTGATTATCTGGATTTTGAAATACCATTCCGACTTCTTTACGCACGTCCCATACATTCTCTTCTTTAGTTGCATCAATGCCTCTTACGAAAAGAGTTCCTTCTTTAGGTGTTAAAATTGCGTTTAAATGTTTTGCAAAAGTAGATTTACCTGAACCATTATGGCCTAATATAACCACAAACTCTCCTTCTTTTATAGATAAATCAATATGATTAAGCGCCTTAATTGTTTCTTTCTTCTCTCCATTTTCATCATAGTTATAATACTCAAATACAATATCTTTAGCTTCTATTAAATTATCTTGCTTAAGACTATTCATCTTTTCCACAGGTCTCACCTCTTTAGTTTATATATAGGTCTAAACATTTTATAGATTTACTATAACCCTAAATTTATATGCTTATATTCCTTTATATAATTATAAAATACTTAGATTTATATATAAATTAATTTATATATTAAGAAAAGGGATTAAGAACAAATCCTTAATCCCTAGATATTATACTAATTCGATAATAACTTCTTCTGCACCGTCACCTTTACGTGGTCCGATTTTGATGATTCTTGTGTAACCACCATTACGGTCTGTGTATTTTGGTGCGATTTCGCTAAATAATTTGTCACACATGTCAACTTTTTTAGCTTGTCTTCTTTTACCTGCTTGAACTTCTGTTACAGGATATAATACCTTTAACATCTGTCTTCTTGCATGTAAGCGAGTAGCACTATCTTTTTTGATAGTTTTTTCTACTTCATCATATACAGTTACTTTTTTACCATCTACAACTTCTTTAACGCGTTTACCGTTAGCGTCTACTTTAGGTTGTCTAGTTTTAATTGTAACTTCTTCAAAATTGTTTTGTTCGCGAACTGCCATAGCAATTAAGCCTTCTGCGATTTTACGAATCTCTTTAGCTTTAGGTGTAGTTGTTTTAATCTTACCGTGGTATAAGAGATTTGTAACTTGGTTACGAAGTAACGCTTTACGACCTGCAGCGTCACGTCCGAGCTTTCTTTGTCCAGCCATGCCCTAACCTCCTTAGTTGTTGTTCTTAATCTTCACTTGGTTTAAGTGCAAAACCAAGTTCTTCGAGTTTTTGGAATACCTCTTCTAATGATTTACGTCCAAGGTTACGAACTTTCATCATTTCCTCTTCAGTTTTATTAGTTAAGTCTTCAACTGTATTAATTCCCGCACGTTTTAAGCAGTTGAATGATCTAACAGAGAGGTCTAACTCTTCTATTGTCATTTCTAAAGTTTTTTCTTTAGAATCATCTTCTTTTGTTACCATGATTTCTGTAGTACGTGCATTTTCAGATAAATCAATGAATAAGTTTAAATGTTCACTTAAAACTTTTGCAGCTAAAGATACAGCTTCATCTGGTTTAAGTGTTCCATTTGTCCAAACCTCTAATGTAAGTTTATCGTAATCTGTTTGTTGACCAACACGTGTATCTTCAACGATGAAGTTAACACGTTCTACTGGTGTGTAGTTAGCATCAACAGGGATAACTCCAATTGGAAGGTCTGTTTTCTTAAGTTTGTCAACACCTTCATATCCACGACCAGTTGTTACTGTCATTTCAATGCAAAGGCTTGAATTAGGTCCACCGCTTAATGTAGCAATATGGTGTTCTGGATTAAGGATTTCGATTTCTGGACCACATTTAATGTCAGCACCAGTAACTGCACCTTCACCAGTTTTTTCGATGTAAATTACTTTTTTCTCCATATTTTGGCTTGAATCTTTGATTGCAAGACCTTTTAAGTTAAGCATAATTTCAATAACGTCTTCTTTAACGCCTGGAATTGAACTGAACTCATGAAGAACTCCATCAATCTTGATGCTGCTAATAGCAGAACCAGGAAGAGAAGATGAAAGGATACGACGTAAGCTATTACCTAGTGTAATCCCATATCCTCTTTCTAAAGGTTCAACTACGAAGCACCCATATTTACCATCGGCAGATAATTCTTTAATCTCAATTTGTGGTTTTTCAAATTCCAACACCGGATAAACCCTCCTTTGGTTTTAAAATAAAATATTGAGGGTGACGAACTATTACTTAGAGTAAAGCTCAACGATAAGTGTTTCTTCTACATCTGTATCGATTTGTTCTCTAGTTGGAAGAGCTTTAACTGTACCTCTAAGGTTTTCGATATCCCCTTCTAACCATTCTGGAACAATACGAGATCCTGTTACTTCTGTAGTAAGTTTGAAGCGATTGAATGATTTAGCATCTTCTTTAACTTCAATTACATCACCAACTTTAACTTGGTAAGATGGGATGTTAACTCTTTTACCGTTTACAGTAATAAGGTTGTGTCTTACAACTTGTCTTGCTTCTGTTCTTGAACGACCAAGACCAAGACGGAATACTACGTTATCTAAACGAAGTTCAAGGAGACGAAGTAAGTTTTCACCTGTGATTCCTTGTTTACGATCTGCTTCTTCGAAATATGTTCTGAATTTACCTTCAAGAACACCGTAGATTCTTTTTGCTTTTTGTTTTTCTCTTAATTGTGTGCCGTAGCCAGAAAGTTTTGTTTTGTTTTGACCGTGTTGCCCTGGAGCATATGGTCTTTTTTCTACTGAACAAGCAGCAGAATAACATCTTTCACCTTTAAGGAATAATTTTTTTCCTTCACGACGACATTGTTTACATTTAGAACCAATATATCTAGCCATTTTTACCCTCCTATTAGACTCTTCTACGTTTTGGTGGACGGCATCCGTTGTGTGGAACTGGAGTAACGTCTTTGATTAATGTTACTTCAAGTCCAGCTGCTTGAAGCGCACGAATAGCTGCTTCTCTACCAGATCCTGGTCCTTTTACCATAACTTCTACTGCTTTTAAACCGTGCTCCATAGCTGCTTTAGCTGCAGTTTCTGCTGCCATTTGAGCTGCATATGGTGTAGATTTTCTTGAACCTCTGAATCCAAGTCCACCTGCACTTGCCCATGAAAGAGCATTTCCGTTTGTATCTGTTAATGTTACCATTGTATTATTGAAAGTTGATTGGATGTGAGCCACACCACGTTCAACGTTTTTTCTGTCACGGCGTTTACGTGTAACAACTTTTTTGCCGCCTTTTTTTGCAACTGCCATTGTGTCTTAACCTCCTTTATTTACTATTTTTTCTTGTTAGCTACAGTCTTTTTAGGACCTTTACGTGTACGAGCATTTGTTTTAGTTTTTTGTCCTCTTACTGGAAGACCACGTCTATGACGGATTCCTCTATAACAACCGATTTCCATTAATCTCTTAATGTTTAAAGCGATTTCTCTACGAAGATCACCTTCTACTAAAGTTGTTTTGTCAATAAGTTCACGAATTTTAGCTACTTGTTCTTCAGTTAAGTCCACAACGCGTGTATCGAAATCAATACCAGCTTCTGTTAAAATTTGACGAGAAGTTGGACGGCCAATACCATAGATATAAGTAAGACCGATTTCAACACGTTTATTTCTTGGTAAGTCTACACCTGCAATACGTGCCATACGTGTTTCGCACCTCCTATAGGTTTTAAAATTAAATATATATATAACAGCATAAATGACTCTATGCCGCAGCCGCTTCTAGCTTAAATCACCACACAACATTATATACCATAAACCGTCATAAATCAATGATTGTTTATGAGTATGTGACTGGGATTATTAGCCTTGTTTTTGTTTGTGTTTTGGATTTTCACAGATAACGCAAACACGACCTTTTCTTTTAATTACTTTACATTTTTCGCAAATCTTTTTTACTGATGGGCGTACTTTCATTTTCTGTTCTCCTTTCTTTTATACCATTTATTTAGAACGCCAGATGATGCGTCCCTTGGTTAAATCATATGGAGAAAGTTCAATTGTTACCTTATCACCCGGTAATACACGGATGAAGTTCATACGAAGTTTACCTGAGATATGACCAAGAACAATATGTCCACCTTCAATCTCAACTTTAAACATTGCATTTGGTAACTTTTCTATCACTGTTCCCTCTACTTCAATAACATCACTTTTAGCCAAGTTACAAACCTCCTCTTACACAGAAGATTGCCCTAGATAATCTTCAAGAGCTCGCCTAACATCACTGTTTGTAAGACGATTTTCTTCTATGATTTTTTGTTTAATCCATTCAACAGTTGTTAGTGTACGTTGAATATGCTTTTTCTTCTTTAATTTAGGACTATCTACTTTGCGCAGAGCGCCATCAACTAAGTAAACATATTCTTCTTCAATACTTACAATTATGAATGGTCTCCCTTGATCACGCCCGCACTTTGAGAAAACAATCTGCCCTAGTGAATACTCGTTATTCATTTAATCACCTCTTACTTACGTAACGTAAGTATTTCTGGAATATCATCTGTAATAACCACCGTGTTCTCATAGTGAGCCGATGCCATTCCATCTCGTGTTACGAACGTCCAATCATCATCTAGTACTCTTACCTGCCATGTTCCCATGTTAATCATAGGTTCAATTGCTAGCACCATACCTTTTTGGAGTTTGGGTCCTCTTCCAGGTGTTTTGTAGTTTGGAACTTGTGGTTCTTCATGCAATTCTTTTCCTATCCCATGCCCAACAAGGTCTCTTACTACACCATAACCGAAGCTCTCAGCATACTTCTGAATTGCTTCTGATATCTGGCTTAAATGATTCCCAGGTTTGGCATATTTTAAACCTTCGAAGAAAGATTGCTCTGTTACTTCTATAAGTTTTAACTTATCGGCAGATACTTCGCCAACAGGATAGGTCCTTGCAGCATCTGAGTGATATCCCTTATAGTATACCCCAAGGTCAACACTTACTATGTCTCCTTGTTGTAGCTTTCTCTTGCCAGGAATCCCATGAACAACTTCATCATTAATTGAGATACAAGCTGATCCTGGATAACCGTGGTAATTTAAAAAGGAAGGATATGCATGTTTACTTCTAATGAATTTCTCAGCAATGTGATCTAATTCTTTAGTAGTGATACCCTCTCTTATATGAGATGCTACTAATTCATGGGCTTCTATTAGAATTTGTGCTGCCTCTCTCATCAAGCTAATTTCATCAGCTGACTTAATATGAATTGGCATTCTTACTTCACTCCTAATGCTTGTTTTACCCTGTCACGTACTTCTTCAACTGCGCCTACACCATCGATGTCAAGTACTTTGCCTTGTTCTTTGTAGTAAGCGATTAAAGGTTCTGTTTGATCATGGTAAACATTTAATCTCTTCATAACAGTTTCTGCTTTATCGTCTTCTCTCTGAATTAGGTCTGCCCCACAAAGATCACACTTACCAGCAACTGCTTCTGGTTTATTTATTTTATGGTAAGAAGCGCCGCAACTAGGGCAAACTGTTCTACCAGCCATACGATCTACGATCATTTCGTCTGGTACATCTACATTGACAACATAGTCAATTGGTATATTTAACTCTTTAAGCATTACATCTAATGCCTCAGCTTGAGGAATAGTTCTTGGGAAACCATCGAAGATCATCCCATTTTTACAATCATCTTGTGTAATTCTACTTTTAACAAGCTCAATAACAAGAGAATCTGGCACCAATTTTCCTTCATCCATGTATGCTTTTGCTTTTTGTCCTAGCTCAGTATTGTTAGAGATATGTTCTCTAAAAATATTTCCTGTAGAGATACATGGAATATCATATAGTTTTGTTAGCATTTCTGCTTGTGTACCTTTACCTGCGCCAGGTGCACCTAATAATATTAATCTCATAGCGGCAACCCCCGTTTTATTTTATAAAAATCCTTTATAGTGTCTCATTAACATTTGTGACTCTATTTGTTTAAGTGTTTCAAGTACAACACCTACTACGATGAGAAGTGATGTTCCTGAGAACGCAACTTGAATACCAAAGATGTATTGGAAAAGTAATGGTGCTAATGCTAACACTGCTAAGAAGATAGCTCCTAAGAGTGTAATACGATTCGCTACATCTGTTAAGTAATCTGATGTTGGTTTACCTGGTCTAATACCAGGAATAAAGCCACCGCCTTTTTTCATATTTGATGCAATTTCCATAGGATTGAATGCAATCGTTGAATAGAAAAAGGCAAATGCGAAGATGAGTACAATATAAATTACTGTGCCAACTGGTTTAGTCCAGTTAAGCCATCCTAAGATCCTTGCCCAAATGCCTGTTGCTTGTGCTCCAACTAAATTTGTTACAATTTGTGGGAAGTTCATAATAGACATTGCAAAGATAATAGGCATTACACCTGCTAAATTTACTTTAATAGGTATATGTTGTGATTGACCACCGTATACCTTACGCCCAGCTGTACGCTTTGCGTATTGTACCGCTACACGTCTCTCACCTTGGGCCATAAATACTGCAAACCCAATTAAAAGTACAAATATAATTAATACAATCGTTGGGATAAGATAACCGTTTGTCTCATACAATCCTTTTAAGTTAGTAGGTAATGAGTAAATAATACTGATGAAGATATATAATGATATACCATTTCCAACACCTTTAGCAGTAATTTGCTCACCAATCCACATTACAAGCATTGAACCTGCAACGAATGAAAGCATTACAAGTAAAAATGTTGAAATTGAATTGTCTACTAACACGCCACTTCTAGAAGCCATGAATGTAGTTGCCCAAGATTGAAGTATTGCTAAACCTAATGTTACATATCGTGTATATTGGTTTATTTTCTTTCTACCTTGTTCCCCTTCTTTTGCTAATTCTTCTAGCTTTGTAATTGCAATTTGAAGAAGCTGCATGATAATACTAGCGGTGATATATGGTCCTACTCCTAAAGCAAATATCGCTAATTCTTTATGAGCACCACCTGTGATCATGTTCATAAAATCTGATGCAGTACTGGTGCTCGCTACGATAGCGTCACGGTTTACACCAGGAGCTGTTATAGCTACACCAATTCTGATAAAAAGAAACATCCAAAGTGTGAATAAAATTTTCTTACGTAGTTCTGGCACTCTCCAAGCATTCTTAAGAGTTTTGAATAGATCCACCTACATCACCTCTTCTGTTTTTCCACCCACTGCTTCAATTTTTTCTTTCGCACTAGCACTGAAAGCGTTAGCTTGAACTGTTAATTTTTTAGTGATTTCACCTTTACCAAGGATTTTAACACCATCTCTTGGGTTTTTGATGATACCAGCTTGAATCATAGATTCAACTGTTACAACAGCACCATCTTCGAAACGGTTTAATAATTCTACGTTGATACCAACGATTTCTAAGCTGTTACGGTTTGTGAATCCACGTTTAGGAAGTCTTCTGTATAATGGCATTTGTCCACCTTCGAAACCAGGTCTAACTCCACCACCACTTCTAGCTTTTTGCCCTTTGTGTCCTTTACCAGCTTGTTTACCGTTACCTGAACCATGTCCTCTACCTACACGGAAAGATGATCTTTTTGAACCTTCGTTTGGTCTTAATGTACTTAAGTTCATGTCTTTGGCACCTCCTTCTTTAAATATCTTATCTATTACTCGTTGATTTCTTCAACTTTTACTAAGTGACTAACTTGCTTAACCATTCCACGGATAGCTGCATTATCTTCGTGAATGTTTGAGCTGTTTGTTTTTCTTAATCCGAGCGCTTCTATAGTTTTTTTGTGTTTTGGAATCGCCCCGATTGTAGATCTAACTAATGTTACTTTGATCTTAGCCATTGACTCTTCCTCCTATTAACCTAAAAGCTCTTCTACTGATTTTCCACGTAATCTAGCTACTTCTGAAGGTGTTTTTAATCCTGCAAGACCTTCGATTGTAGCGTGAACAACGTTTTTCTTGTTGTTTGATCCTAAAGATTTAGTTCTGATGTTACGGATACCTGCAAGTTCAAGTACAGCACGAGCTGGACCACCTGCGATAACTCCAGTACCTTCTTTAGCTGGTTTAAGAAGTACTCTAGCACTTCCGAATTCACCGATCCATTCGTGGTGAATACTATCTACATCGTTTCTTTCGATGAAGATAAGGTTTTTCTTAGCATCGTCGATAGCTTTTTGGATAGCGTTTGGAATTTCCATAGCTTTACCTAAGCCTACACCAACATGACCGTTTCCGTCACCAACTACTACTAAAGCAGAGAAACGGAAAGTACGACCACCTTTAACTACTTTTGTTACACGTTTGATTGTAACAACTTTTTCTTGAAGATCCATTGTGCTTGGATCAATGCTTAATCTTTTAGCCATTTTCTTATTTCCCTCCTTTACTAGAATTGTAACCCAGCTTCACGAGCTGCGTCAGCTAATGCTTTTACTCTACCATGATATAAGAAACCACCACGGTCGAATACTACATTTTCAATTCCTTTAGCTGCTGCTTTTTTAGCGATTGCTGTACCAACAGCTTCTGCTGCTGCAACGTTAGATGTTGCTTCTAATGCAGATGCGATTTCTTTTTCAACTGTTGAAGCTGCAACTAAAGTTGTTCCTGTCATATCATCTATGATTTGAGCGTAGATGTGTTTTTCACTTCTGAATACAGCAAGTCTTGGTCTTTGAGCAGTACCTTGAATCTTGTTACGCATTCTGTTGTGTTTTTTAACACGAATCTTGCTACGAGATTGTTTTCTGATCATCCGGATGTCACTCCTTTACTTATTATTTTTTACCTGTTTTACCTTCTTTACGACGGATAACTTCATCAATGTATTTAATACCTTTACCTTTGTATGGCTCTGGTCTACGTTTATCTCTAATTTCTGCTGCGAATTGACCTACAGCTGCTTTATCAATACCTGCTACTGTGATTTTGTTTCCATCTACTGTTGTTGAAAGACCTTCTGGATCTTCCATTTCAACTGGGTGAGAGTACCCTAAAGAAAGAACTAATTTTTTACCTTGTTTTTGTGCTCTGTAACCAACACCATTGATTTCTAACACTTTTGTGAAACCATTAGTAACACCTTCGATCATGTTAGCAATAAGTGTTCTTGTTAAACCATGAAGAGATCTATTTCTTTTTAAGTCGTTTGGTCTTGTTACCACAACTTGATTTTCTTCTAAAGCAATGTTCATTGCTGTATCAAATGTTTGAGTAAGAGTTCCTTTTGGACCTTTTACAACAACTTCATTAGCAGCGCTAATTGTTACTGTAACACCTGCTGGAACCGCGATTGGTTGTTTACCAATACGTGACATAAATGGCACCTCCTTAACTTATTTTGCTTATTACCAGATAAATGCGATTACTTCGCCACCAACACCTAATCTTCTAGCTTCTTTGTCAGTGATTACACCTTTGTTTGTAGAGATAATCGCTGTACCAAGACCACCAAGAACTTTTGGTAAGTTGTTTGTGTCTGCGTATACACGAAGACCTGGTTTAGAAATCTTTTTAATACCTGAAATTACTTTCTCATTTTTGTCTTTACCATATTTTAAAGTCATACGAATAGTAGATTTAACACCATCTTCTTTTACTTCGTATCCTTTAATATAACCCTCATTTACAAGGATTTCAGAAATCGCTTTTTTCATTTTTGAAGCAGGAACCTCAACTACGTCATGTTTCGCAATGTTCGCGTTTCTGATTCTTGTTAACATATCTGCAATAGGATCGCTCATTGTCATAATATTTGCCTCCTTTCCTTCTCTTACCAGCTAGCTTTTTTAACGCCAGGGATTTGACCTTTGTATGCTAATTCTCTGAAACAAATACGGCAGATACCGAATTTTCTAATGTATGCATGTGGACGTCCACAGATACGGCATCTTGTATAAGCTTGAGTTGAAAATTTAGCTGGTCTTTGTTGCTTAACTTTCATAGATTTCTTTGCCATTCTATTTACCCTCCTTATTTTTGAAAAGGCATACCGAATTGTGTTAACAGTTCACGAGCTTCTTCATCTGTGTGAGCTGTTGTTACAATAATTACGTCCATACCACGAACTTTATCAATTTTATCATACTCAATTTCTGGGAAAATAAGTTGTTCTTTGATACCTAAAGCGTAGTTACCACGACCATCGAAAGCTGTAGCGCTTACACCACGGAAGTCACGTACACGTGGAAGAGCTAAGTTTACTAAACGATCTAAGAACTCGTACATTTTCTCACCACGAAGTGTTACTTTACATCCGATTGGCATTCCTTCACGAAGTTTGAATGCAGCAACAGAGTTTTTAGCTTTAGTGATAACTGGTTTTTGACCAGAAATCATTTGCATATCGCCAACAGCATTTTCTAATACTTTAGCATTATCTCTAGCTTCACCAACACCCATGTTGATTACGATTTTTTCAATTTTTGGTACTTGCATTTGGTTTTTGTAACCAAATTTTGTTGTCATAGCACCCATGATTTCATTTTTGTATGTTTCTCTTAATCTACTCATCGTCATTGTCCTCCTTCCGCTAATTATTCAATAACGATACGTTCTTTGTTAACGATAGCAACACGAACTTTTTTACCGTCTTTAATTTCTGCACCTAAACGTGCTGGTTTACCATTGTGCACGTACATTACATTTGACATGTGAATAGGTGCTTCTTTTTCGATTAAACCACCTTGGTTAACAGCGTTAGCTTTTTGATGTTTTGTAATCATGTTACAACCTTCAACAACTACGCGGCCGTTTTTACGATCGATGAAAGTGATGTTACCTTCTTTACCTTTGTCTTTGCCAGCGATGATTACTACTCTATCGCCTTTTCTAAGTTTAGTTTTCACTATTCACACCTCCTTATAGTACTTCTGGAGCAAGTGATAAGATTTTTGTATATTTTTTCTCTCTTAACTCTCTTGCTACTGGTCCAAAGATACGTGTACCTCTTGGATTTTTATCTTCTTTAATGATTACTGCTGCATTTTCATCGAATTTGATGTAAGAACCGTCTTGACGTCTAACACCTTTTTTAGTACGAACGATAACAGCTTTAACTACGTCACCTTTTTTAACAACGCCGCCTGGTGTTGCGTCTTTAACTGTAGCTACGATAACATCACCAATGTTACCATATCTTCTTGTTGAGCCACCAAGAACACGGATACAAAGAATTTCTTTAGCTCCTGTGTTATCAGCTACTCTTAATCTACTCTCTTGTTGTATCATGAGAAGTGACCTCCTTTCAAGATTTCTATTATTATTTCGCTCTTTCTACTATTTCAACAAGTCTAAAACGTTTAGATTTAGATAAAGGTCTTGTTTCCATAACTTTAACTCTATCACCGATTTGGCACTCATTATTTTCATCATGAGCGTGTAATTTGTAAGTTCTTTTTACGATTTTTCCGTAAAGAGGATGCTTAACATTGTTTACTACCGCTACAGTAATAGTTTTGTCCATTTTATTGCTAACTACATTACCAATTAATGTTTTACGTAAATTTCTTTCTGACACGAGCTTGCCTCCTCTCTATTACACAGTTGCTTTTTGTGTAATAATAGTTTGAATACGTGCGATATTCTTTCTTACTTCTTTGATTCTTGCTGTATTATCTAATTGATTGGTAGCGTTTTGGAATCTTAAGTTAAAAAGTTCTTTTTTCGCATTTACCAATTCAACGTGTAATTCTTCAGCTGATTTAGTTCTTATATCTTCTAAGAATGCTCTACTCTTCACTACCATCACCTGCCATTTCTTGTTCAGCACGAGAAACGATTTTGCATTTCATTGGTAATTTGTGAACTGCAAGTCTTAAAGCTTCTCTAGCTGTTTCTTCTGCTACACCTGCTAACTCAAACATAACTCTGCCTGGTTTAACAACTGCTACCCAATATTCTAATGAACCTTTACCAGAACCCATTCGTGTTTCAGCTGGTTTAGCTGTTACTGGTTTATCTGGGAAGATTTTAATCCATACTTTACCACCACGTTTAATGTAACGTGTCATAGCGATACGAGCTGCTTCGATTTGTCTAGATGTGATCCAAGCTGGCTCCATTGCAACAATACCGTATTCACCATAAGTGATTTTGTTACCACGGGTAGCTTTACCTGTCATACGCCCACGGAATTGTTTACGACGTTTTACTCTTTTAGGCATTAACATTAGTTATCGCTCCCTTCCTTTTTAGCTTTAGTTGGAAGTACTTCTCCTTTGTAGATCCATACTTTAACACCGATTTTACCATATGTTGTATCTGCTTCAGCAAATCCATACTCAATATCAGCTCTTAATGTTTGAAGTGGAATGTTACCTTCTGAATAAGATTCAGTACGAGCCATTTCAGCACCGCCTAAACGACCTGAACATGCTACTTTAATACCTTTTCCACCAGCTTTGAAAGATTTACCCATTGCTTGTTTCATAGCACGACGGAAAGAAACACGGTTTTCTAATTGAAGTGCAATGTTTTCTGCTACTAATTGAGCACAAGCTTCTGGTCTTTTAACTTCTACAATGTTGATTGCAACTTTGTTAGCTGTTAATTTTTCTACTTCTTTACGAAGTGCATCGATAGATGCTCCACCTTTACCGATTACGATACCTGGTTTAGATGTGTGAACGTGTACTTTAACGCGTTTTGACATTCTTTCGATTTCTACTTTATCGATACCAGCGGCATATAATTTTTTCTTGATGAATTTTCTAATTTTATCATCTTCTACAAGGTTGTTAGCAAAGTCTTTTTTATCAGCATACCATTTAGCATCCCATTCTTTGATAACACCAACTCTTAATCCATGTGGATTTACCTTTTGGCCCATGAGTACCCTCCTTATCTCGCATTTAATACCACTGTAATGTGGCTAGTTTGTTTTTGAATTTGATATGCACGACCTTGAGCACGAGGACGAATTCTCTTCATTGTTGGTCCTTTTGTTGAGAATGCTTCTTCAACATATAATGTTGATACGTCCATACCCATGTTGTGTTCAGCATTTGCGATTGCTGATTTTAATACTTTCTCAATTACACGTGCGCCCCATCTTGGTGTGTATGCTAAAATAGCTAATGCTGTATTAACATCTTTACCTTTGATTTGATCTAACACGATGTTTGCTTTTGTACTTGATAAACGTACGAATGTTACTCTAGCTTTTGGTCTTGAGTCTTTTTGAGCGTTTCTCTCTTTTTTAATCTGACTTCTATGTCCTTTTGCCATGATTAAAGACCTCCTTCCGTTAATTACTTATTAGCGAACTCTTGATTTTTTCTCTGCATCTTTACCATGTCCACGGTATGTTCTTGTTAATGCAAATTCACCTAATTTGTGTCCTACCATATCTTCTGTTACGAATACTGGTACATGTTTTCTACCGTCATGTACAGCGATAGTGTGACCTACCATTGAAGGGAAGATTGTTGAACGACGTGACCATGTTTTAATTACTTTCTTTTCATCTGCTGCATTCATAGCATCTACTTTTTTAAGTAAGTGAGCGTCAGCAAATGGTCCTTTTTTGATGGAACGAGCCATTATGATGCCTCCTTTCACGCAACCACGTTATTATTTATTACGTGGACGTACAATATATTTATTAGAATGTTTGTTTTTCTTTCTTGTTTTGTATCCAAGAGCTGGTTTACCCCATGGTGTACATGGATTTGGTCTACCGATTGGTGATCTACCTTCACCACCACCGTGTGGGTGATCGTTAGGGTTCATTACAGAACCACGAACTGTAGGACGGATACCCATGTGACGTTTACGTCCAGCTTTACCAATGTTGATAAGTTCGTGATCGATGTTACCAACTTGACCGATTGTAGCACGGCAGTTGATTGGTAATAATCTCATTTCACCTGATGGTAATTTAACTGTTGCGTATTTACCTTCTTTAGCCATTAATTGAGCTGACATACCAGCAGAACGAACAAGTTGTCCACCTTTACCAGGTTTCATTTCGATATTGTGGATTGTAGCACCAACTGGCATATCTTTCATTTCAAGACAGTTACCAACTTTGATTTCTGCTGTTTCTCCACTCATAAGTTTTTCACCAACTTTTAATCCAAGTGGTGCGATGATGTAACGTTTTTCACCATCTGCATATGCTAATAAAGCAATGTTAGCTGATCTGTTTGGATCGTATTCGATACCTACAACTGTTGCTGGAACACCATCTTTATTACGTTTGAAGTCGATGATTCTGTATTTGATTGTTGCGCCGCCGCCACGGTGACGAACTGTGATTTTCCCTTGATTGTTTCTACCTGAATTTTTCTTTAAAGTTACGATTAAAGATTTCTCAGGAGTTGTTTTTGTGATTTCTTCAAATGTTGAAGAAGTCATATGTCTTCTTGAAGGGGTATATGGTCTATATTTTCTGATACCCATCGTATTCACTCCTTTCAATCGATTAATAACACGATTCATTTGTTATACACTTAGCCGTGTGTTTCATCTTTTACTATTTAACTACATTCCTTGGAAAAAGTCAATATCTTTGCTGTCTTGGTTAAGTTTAACAATTGCTTTTTTGAAAGCGTTTGTTTTACCAACTGTTCTTCCACGACGTTTTGTTTTTCCATCGTAGTTTACTGTGTTAACTTTTTCTACTTTTGTTCCTTCGAACATTTTTTCTACTGCATCTTTGATTTGAGCTTTAGTAGCAGTTTTAGCAACTAGGAATGTGTATTTTTTTTCTGCCATAGCGTTCATAGATTTCTCTGTAACAACTGGCTTTAAAATGACGTCATAAAATTTTAAATCTGCCATTATGCGTACACCTCCTCGATTTTTGTAAGAGCATCTTTAGTTACTACGAATGTATCGTATTTTAAGATGTCATATACGTTGATGTTGTTTACAGCTGCTGTTTTAACACCTTGGATGTTTCTTGCTGATAACATAACGTTTTTGCTTGCTTCGCCTTCTGTAACGATTAAAGCTTTGTTTAATTTAAGTGCGTCTAAAACTTTAGCCATTTCTTTAGTTTTAGCAGCTACTTCTAATGATTCAAGAACGATGAATTTAGATTCGTTAACTCTGCTTGTTAAAACAGATTTAAGAGCGATTCTTCTTTCTTTAACGTTCATTTTGAATGAGTAATTTCTTGGTTTTGGTGCGAATGCAACTCCACCACCTACCCATTGTACTGCACGAATAGAACCTTGTCTTGCTCTACCTGTACCTTTTTGTTTCCATGGTTTTCTACCACCACCACGTACTTCTGCACGTGTTTTAGCACTTTGTGTACCTTGACGTCTGTTAGCAAGGTGTGCTACTACTGCTTGGTGTACTAAGTTTTCTTTGATTTCTACAGCAAAGATTGAGTCGTTTAATTCAACTTCTCCAACTTGTGCGCCTGTCATATTTAATACAGCTACTTTTGCCATTCTAATTTCCTCCTTTCCCGGTATCCTTAAGCTTTGCAACTATCTTTGATAGTGATTACTGTACCTTTAGGACCTGGTACTGCACCTTTTACTAAGATTAAGTTTTTGTCTGCATCTACGCGAGCAACTTCAAGATTTTGTACTGTAACTTGTACGCATCCCATGTGTGATGGAAGGCCTTTACCTTTCATAACGCGTCCTGGGCTTGTTGCAGCACCCATAGAACCTGCTACTCTGTGTGATTTAGAACCGTGACCCATTGGTCCACGAGATTGGTTGTATTTTTTGATTGCGCCTTGGTAACCTTTACCTTTTGAAGTACCAGTAACATCTACTTTTTCTCCAGCAGCAAAGATATCAGCTTTAATTTCTGTACCTACTTCGTAAGCAGCGATGTCTTCTAATCTGAATTCTTTAACGAATTTTTTAGCTTCAACACCAGCTTTAGCGAAGTGACCAGCCATAGGTTTGATTACGTGTTTAGATTTAACTTCACCGAAACCAACTTGGATAGCTTCGTATCCATCGTTTTCAATAGTTTTCTTTTGAGTAACAACACAAGGACCTGCTTCTAAAACTGTTACAGGAATTAAGTTAGCGTGTTCATCAAAAATTTGAGTCATACCAATTTTTTTAGCCATAATAGCTTTTTTCATGCTCTTGCACCTCCTAATATCTACAGCGGATTACCAACTAGGGTAATCATCCTAGACGATTATTAACCGTCCATTTTGCGGGTTGTTCAAAATTAATTATTTAGCATCAACTTTGATATCAACACCAGCTGGTAAATCAATTCTCATTAAAGCATCGCCAGTTTTTGGTGTAGCTTCAACATCGATAAGTCTTTTGTGAGTTCTTTGTTCGAATTGTTCACGAGAATCTTTGTATTTGTGTACAGCACGTAGAATAGTGATAACTTCCTTTTTAGTTGGAAGTGGAATTGGTCCACTAACTTGAGCACCAGTTTTTTTAGCGATTTCTACGATTTGTGCAGCTGTTTGATCGATTAATTTGTGATCATAAGCTTTTAATGTAATACGGATTTTTTGACTTGCCATAAAAAAAGTCCCCTCCTTTTCGTACTTTTTGTAAACCTAGTACGACTAGTGGTGACTGTACACGCGATTGATGTTTTTAGGCATAAACTTGCAACAAGTTGCTAAGCCGCTTCGTACGTTTACGAATACGCCTACATCTATTCAATATAGTACAGTGACCTGCCGTCTGGTTTCATGAACCTGACATTCGCTCCCCGGAAATTCGCTTTTCAGCGGTAACCTTCCGGATCTTAGTTCCCAATGTCACAACATAATTGAGTATACACTATAAACTTCTTTTTTTCAAGGTTTTTTTTAGATTTTTTTTTTTGCCTAATACTAGAAACAGCAATTCATCTATAAAAACATTGTTTTCATTACAGTTTCATAGTGATTATGTTTAAGGGCTTAGCCCTTTGCCTGTCTGCAACTTTTTGTTTGCTGACCGTGTACTTATTAAACTACATTTATGAGTTTAATGCAACATGAAAATCTTGTCATTAAACTACAACTTTAAAATAATCCATTATCATATATATGTTTTACTATAGTACACTATGGAATTACTACTATATATAGAAGAAACCCGTATTTTTTTGCTATTCCTTTTATAATTTAACGACATGTGCTAGTTAATCTTTAATTATGTAAAGGATAAATATGGTAAT
>OOCW01000563.1_pt1 | contig 35039 bp, 32 predicted proteins | sample 1671201 | NCBI WGS metagenome assembly OOCW01 (sample SAMN06348132, study PRJEB24527) | human gut metagenome | biome: human gut; feature: ankylosing spondylitis patient; material: feces | host: Homo sapiens | place: China | collected 2015-10
TGAAACGGAATCAGTTTGACCCCTTAAAAAAAGAGCTTCCCCTGGCTCTTTTTTTGCTATTAAAAATAGAGAAGTGTTTATCACTTCTCTATTTTTTTATGTAATATTATGATTAGAAATATAGTCTATACATTCATTCAAATCTATTCCAACTAAGTTTATTTTTATTTGTTTATTATTTAAGGTATTTATTATTATCGTGTCTTTGTAGTCTTTATTTATTTCATCTTGATTGTATAAAGGATAAATAACTTTAATTGTTATGTTGTTATTTAATAATGCTTTAATTTTAAAGCCTTTGCAATCATTTTCCTATGTGTAAACTTTATTTTTTACGGAATTTTCGCCTATTTGTTTAATTCTTTAATTAATAAGTGTCATATTTTCTAATTTTATTATGTAAAAACAAAAAAACAATTAAATTATCATCTATCGGTATAAAATCAAGCATTAATCCCAAATATAAAAGATGTACATAATTGAAAACATATTATAAAATATTAAATGTAATTATATTTGACATTCGGAGGTGCATTATGACAATTAAGAAAAAAGTAGCTGTTGTTTTCACTGGTGGAACAATATCTATGACAATAGATCCAGAACTTGGAGCGGCTATACCTAGTTTATCTGGAGAAGAAATATTATCTTTAGCAACTAACATAAACAAAGTTGCTACAATAGAAGGTCACAATTTTGATGAAATACCAAGCCCTCACATGAGCTTTGAAAAATTAATGGAATTAAAACATTATATAAATAATCTATTAGAAAGAGAAGATATATGCGGTGTTGTTGTTACTCACGGTACGGATAGTTTAGAGGAAACTGCATATTTCTTAGATTTAGTTATAAATACTGAAAAACCTATAGTCGTTACTGGAGCTATGAGAAGTAGTTCTGAACTTGGATACGACGGATCTAGCAACTTATCTGCAGCAGTTTGTACGGCAATATCAGACTCTGCTGTTGGTAAAGGTGTTCTTGTTGCTATGAACAACGAGATCCTTCTTGCATCTGAAGTTACAAAAACAGATACACTTTCATTAAATACTTTCCAATCACCAGCTCACGGTCCTTTAGGTATAATAGACTGTAACCAACTTTTATTATTAAAAGATGCATCTAAAAAGACGTTTATAGATACTGATAAATTTGAATCAAAAGTTGCTTTATTCAAGTCAGGTCTTGATATGGGCGATGATTTAATAAAATTCGCTGCTGATAGCGGATATAAAGGTATCGTAATCGAAGGTATGGGTAGAGGAAATATACCACCAGAAATGTTTAGAGGTATTGAATACGCTAGAGAAAAAGGTGTAGAAGTAGTACTTGTTTCAAGATGTTTAACTGGTAGAGTTTATGACTCTTACGGTTACTTAGGTTCTGGACGTGACTTAAAAAATATAGGCTGTATATTCGGCGGAGATTTACCAGGTCAAAAAGCCAGAATAAAACTTATGTTAGCTTTAGGTAAAACTAATAATTCACAAGAAATAAAAGATTACTTCGAAAAAGGAGTATATTGTTAATATATAACTGACTTAGATTTTTAATAAAATCTATAACTAAAAAGAAAAGGAGGTTATTAAAATATTAATCGATTAGTATTTTAATAACCTCCTTCTGTTTATCTAAAGCAACGGAATCTTTGATTCGTTGGCGCCATGAGCGCAGCGAATTTTAAGCAACGGACGAAGTCGTTGGCGCTATGAGCGCAGCGAATTTTATAGTATTTTTGAGAAGAATTCTCTTGCTCTTTCGTGTGTTGGATGCTCGAAAACAACTTCTGGTTTGTCGTCTTCAATTATCTTTCCTCCATCTACAAATAGCAGTCTATCTGATACTTCTTTTGCAAATCCCATCTCATGTGTTACTATTGCCATCGTCATACCATCTTCTGCTAATTCCTTTATAACATCTAAAACTTCTTTTACCATTTCTGGGTCAAGAGCTGATGTAGGCTCATCAAATAACATCATATCAGGTTCCATTGCTAATGCTCTAGCTATTGCTATCCTTTGTTTTTGACCACCTGATAATTGTGATGGATAAGAGTCTTTTTTATCTAATAATCCTACTCTTTCAAGTAATATCTCTGCCTTTTTGTTGGCATCTTCTCTGCTTAATTTTTTTAATCTCATTGGTGCCAAAGTAATATTGTCTAAAACAGTCATGTTAGGAAATAGATTAAAGTTTTGGAATACCATACCTATTCTTTGTCTAATTTCATCAATATTCACTTTTTTATCTGTAATATCTGTTCCTTCAAATATTATTTGCCCCTTTGTTGGAACTTCTAATAAGTTCATACATCTAAGTACTGTACTTTTTCCAGAGCCACTTGGTCCAACTATAGTTACTATTTCACCTTTTTTGATTTCTAAATCAATACCTTTTATTACTTCTAAATCTCCAAATGATTTATGCAAATTCTTTATATTTATCATTTTATCACTTTCCCTTATTAATTTGATTTAGCTAGTTTCTTTTCTAATATACCAACTAATTTTGATAATATTGTTGTTAATACAAGATATATAACTGCTGCAGCTACATATGGTTCCATTGGACTATAAACTGCTGTAACGACTATACCAGCTTTAAACATGATTTCTTGAGTTCCTATAACTGAAAGAACTGATGATTCTTTTACTAATGTTATAAATTCATTTGCTAATGCTGGTAATACGTTTTTAACAGCTTGTGGTACTATTACAAATCTCATAGTATCTGTATATCCTAAACCTAATGATCTACTAGCTTCCATTTGACCTTTATCAACTGATTGTATTCCTGATCTAAATATCTCTGCTATATACGCACTTGAATTTATAGATAATGCAAATGCACCAGCGATAAATTTAGATGATATAGGCCCTACATCTGGGAAATCTATACCTACTTGTGGTAAACCAAAATAAATAATAAAAACTTGAACAAATAAAGGTGTACCTCTTAATATTTGTACATAAGCACTAGATAAAAGCTTTAGAACTTTAAAATTTGACATTTTCATTAGACAAATCAATAAGCCAAGTACAAATCCTACTACTAAAGATACTAATGATACTAAAATTGTATATTTAGTACCCTCCATAAGTACCCCATAGTATCCATTTAATATACTAAAATCCATAATCACATCTCCTAATTTAATTGCCTATTATTCTGCTAATTTTAAAGCTTCTTCCATGTATTTATCCATATCTCCACTATCTTCTAATCTTTTTATAGTGTCATTTATAGATTTTAAGAATGAAGTATTATCAGCATTTTTACTAGATTTTTTGACTGCTGCAGCAGCAGTTTCTGCAACATCATCACCTACTGTTGTTTTACATATTGCTATATGGTCGTATTTTTTAACGTTTATTTGAGCAACTGCTTTACCAGTAACTATAACATCTATTTTACCGTTTTGAAGTTCTAACATTAAATCTGGTATTCTTTTTAATTGAGTTGCATCAGTTATTCCTAATGTATTAGTAACATAATCTGCTTGAGTTGATCCTTTTTGTACCCCTACTTTTAATTTTTTCAAATCATCTGAACTTTTTATAGAATCTTCTTTACCTTTTGCAACTATACAAACATTGCTATTTGTGTAGTATATTTCAGAGAAGTCCACACTTTTCTTTCTTTTTTCATCTGGTGTCATACCAGCTAAAACTATATCAACTTTATCAGCTTGTAATGCTCCTAATAAACCGTCAAAGCCCATATCTTCGTATTCAACTTTTACTCCCATATCTTTTGCAATCTCTTGAACTACGAAATCATCAAATCCAACGATTTTGTCTTCTCCATCTACAACTTTGTGGAATTCATATGGAGAATATTCAGCACTTGTACCTACTTTCAATACTCCTGCATCTTTTATTTGTTGTAATTTGTCTGTTTGGGCACTTGAACTTCCTGATGAACTACTGCATCCAACTAATCCCATAACCATCATTGCTGCTAATCCTGTTGCTAATAATTTTTTTAATTTCATTATTAATTCCCCCTTGTTCCTATATAAAAATTTGTATAAAAAAAGTCCCTTAGTTAAAAAACTAAGAGACGAATTACCGCGTTACCACTCTTTTTGATAATCAAAAATAAAATTTTAATTATCCACTCAAGCCTTTAAGGCAGGCATACCTCCTATCCTACTGTTATCTCAGATAGTCTTCTCCAAAGCTCTCTTCACAATAAACTCCATTGCTGACTCACACCATACTCAGCTCGCTTTAATTTATATTTATGCTACTTTCTTTTTCACAGAATTATTTGTATTAAATTAATACTAATTATAAGATATATTTTACATTTTTGTCAATTATTTTAAATAATTTTAATTTATTTATTTTATATTATTCTTAATATTCTTATATTATTCTTATAATTTTCTTTCTTAAGCATATTTTATAGTCTAAAGTCTTTGTAGAATTTTTAAATTTTACAGTTATCATATTGTTTTTCTTTTCTATTACTTTTCCTTCTTTAAATGTCTTGTGATATACTTTATCACCAACACTTACTTGCTTTAATTCTGAATTTAATGGTTCTTCTATTTCATTTATGAATCTAGAAATAGAGACTTTCTTGCCGTATTTATTTTGTGGGCAACTTATGCATAATCTATCTTTAGCCCTTGTGATTGCAACATACATAAGTCTTCTTTCTTCTTCTATTTGTTCATCTCGTTTTTCATCATCTTCTATATCGTATGACTTTTCATGAGGTATAGTCCCGTCATTTACTCCGATTATATACACATTGTCAAACTCTAAACCTTTTGCACTGTGCATAGTTGTAAATATTACTCCATTTACTTCTTTGTGCTTTTGATTTTCTTGTAATTCTTCTTTTACCTTTTCTATATGGTTTAGATATTCTTCTATAGTTTGGAAGTTTGATGAAGAACTTTCAACCTCGTTAAGTATTTCGATTAAGCCATTTGGTTTTATTTTTCTATTCATACAATAATCTAATATATACTTATCATAGTCTAGTGTACTTCTTATATAAGAAATTGCATTCTTTGGTGATAATGCTTTTAAATAACTTAAATCTATTTCTAAATCAGTTATTGTTTTTACTTGTTTTTGGTGTAAGTTACACTTCGTTATTAAAGCATTTAAGAAAAATTTTTCATCTTTTACTGAGTTTATGCTTTCTCTAGATATATATCTAAATGGTTTGTTGATTATTCTTATCCAGTCTTGGTTTGAATCTGGGTCAATTGATAATCTTAAGTATGATAATATATCTTTTGCTGCCCAATGGTCGTATATCGTAACGACAGAATCTCTAATTACAAACGGAATCCTCATATCCATAAATACATCTACTAATGCTCTCGACTGAATATTAGTTCTGTATATTACAGCAAAATCGTCATACTCAACATAATCTTCTTTTACCTTTTCTAGTATATCCTTGGCTATTTGTATAGCTTCATCTTCCGAATCTTTTGGAGTTAAATATTCCACATTTCCCTTTTCATCTTGGGCACATTTGATGACTTTATTGTATCTGTTTTGATTTTTGTCAATTAATCTATTTGCAGTGCTTATTATTTCTGATTTTGACCTATAATTTATATCTAGTCTTACTTCTTTTGCATCTTTAAAGTAGTCTTTAAATTTAAGTAAGAAATCTGGTCTTGAACCTCTAAATCCGTATATACTTTGGTCCTCATCTCCCACTACAAATATATTTTTATCTTCACCCGCAATTAATTTTAAAACTTCAAACTGAACTTTGTTAACATCTTGGAACTCATCTACTAAAATATATTTGTATACATTTCTCACAATTTCAAGCACTTGCGGATTGTTTTGTAATAAGTAGTATGTTCTGATTAACATATCGTCAAAGTCTATTTTTTTGATTTCATCTTTATAATTTTCATACATATTGTATGTATTTATAAATTCGTCTTTTGTAAGTACTTCAGAGTGAAAATCAGCTTTATCCATAAGCTCATTTTTTACATATGAGATTTCATTTATAACTTGGCCTATAAGCTCATCATCTTCTCCATTTTCTACATTTAGACTTTTTAAAATCCCTTTAAGTGCGAAACGTTTTGTCTTTTCGTCCAAAATACTATCTAAATTCATCTTTTCAAATTTTCTCAGAATCCTGAAAAATACCGCATGAAACGTACCGAAAGTTACCTTATTCATTCTAAAATCATTGCATATACTTAAGGCTCTGTTTTTCATCTCGATTGAAGATGCCTTTGTAAAACTTATCGCAAGGATTCTAGTTGGTGGTATACCTTCGTTCATGACCATATTCACAATTCTATAAGTTATTACCCTTGTCTTTCCTGACCCTGGCCCAGCCAATACCATACATGGTCCATCGACATGATTTACTGCTATTTGCTGATTTTTATTTAAATTATCTATATCTATCATATTTTCCACCTTAATGTATTAAAAATTATCACGACAATATAAAAATATACTGTCGTGATTTTATCAAATTATCTACATCATCATATTATATCAAATATACGATCAAAAATATCCTTATTTAATTGTTCTCTTATTTTGATATAAAAATACATCAAAATAAGTACTTTCATAAATATAATTTTATTTTAGAAAAAATTAATAACAACTAGCCTTCTTGCTTATATCATCTAGCACATTTGTAGCTGTTTTTTCGTTTGTCATAACAGTCACTAAATCACCTGCGAGAAGTAGCGTCGACCCACAAGGGATTATTTCCTTTTCACCTCTAAGTATTGATACAACTAGACACCCCTCTGGCCATGCAATATCTTTTATATAATTGTTATCCATTACACTTCCCAACTCTACAGAAACCTCAACTAATGTCTTTTTGTTATAACTTCCTTCCAAAGAAAGATGATTACTTTGTAAAATTCTATCTAATAATGCCTCATAAATTGGTTTTGTATTTAATAAGTCAGAAACTAAAAGAGCAACTAATGACACAACTGCTAGAGAAAGTAAGTGATTAAGTGAGCCTGTCATCTCAGATATTAATATAATCGCTGTTATTGGAGATTTTACTATAGCTGCAAAATGCCCAGCCATTGCTATTACTATAAAGTTTAATAAATAATGTGATGGAATATTAAAGTAAGTAACCATTATAATACCTACTAAATCTCCAACTAAAGAACCTAAAGTTAATAATGGGAAGAATATACCTCCTGGCGCTCCAGAACCAAAGCATATAAAAGTAAATATAAATTTAATTATTATGTAAAATACTAATAATTTCGTCGATATATTTAAATTTTGTAAACTCATTATTAAATCATGTCCACCACCTAATAATGATGGTAGTGTAAGTCCAACTATACCAGTTATTATAAACGGTATAATGCATTTCATTTCTATAGATAAGTTTGTCTTTTTATATAATATTTGAGATATTAATAGCCCCTTGTTAAAAATCGTTCCACTAATTCCTACAACAACTCCCAAAATTAATAATGCCCAATAATATTTTAACGGCATTGCTGACAATTGTTGAAAGTTCAATGATGGTTTTAATCCAAAGAAGTTTTTAGATGCAAAATCAGCCGCAAGTGATGCTGATATAGCCGAAAGAAGAACGATTGGTGAAAAGTTTTTATGCGCCTCTTCTAGCGAAAACATAACACCTGCCATAGGTGCATTAAACGCTGCCGCAAGCCCTGCACTCGCCCCACATGTTATAAAATATTTCTTTTCATTGTCCATTTTTTTCGTCGTTTCAGCAAATCCTTCTCCAACACATGCCCCAATTTGAACAGATGGGCCTTCTCTCCCTAGTGATAAACCTGTCCCCAAACAGACAAGACCGCTTACAAATTTTAAAACTAAAACACTATACCACTTTTGCTTTATCTTTCTAAGTAATATTCCCTCAACTTGGGGTATACCACTACCAGTTATCATAGGGTCTAACTTTACAGATTTTCCTACGATATATCCCAGAAATATCAGTACTGCAAATATAAGTGGTATATAGATGAAGTTTTCTCTACCCATGTTATAGAAATTTTTGAATAGAGAAAACACATTTGATAAAATAAGCCTGTGCATTACTATCACTAGTCCTACTAATAATCCTACTAATAATGATTCTGCTAGTATCCTGTACTTTTCTAGCTCGCCATAAATCAGCATTTTTTTCGTTCTTAAATGATCAGCTTTCATAAATATTTCCAATATCCTCCTATTTAATTTAATTTTATTAAAAATTTATAATTTCCACAACTTCTATTATATAAAATTGCATCAAAAAAAGCAGTGTAAAATTTTCGCACTGCTTTTTTTAATATGTAAAATATTTTATTATTTACCTTATATTTATATATTTATTTGCATATATTTTATGTTTATTTTAACTAATTTATTTTTAACTAACTTTTATATATTTTTAACTGCACAGACTTTAAACATAGGCGTTGGATTATAAAAATCATCTTTTATTTTATAAATCCTTCCGCTTACTTCACAGTCGGTTTTACATGATTCAAAACCTATTTCTTGTAGGTATTTTTCATCCCATAGAGGTCTATGTTTTTTGCTTATTTCTAGTTCTTGCTTAATATCATCACATTCCTTTACTAACTTAGAATCCATCATATTATGAGCATGTTCTTTTCCTAGCGATTTCATCTCTTCTTTTAATGAAACATGTCCATAATCGGCATCAAAGTTTAAAAGCACTCCATCTTTTTTCAAAACTCTGTACCATTCCTTATAAGCCTTTTCTATATCAGGTAATGTCCATGTCAAATTTCTAGAAATAACTACATCAAATTCCTCATCATCAAAACTCAACTCTTGTGCATTCATAACCTGAAAATCTATATCATAATTTAGCATATCAGCTATTTCCCCAGCTTTTTCTATCATTGATTCTGTCAAATCAATACCAACAACATCATGCCCCAAAGATGCTAATATAACAGAGAAAAATCCTGGTCCACACCCAACATCTAATACTTTTAAATGTTCTTTATCTGGTAAGTTTGATATTATTTCATCTTGCCATAATTGTCTCTTATCGCTGTTTAACTCTTCTATTCTTAAGTCAGAAAAATCATCACTTCTCTTTGACCAATAACTTTCTATTCTATCTACTAAATTCATTTAAATCGCCTCCATATATCCCTTTTAAGTTGATGTATTTTTTATTTGTTTATTTCTCCCCAATTATCATAAACATCGGTGTAGAACCATAATTTAATTTTTCTTCTTCATTCCAAGTTTTTGTCCAAATATTTTGGTCTATTTGTATATTTTTAAAACCTATTTTATCTAAAACAATCTTGTCCCAAACAGGTCTTTGAATCTTGCTAAGTGGAAGTTGTCTAGCTATATCTTCCATAGAATCTATATCTGTGCATGTGTAGTGGTCCTCCATTCCAGAAAGCTCCACATTCTTTCTATCAGATTCATATTCTCTTCTTTTTTCATCATCAAATAAATGTAAATACCAATTAGCGTCAAAATTTATCATCTTTCCGCCATTTCTCAATACCTTATACCAACTTTTATAAGCTTTTTCTGGATCTTTAAGGTTCCAAGTAAGATTTCTAGTTACAATTAAATCAAACTCTCCCTCTCCAAACTCCAGATTATGTGCGTCCATTCTTCTAAACTTAATCTTATCCTTCAAATCACCTGCGTTTTCTCTCGCTTTGTTTAACATCTCTTCAGTATAATCAACAGCAGTCACATCGTACCCAGCAGATGCTAATATTATTGAGAAAAATCCTGGTCCACATCCTATATCCAATACCTTTAATCTTCTATCCCCAGCGAAAACTGGTGCATTAGATTTTATAATGTCAATCCATTCTAATTTTTTATCGCTTTTTAACTCCCCTATATTAACTTGGCAATATCCCTCTGCCCTGTCAGCCCAATATCTCTCATTTTCCTTTAAAAATTCTTTCATACTCATAATTCCCACCCCTTATTTCTTTTATAAAACAAAAAATGCCATAAAAATACACGCACTTATAGAGTGCAAGTATCTTCATGACACCGTTAATTAATTATTCATTGTTAGTTAAATTTTAGCACATTGTTTTTTTAGAGTCAAATTATAAATTAGGCATTAGTTTTTTATATCCATTTACATTATTCTTATGCCATCTCCAAGCATCTTCTATAATTCTTTCAAGTGAATCATACTCAGGTTTCCACTCAAGAACTTCTTTAGCCTTATCACTAGATGCAATCAGAACAGCAGGATCTCCACTTCTTCTTTCTTCTAACTTAGCTGGTATGTCATGATTAGTAACTTTTCTAGCTACATCTATAACTTCTTTAACTGAGTATCCATTTCCATTACCTAAGTTAAATATGTTACTGTGATTTCCTTTTCTTAAATATTCTAATGCTTTATAATGAGCAGATGCTAGGTCCATAACATGGATATAGTCCCTTATACATGTTCCATCTTTAGTATCATAGTCATTACCAAATATACTTATATGCTCTCTCTTACCAAGAGGAACTTGAAGTATTAATGGTATAAGATGAGTCTCAGTAGTATGAGCTTCCCCAATACTTCCATCAAAATATGCACCAGCAGCATTAAAGTATCTCAATGAAACATATTTAGTTCCATATGCATTGTCAAACCATTTCATCATCTTTTCCATAGCTAGCTTTGTTTCACCATATGTATTAGTTGGATTTGTTTCATCAGATTCTAATATAGGTATATTTTTAGGTTCCCCATATGTAGCTGCTGTAGATGAAAATACTATTTTATCTACATTATTTTCTTTCATTACATCTAATAAGCACATCATTCCATAAACATTGTTGTGATAATATTCATATGGTTTAACCATACTCTCCCCAACTAATGAATTAGCCGCAAAATGAATAATAGCCTCGATATTATTTTCTTTAAATACTTTATCTAAAGCTTCCTTATCTCTTATATCACATTCATAAAACTTATCACTTAAAATAGCTTCTTTATGTCCTGTTAATAAATTATCTACAATTATTACATCCTCATTTTGTTCAATAAAATATTTCACTGTATGAGAGCCAATATACCCTGCTCCCCCTATAATTAATATACTCATAATAAAATTCTCCTTCTAAATAAAAGCCTCTGGTCGTTATAATAAAAACTTTCCAGAGGCTAATTAATTTAATAAATTTATGCCTTATTAATAAGCATAATCTCAATATCTATCTTTCTATACAAGCAGCCTTTTCTTTTATAAATGCTTCAAATTCATCTCTAAGCTCAGGTCTTTTTAATGCAAAATCCACAGTTGCCTCTAAGAATCCTAACTTATCACCAACATCATATCTTCTTCCCTCAAAATTATATGCATATATAGCTTCCTTAGTTGCTAAAGTCTGAAGAGCATCAGTTAATTGAATCTCTCCACCTTTACCCGCCTCTTGATTTTCTAATATATTGAATATCTCAGGAGTTATTATATATCTTCCAAGTATCGCTATATTAGAAGGCGCATCTTCTACAGATGGTTTTTCAACCATATCTTTTACTTTATATACTCTATCTTCAATATATTTAACATCTAATATTCCGTACTTGTCCACATTTTCTTTTGCAACTTCTTGTACACCTAATATTGAGGTCTTATATTCATCATAAGCATCTATCATTTGTTTTAAACATGGAGTTTCCGCGTCTACTATATCATCCCCAAGTAAAACTGCAAAAGGCTCATTTCCTATAAAGCTCTTAGCACAATGCACAGCATGTCCTAACCCTTTTGGTTCCTTTTGTCTTATGTAGTGAATGTTTACCATGTTTGATATATCTTGAACCATTTCTAGCATTTCAGTTTTACCTTTTTGCTCAAGTTCAAGTTCTAACTCAACAGAACGATCGAAGTGATCTTCTATAGATTTTTTACTTCTTCCTGTTACTATTAGTATTTCTTCAATCCCCGATTCAATCGCTTCTTCTATTATGTATTGAAGAGTTGGTTTGTCTACTATTGGTAACATCTCTTTTGCTTGTGCTTTAGTCGCTGGTAAAAATCTTGTACCAAGACCAGCTGCTGGTATTATTGCTTTTCTTACTCTTTTGCTCATTTCATTCCCCCACGATTAATTTGTTTGTAATTTTAAGGTGATAACAAAAATATTATACCTTTTTTCATTTAGTTTACACTTATCTTTTCTTTATCTTTTCTCTTTTTTACAAAATAATAACCTAGTGCCATAATAGTTAAAACTATTAGTATTAATTCTATACTGATGCCCTCAGCCACATGCATAGATACAGTAAGTATAATAGCTCCTGCTATGGCATTTCCTATAAATATTCCTAATAAAGCATCTTTTATCCTCATTTTAAAGATAGATGCTAAAGCTGCAGCTGACCATGATCCAGTAGTTGGGAGAGGTACTCCCACAAAAACTATTAAACCTATAACACTTGCTGCTTTTAATTTCTTAGCTCTTCCCTCTATTTTTTTATCTGCCCACCTTATTACCTTATTGAAATATTTTCTATATCTTAAATAGTCTATAACTCGTCTAAACATTATCACTACTGGTGCTGATATAATAGACGAACCTATGACACAAATTATATATAGATAAACTGGATTTAAATTCATAGCTATTCCTATAGGTATAGCACCTCTTAACTCCACAATTGGAATCATTGATAAAAAAAACAATTTTAAATATTCCATAGATTATTTCCCTCTATATCAAATTATTTTTCTTGGATTATATATTTAAAATGATTTCAACTACTCTATCTAAATCATTTTTTTATAATTTAACTTATCATATCGTAATACTTTTCTAAATAAAATTTAGAAATATTTTTTATTATAATTTTAAATATGTATGTTGTAATAGTACCATAATTAAATAAAGTTCCTTATTATCTTATTAAAATGCTTTTTATTTTTTGTTTAATTTCTCTCCACATAGCTTTGTGTATAGGATCGTGTAATATAATAACTTTCCTTAAACTTTTCCCATCTAATAGTAATTCAAATCCTTTATCCCAATATTTAGGTATTTTATAATCTTCATGTTGTTGTCCTAATCGTTCTTCAATAGGAACTCTGAAAGCTTCAATCTTATCTAAGTTATCAAAAAACTCTTTTCCTTCTTCTGTTTGAAGTAGTACCATAGAGAAACCTTCTTCTGAGTTTTCATACCTCTTCCCCCAATAATCTCCAAGTCTGATATCTGCTGCAGAACTATTTCTGAACTGACATGTATAACATTCTTTCTGATTTAGAACACCCATAGAAAACAATTTTAAAAATAAATCGGTTTCTCTGTTACATACATATTCTTTTTGATTTGTTTTAATATGCATAAAATAAGAATGCCATGAATACTTTTTGTCCCGAAAAATAATCTCTTTGACATCTTCCCATTTTATTTTATGCTTTTTATTTAACCAACTGATATATTGCGACCATAATAACTGTGATGGTACTCCATGACAAAAAATATCAACTAAAACAGCCTGTTCTCTCAACTTTTTCTTTTTTAAAATATTATCCAAACCTACTATCTGGCAAGGTGTTCCAAATATCATTGCTTTTTTATCTGGATTACTTTTTAATTCATATACTATTTTTTTAAACGCTTCTACACATTCACTCTGTAAATATTTTGAACCTTTTAGTTTTTCTATATCAAACTTTGACCTACATATAATATGCTTTACTTTTTTCTCTTTATAATCAAAAGCAGCCCCACATACCATATATCCATGATCAAATGCATTTTTAGCCAAACAGTATCCAATTCCTCCAGATGATGTACTCTCTCTTACAGTAGAATCTTTTGAAAAAGCTGAATACATTTCTGCTTCATCTAAAGATTTTAACTGATTTTCTTTAAGTACACATACTTTATCACATAAACCACATTTTATACATCTAGTTTTATCAGCAACAGGTCTTAAAAATCCTTTTTCATTTCGTTTCATAGCGATACAGTCTACAGGGCAAGCTATATCACATGCAGAACATCCTGTGCATTTCATCATATTTTTTCTATTGCCTCTCTTAAAAATTGTGTCGATTTTTGAACTTCTTTTTCTAGTTTATCATTTACATATTTATAATTGATATTTTCCACCTCTGTAAAATCATTACTATTGAACGTTATTAAGTGTTTATCTAATCCTACTGTTTCTAAGAAATTATATATTCTTGAATTTTGAGAAGTAGCTGACTTTGAGTCAAATCTTTCAAAAACATGAAATTCTTTATTAAAAATTACTGAGAATACTGTTGCATGAAAAGAATCGGTAAATACATATTTTGCATTTGCTATCAATTCTACAAATTCCTTAATTCCTGCACTTGCTTCTATAGTTCCTTTTCTCATATATGCTGCAGCCTGTTGCGGAATAATTTTAATCTTTAAGTTATGTCTTTTTGCATATTTATACACAGCTTTCCAATGATTTTTATTTTCTCCTAAAAAATAGCAGCATATATAATCTTCCGATTTTGATCCTTCATAAATATTTAATGTTTTTTTCCACGACTCTTTGTCTAACAATAATGTAGGATCTACTACTTTTTTTACAGGCTTAGAAGTTAATTTCCTAATCGCTTCAACACCTGCTTGTTCTCTCATACCTATCGCCAAAAATCTGTTAGCACTCTGTGATACATTTTCTTTTACTTTTTCATAAATATGTGAGGTTCCAATACTTGGTGCGTATGCTATTCTTGGTGTTTTAATTTCTTCAAAATTTGCATAATAAAACGGATGATACCAATTAGGATTCCAAATCTGATCACTTCCACAAATAAGTGCATCAAATTTATTACATAGATTAATATATTCAGAATTATTTCTTATTTTATCTGTTAGAATACAATTTTCAGAAATAATATCTTCAAATCTTTTACTCCTAGTATCTAATTCTTTAGAGTATTTTTTATTAGCTAGTTTTTGAGCATACATATTATATCTATTTTGTATTTTTTTTACTAATGTACTTTTATTTTTTATAACATTCTCTACATCTGGTGGATTGAAATTAATCAATTGTACCTCATAATTCAAATTTCTTAAATATTGTTGCAAAGCAACAGCTTGTAATTTAGTTCCATAGTTTTCATATGTAAACCAGGTTATTATTCCTATTTTCATTATTATTTCTCCTACTTAAAATCTTTTCTTAACAAAATCAAATATATATTTTAAGATGCTACTATTTTTCTATATACAACATCAAACATTCCTTTTAATACTCCCCAATTTTGCCAAATACAATATGGAACTAAGAATAAAAATGCTATTCCTTGAAAAATCATATTTTTTGAATAATATGTAAAAAATATTCCTATATATATAACAGTTTCTACTAAAATATATTTATAGTCTATTTGTATTTTTATGTTTTTCTGAATATCTCTATGTCTAACAATTGTAATAACAAAATATGCTATCATAGATGAAAGTGCTGCTGAGTATAATCTCAAAATATTAATTAATAATATATTTATTCCTATATTTAAAACAGCTGCTAATACTGTCGTTTTAGCTATTTCTTTTGTCATTTTATAAGCTGTATAAATTGACCCATATAAATTTGCTATGGAGTGAAAGAATGCTGCTGTCATTAAAATTGGAATATAGTAATATGCTTTTGCAAAACTTTGATTAACTAAAAAGTTAAAAGCAAATGGCATACATGCAATAATTCCAATATTTACAGAAGAATAAAATCTAATTGATTTATTCATAACAGATTGCATGTATGTAGTATTATTTTCATCGTCAACATTCTCAGAAGCTGATTCTGTCCAAGACATTTGAAATATATTAGATATCATACTAAACAATGATGGGAATTTATATGCAACTGAGTAAATACCATTTGCTGCTATACCAATAAATGTATTTATAATTACTCTGTCTGATGCATTTATAACCCACCAACAGAACGCATTAGGTACAAGGGGCATAGAAAATTTCATCAATGTTCTCATAGAATCCTTGCTAATCCATTTTAAAGAGACATATTCCCACAATTTAACATATATGCATATATATGTTGCTGCTATTCCCTGTGACAATATTGTTGCCAATAACATCCCCTTAACATTCCAGTGTAAAATGGCAATAAAAAAAACATTTAATATGACGTTTAATGAACCACTGATACAACTTCCAGTTGCATATACTGCATTATTTCCCAAGCCCCTTGGAATCTGCAACACTATTGAAATGCATACTCCAACTAACATATTAAGGATAAAATAAACTGTGTACTCATATTTTATAATTGACAAAAATATGGTAATCAGTATAGTAACAACTATATTTAATGATATCAAAGAAAATATCGTTGTCGATATATACTCTTTTTGTTTTTCTTCATTACTTCGTGATTCTATTAGATATCTAAACACACCTTGTTCAAATTGAAGTGTTAATAGTATTACTAAAATTCCTGAGTATGTAGTAACCATATCTACAGTTCCATATTCTTCTGTAGACATAAGCGAAGTATACAATGGCAACATAAAAAAGCTAATGCACTTTGTACATATATTTCCAAGTGCTATAATTGCCGTATTTTTTATTAATTTTGATTCTTTCGACATATACTTTCCTCTCTGATATAAAGTAAATATTAACTTTTTATATCTTATAATTAAATCTAGTCTTCCTAAGTTTAGTTCAAAAATTCAATCAAATTTATGTAGCAGTTTTCCCATATACACTATTTTCAAATTCCGATTTATCATTAAAATTATTATTAATCAAATTAATTTCACCTATTTTATACCTCTCTTCAAGAAGACTATTCGTAGATTGCTTAAATATACCCTTGAATTAAAAATTAGTATAACAGAGTACATTCTATTTATTGTAATAATTTGTTTTCATAAAAGTCTATTCTACTACATACCTCCCACAATCTTTTATTTTTATGTAAAAATGCTTGTTCTAATATTTGTTGCTGTCTATTTAATACTACATCTTTTATTTTAATTTTTCTAATTAGTTCACAACATAATACAAATATTGAATCTATTATTTTATCTTCATAAAATCTAACTTTACTATAGGTCATAACACTTAGTTGATATATTAAAAATTTATACATATATGTATCCATAGGTATACCTAACTCTGCTCGCTTTTGTAACAAAGCTTCTACTACCCAGTATGCATCTATCCCTTTATAATCTTTCATATATGTGTGCATTATACCTGTATCATTAACTCTATATCCATAAATAACATCTGGAATGGTTATGATTGTATTAGCTAAATAAAATAAAATCAGATGATTCAAAGTATCCTCAAAAAGTAGACCTGGTGGCCATTGTACTTTCTCAAACAAAGTTCTCTTGTATACTTTTCCCCATGCATATCCTGATCTTTTCAACTTTTCTTCTATATTATCTCTAGCAACAAATTTGTATTCTTTTGAGCAAACTTGTCCGTGTGGAAATATACTGTACCCCCCCTCAACAATGTCGGCATTTTGTTTATATGCTTCATTCATAAGTTTCTGAACTGTTTCTGGATATATAACATCATCTGAATCCACAAACATCACATATTTTCCTACAGCATGCTCAAGACCTGTATTTCTTGCTGAACTTAATCCTTGATTTTTTTGATATATTATTTTAATATCTTGTTCATTATTAAATGATTTTAATATTTCTCCACTATTATCTGTTGAACCGTCATTAACTAATATCACTTCTATTGTATATTCAGTTTCTTGCTCTGTAATAGAACTTATACAATCCATTAGATATTTCTCTACATTATAAATTGGCACTATTATAGATAAATCCACTTCTTCTTTGATTGGATTTCTTATTATTCGAGATTTTCTATAATTGTTTTTACGATAAGTATTTAAGCACTCATATGCACTAATAATATCCAATTCAATCTTAGAATGCATAATTCTATGGTATGCTCTAAAAAACGATAATACATATTTCTTCAAATTATTTACCATTACTATATTCCTCTTTTCATATATTTTCGCTTTAAATACCCCCAATTTTTCTTTAAAGCGCAACCTCCTTTTTTTATAGGAGATTTGATATGTTTTGTATTTATAAATACATAACCTTTTTTGCTCATATTCCAATTTTGTGTATACCAATGAATAGAATATGTGTCTAATTCTTCAACAGTCAAATCATATACATGATCTGGTTTATATGGCGAGAAATAATTTTGTGGATATAATTTACAGTCACTAAATTTATCAGGTTCTCTTTCTAGTAAATACTTAAATATTATCGGGTTATTTATAAAATCCACATTCCAAATTTCATCATCATAAAACTCTAATAATCTCTTTATACTCGGATTATTTTTTTCTGCTCCGATTACAGCTGTACATACAAAATCATTTACCTCATAACCCATAAATACTTTGTTATTTAGTAAAGGAGTATATGATTTTAATACTTCTACATCCGTATCTAGATAAATACCACCATATTTATACAACACATATAATCTGATATAATCTGATACAAAAGCCCATAATTTTAATTCGTAACATTTTTTTAAAAATCTATTCTCTTTACATAATTCTTCAATATCAAGATTATTTTCATTCCATTCGATAATCTCATAATCTGGGAGAACTCTTTTCCATGAATTAATACAAACCTCCGTTAATTTACTCTTTTTTTTTCCACCTAACCATATATAATTAATTTTTTTTTCAATCATTTTATCCTTGTATGATAATCAAATACTATTATCTTACTCACCTTTCATTTTAATAATTTTTAATCAAATCTTATATAATCTAAGATTTATCGTTTCCTAAATTTAAAAAAACTGTTTTGTTCCTTTTTTCTTTAATAAAAACAAAAGGAATAGCACATACAAAAGCAAGTAAATAGCTAGCTTCTGTTTGTATGCTACAGTTATATATTATATTAATAATAGCAAAACAAGAAATGATAATAACACTAACATGCCATTCTTTAATCAAAATATATCTTTTATTTTTTATTAGTAATATAATCATGCTTATGAAAAATGAAAGTATACATAATATTCCTATCAAGCCCTGTTCTAAATAAATCCAAGCATGTGAAAACCAACGATAATGTAGATACTCGTATTTTTTAAAAAAATCACTTTGTAAAAAACTATATGAAGATGTATCACAATTTCCCATTCCAAATCCAAATAAATTCCTCATTAATGAGTCTTGAAAAAACATTTCTTTTATACTAGATAATGCCGTAAATCGATTTAAATCTCCTGAATTTGTATATCCATTACCTGATAAATACATTTTTCTTGCTTCTATATCAAAAATAACATCTAAACTTTCAGGTGATACTCTCATTAATGTTTTAACTGAAATTATGCTCCCCAATGCTAAACAAATAATAAGTCCTAATGTTTTTAATGATGGTTTCATTAATATAAAACAAACTCCCATCATAATTATCATTTCAATGTAAACTACTTTCAATTCGGCAATAGCTGCCACATACGTACATCCAATTGCTACAGTTACTAATTTAATTAAGCTTACCTTTTTTTGAGAATATTCGCCTAATATTATTGCCCAATTAATCATCAAGAACATATTTAAATAACCATTGCATCCTTGCACAGTTCCAAATATTCCTCCTACATAATCTCCAAACAAATGTAACACAAAATATTGATATGTACATAATAAAACATTTATCCAAAAAAATACTTTTAACATTTTAATTATTCCGTAAATATCTCTTCCTCTAAGCAGTATGATACAAACCACAAAAAATATATAAAATCTCATATTATTACGAAATCCCCAAGCATACATTAAAGGCGAGACTCCATTAATAATTGCACCTATAAAAGTACTAATAATAATTATCAGTATAATAGTATATAATGTAATCCAATTAACTTTTTTTATCTTCCACTGTAATTTTTTTAAGCAAAAAAATAAACTTATAATTAATAATATATCTGTTATATATGCTATTGATGATGGAAAGTTAAACATACTAATGAATAACCACATAAAACATACCAATACTATTTGTATATTAATTATAAAATTCATTCTTTTTGGAATCTTCATATCAAATACCACATTATTCATCCTTCCATTATTTTATTTTTTTTGCTGGTATCCCTCCTATAGTAATGCCTTCTTCATCAAATGAATTTACTACAACTGCACCAGCTGCTATAGTTATATTATCAGCAATTCTAATATTACCAATAACTTTTGCCCCTACACCTAATCTTACATTATTACCAATAATAGGACTTTCTAATGTGTATCCATTATTTCCAATACAGTTAGATCCATGTAATCTTAAATTCTTTCCAATTTGTGACATTCCATTTACTACGATATTACCAGCATGAAAAATCGTTAATCCCTCATTAATACTGTTATCCCACATTTCTATACCTAATTTTCTGCCTAAATTATTATGTTTTCTACGAAAATATGCATACCTTAATTTATTAATAATCCCTTTGTTATTATGATAGTATTCTGTATATCTCAAGTATCTAACAAACTTCCATATTTTAAGATTTATATCATTTGTAATAATTTGTTCTAAATATTTTATTGGTAAACTGTTTACATATATATTTTTTTCTTTTTTTAAATATCTTTTTAAATCCTTTTTAGTTTTTATCAATATTCCATCTCTCCTAAATAAATTCCTAATATTTTTATTTATAGTTCACCATCTATCAGTTTTTTGTAAAATGTATCACACCCATCTTTTTTCTTAGGAAATTCCTGTTTCCATGTTAGTTTAAATAAAGCAGTATCTTTTTTCAGTTCTTGCCAAATATTCTCATCATAAGGTTCTCCTAAAATTTTATATAATTCATCACAACAAGGATTATTAGGAGTAATATTTTTAAATATCTTTGCTATGTTATCATTATGTCTCTGCGATAACACGATTAAATAATCTGTCAACAAATAATCAATAATTGTATCATTTTCTTCCCAATATTTAATTAGAAAATCACGAATAACTGCATAAATATTTCTATTCTCATAAGTACATCCTAAGGAATAATTTGCAAAATATCCACATGCAACAGAACAATGTAGATAATTAGGTCTTTTAATAGACCAAATAGGTTTTAAAAAATATTCTTCAATATCAGGCTTTACACAGAAAAATGTTGAATCAAGCCATATCCCCCCATATTTAGCTAATAATTCAAGGCGTAACAAATCAGAATAGTGAGTACGGGAAATAATTCCTTTTTTCTTTTTTTCTTCAAGCCAATCTGGAAATTTAACATAATCTTTGTAATTATTCTCAGTTATAATTGTTACTTTATGATTTCCTACATTTTTCTCAATAGACTCTACACATTTTTTTACAAGCTCCGGGGCATTATCCATACCTTGCCACCAACAAACCCATACTCTTCCACGTAATTTAGGATCACTATCTGGAAGTACTTGTTCATAATCATATTCATTAAAAAAATCAGTAAAAATTTTTTCAATATATTCTAACATAGTTTCATGCTTTTTCATTAGGCGTTTTTTTACAGCAGGTGGTTCTTTAAAACCATTGCGGTTCATCACCTGTATATCAACTTTTGCTCGAAATGTATTGATTGCATCCCCGATAGATGTCGCTTTTGCAATTTTTATTGTTGCATTCAATTCCTCTAAGGAACGATGTATTATTCTCTTTAAATTCATATGTCCCATAGCCATACTATTTTCCAAATCCTTTCTTAATGCATTGACGTAAATAATCCATAAATAATGCTGTACCGTAACATTCCTTTTCTATCATTTTATGAAATATGCGTTGTTGCAACGGAAGGCTTTCTATTGGGTACCCTCTCCAACACTTTCTTATTTCTTTTGTATGAGCAAATATCTTTACATACTCTTTTTTCTTTTTAAAGGAAGAATTCGAATTTCTTACAATGCCAACATACAATCTACAATAATCAATAGCTGTTCTTTTTGCTCTTATAGCACAATCTTCATCATCTTCTGTTCGTGCCATCTTAGCCAAAAGTGTTAGAAAATCTTGATATCTCAACAATTTCTTTTCTGAAAAAGTTTGTGTGATAGAAGGTTGCTCATCTTTTCGATAATAATAATCTGTATCTCCTGTAAATGTTATAACTTTTGCATATTTATAAGCTGAAAGATTAAAAATAATATCCTCTGATAAGATTTCCTGAAATTCTAGCTTATGTTCAAAAAATAGTTCTCTCCTATAAATTGCAATCCACACCGACATAGGAAAAGCTTCTACTACATCATCATTTAATTTATGTCCATATAAATTCTTTCTAATTTCCATAATCCTATCTGATGAATTAAGCGTTTCTCCTGCTAAAGGATGTCTTTTTATTTTTGTTATGGTTCCATTTGTTATATCGCAATGACCACTTACCACAATATCTGAATTATTTTTAACTGCTGATTGATATAAACGACCAAACATTTCGCGATTAGCCCAATCATCTGAATCTACAAATCCAATATACTCTCCTGTAGCAACTCTAACTCCAGAATTTCTAGCTGGTCCTAGGCCAGCATTTTTTTGATGTACCACTTTTATACGACTATCTTTTTTTGCATACTCATCTGCAATTTCACCACTTCGATCTGGTGATCCATCATCTACTAGTATAATTTCTATTTCCTGCAATGTTTGGTTTAACAGACTATCTATACATTTTTCAACGTACTGTTCTACACCATACATTGGTACAATAATACTTACTCTTGGTCTCATTACTTTTCCTCCAAACTAATCTTGTTATAGTATTCTACCAATATACTCTTTGCATTTTTTATGTTATACCAGCTATTTTTCACTATCATACTACCTTCTACCCTTACAGTTGGATTAATGCTAAGTATAACCTCTGCCCATTTATCTGTACACTCTTCCAATGTAAGAAACTGGCATTTGTCAGTAAATGAAACTTCTTCCGGAACTTTTGTTGAAAAGATACATGGAAGTTCTGCAAATTGTGCCTCTACTCCAGTTACCGGTATTCCTTCAAAGAAAGACGGCATAACAAATACATCCATTGCTTGATACAATTCATTTACATCACTACGATTTCCTAGAAATCTTACAGAATTATCTAATCCCAGTATTCGAATCTGTTCCTTAATTTCCTGTTCTTTTTCTCCTACACCAACTAGCAAAAGTACTGTATTTTTATTCTTTTTATGTACCTCTGAAAAAATCTCAATTAAAAATTTATGATTTTTTTGATAGGAAAGTCTCCCTACATGACCTAATACAAATTCATCCTTTAATCCCAACTCTTCTCTTTTGTACTTGCGCATCTCACGATCAAACAAGAATTTGTCGACTTCAATAGCATTTGGAATTACTGTTGCATCTTCTCCCTTAAAAAGAAATTTCCCTGCTTCTTTTCCACAAGCACAATAATGATTTGCTACTGAATTAATTCTTGAACGGAAAAACTGTTTTAGTATGTATTTAAAATCCTTATCAATAGAAGTATTATGGCTATGTGCAATACGAACTGGAACTCCTGCTTTCTTTGCTGCACGAAGCGGAAGATAACTCATTGCATCTATATGAGAATGTACAATCTGATACTCAGGATGTTCTGCAAAGAAATTTTCCATATATTTAAAATATGCAGGATAATTTTGTGGATATAATCTTGGTGCATAATACATCTTTCCACCCATTGCAATAATTTCATCATCATAGTCACTTTTTTCTGGACGATGTGTTAAAAAATCAAATTGTATTTTTGTTCTGTCTATATTTCTATAATAATTCATGAGCATAGTTTCCAAACCAGCCCTGTGCATATCATTTACTACATGTAATATTCTTATCATAACCTCTTCCTTATCTATATAGTTCAAGCGTACTTCTTACTACTTTATCCCAGCTGTATTTGTTACAGATAAAGTTCATAGCATCTTTTTTATAATTTTGTACTATTTTGGGATTATCACAAAGTTCCTGTATTTTTTGTCTCAAATCTTCTACGTTACCCTTTTTAAAGACTATTGCTTTATCTTCTACTACCTCTGTACATTCAGCAATATCTGATACTATACAACAATTTCCATAACTCATAGCTTCCAATAAACTCAATGGCATCCCTTCCAAATCTGATGGTAATGTATATAAATATGCATTACTATAAAGTTCTTCTAACATTTGTCCTTGTACAAATCCAGTAAAGACAATCCTGTCATCTCCATTTGCTCTTTTTATAAGCTCTTGCATAAAATCATCGGTATCCGAAGCCCCTCCAGCAATTACAAGTTTCTTATCTGTATTGACCTGTTTAAAAGCATCTATTAAATAAGTAAGACCTTTCTCAGGTACTATACGAGCAAGAAAACATAGATAATCATTACCATAAAGCCCATACTTATCTATTATCAATTCAGACTCTACTCTCTCTGGTCTATTAACACCATTTGGAATAAATCTTGTTTTCCTTTCATATTTTTCCTTAAAGTAGTTCTGCACTCCCTCACTCAATACAATAATTTCATCAGCAAACTTTACAGCTACTTTTTCACCTAACATAATATAAGCTTTTGCAAATTTTCCCCACTTAGATCTCTGATGGTCTAACCCATGCACCGTTGCTATACATTTCTTCCCAAATAATTTTGGAAGCCATAACATTGCACATGGCCCTTCTGCGTGAAAATGAACCACATCATACTTTCCAAATGCTGCTGCTACTGCCGCAAAGAAAGATGATGACATTGCTGCTAAACCTTTTTTTTCAATTGTCGGTACAGATTTCAATTTTATCCCCTTATGCTCCATCAATTTATCTGAACTATCATCGAATTCCTTTCCACTTACATGATTCCCTCGACGATTATAACAAGTTATTTCATGACCTTTCTTCAACATTCTTGTTGCCAATTCTTCTACTACTATTTCTACTCCACCTTCTCGAGAGGGAATACGTTTATGTCCTAACATTGCTATTTTTAATCTATCATTTGACTTCTTGTTCATTTGTCCTTTCCCCCCTATTACATAAAATTATTTATATAAAAAATTAATAATATTAATATAACTAATATACTTAAATTGTAAGAGCCTTATGTAATTTGAAATTTAAATATTAATTCTATTTGTTATATCTTCTATTATCCTATCCAATTTATCATCAACAATCTCTTGATTATCTCCATTACATCCAAAATAGAACTTTATCTTTGGCTCTGTTCCCGATGGTCTAACAGCTATCCAACTTCCATCTTCTAAAACAAATCTAAGAACGTCTGATTTTGGAAGGTCATTTATTCCTTCTTTATAATCTCTAATCTCACTAACTTTTATATCGGCTATTGAAACTATGTTTGAAGTTCTGAAACTATTCATAATATTTTGAATTTCTTTCATACCATCAATACCTTTTAAAGTTATAGATTTTAATTCTTCTTTATAATATCCGTACTTTTTATATACTTCTTGAAGCCCTTCGTATAAAGTCATCCCTTTATCGTAGTAATAAGCTGCCATCTCGCATATTAATAGTGATGATACTACTCCGTCTTTATCTCTTGCATGAGTTCCTACTAAATATCCGTAACTTTCTTCATAACCCATTACAAATGTTCTATCTTTGTTTTGTTCAAATTGATTTATTTTTTCACCAATGAATTTAAATCCTGTTAATGTATCTATACAGTCAACACCATTTTCTTTTGCTATTTTAGCTCCTAATTCTGATGTAACTATTGTCTTTATTATTGTAGGATTTACTTGGTTTGATATATTTTCCTTATTGTTACTAATTACATACTCCACTAATAATGAACCGACTTGATTACCATTAAGTACTACATATTCTCCTTCGTTGTTTTTTACTACAACTCCAACTCTATCACAGTCTGGATCTGTTCCCATTATGATATCAGCACCAAAGTTTTTAGCCATTTCTATAGCTATTTCAAATACTGCTTTTTCTTCTGGATTTGGATATTCAACTGTAGAAAAATTACTATCTGGTAATTCTTGTTCTTTTACTACCTCTACATTTTTAAATCCTGATTGTTTTAAAACTTCTCTTACTGGGATATTCCCTGTTCCATGTATAGGCGTGTAAATTATTTTTATTTTATCTCCAACTCTATCTATTACATCTTGGTTTATAATTTGTTTTTTTACTTCATTTATAAATGCGTTGTCTATATCCTTATTTAATACTTGGATTAAATTATCACCAAGTTTAGTAGTTGGTATTTTGCTGTAATCTTCTATTTTGTTTACTTCTTGTATTATTTCGTTTGCGATATCTGGACAAACTTGTCCTCCATCTGACCAATAAACTTTGTATCCATTATATTCTGGTGGATTGTGACTTGCAGTTATTACTATACCTGCTACACAATTTAAGTATCTTACGGAAAATGATAATTGCGGTGTGCTTCTCAAGCTGTCATATATATAAGCTTTTATTCCACAAGCTGCTAATGTCTTTGCCGCTTCTATGCAAAATTCTTTTGATTTGTGTCTGCTGTCATAGGCTATTACTACGCCTCTTTTCTGACCGTCTTCTTTACATTTTTTTAAGATATAATTACAAAGTCCAAAAGTTGCTTTTCTCACTGTGTACTTGTTGATTCTATTAGTTCCATAACCAATAACTCCTCTAAGTCCTCCAGTTCCAAATTCTAATTCTTTGTAAAATCTATCTTCTATCTCTTTTTCGTCATTTTGAATTGCTTTTAGTTCTTGTTTTGTTTCATCATCAAAGTATGGATTATTCATCCATTCATTATAATTTTTTATATATTCCCTCATTTACTTACACTCCCTAAGATGCATTACTGTCTCCAAACAGTACTTTAACTGTCTTTAAAATCAATTTTATATCTAATAATAAATTTCTATTTTTTATATATTCTAAGTCCATCTCTACCCATTCATCAAAACCGATATTATTTCTTCCGCTGACTTGCCATATACAAGTAAGACCTGGTTTTACAAGAAGTCTTTGTTTTTGGTATGAATTATATTGCTCAACTTCTCTAGGAATTGGTGGTCTTGGTCCGACTAAGCTCATATCTCCTTTTAAAACATTAAATAATTGCGGTAATTCATCTAAGCTAGTCTTTCTTATAAATTTTCCTACCTTTGTTATCCTAGGGTCATCAGTCATCTTAAATGCTGGACCTGTTTGTTCATTTTGTTCTTGTAAATGTTTTAATAATTCTTCGGCATTGTGAACCATACTTCTAAACTTATACATTTTAAAAGTTTTTGGATGTTGGCCATTTCTCTCCTGACAGAAAAATATACATCCCTTTGGATCTTCTATTTTTATAAGGATGGCTACTATTAAAAATATTGGTGATAAAACTATTATCCCAGCTAAAGAGCATATGATATCTATGCTTCTTTTTATAAAAAGATATAAATTTGATTCCCTCTCTAAAATCTCATTTAAGTTAATACCCTCAGTTAAATCTGTATTTTTGTTTTTAGAGATTGTTTTTTCCATTAATACTCCCCCTCTCTATAAACAAAAATTATTTTCTTTTTCTCTTCTTTTTCTTTTCTTCTTGGCTATGATAGTAATAATTATAATATTCGCTATTTGTCTCAGTTTTATATTTATTAAGAATAACGCCTAATATATTTGAATTTACACTATCTAGTCTTTCTTTTGCCACTTTTGCTAAATTTGAATCTACTTCTTCAGAGCCTACTACAAATATAACTCCATCTGAATATGAAGATATTATAGATGCATCACTCACTATCCCAACTGGTGGAGTGTCTATAAATATATAATCATAGTCATCTTTTATAGATTCTATAAACTGGCTCATTTTTTTTGAAGATAAAACTTCTGCAGGATTTGGAGGTATTGTTCCTCCTGTTAAAACGTATAAATTTTCCTGTGTAGTTTTCTTTATACATTCTTCAATATTTTTTCGACCTAATAATATATCCATTAGACCTTGTGCATTTTTTGTATCAAATAATTTGTTAACTGTTGGATTTCTCAAATCTCCATCTATTAAAAGAACTTTTTTGTCTATTTTTGCAAAGTTTACTCCTAAATTGCATAAAACAGTTGTTTTTCCCTCGTCTTTTTTAGAGCTTGTTACACAAATTACTTTTAAATTTTTATCTAAATTAGAGAATTCTATCCCCGTTCTTATAGTTCGATATGCTTCTGATATGTTTGATTGTGGTTTTTCTAAACTCGTTATTTTTCCCATATTATCTCCCTATGTATTTATTTTTATAATTCTTCTGGTATTACACCTAGTAAAGGAAGTCCCAATTCCTTTTCTATATCTTGCGGTGTTTTTATTTTGTTATTTAGGAATTCTATTAAAATTATAATAAATAATCCTATCATTACACCTAGCACACCTGCTATTAAGATGTTCATCTTTTTGTTTGGTGAAACTGGATTTACTGGTGTTTGAGCTTTGTCTATAACTTCTACACCGTTTGCATCAGCTATTCTTATAGCTTCCTTAGCAAATACTTTTGGTATTTCATTTGCTATTTTTGCTGCATTAGACTTATTTGTATCTTGAACTGATACTTTTATTATCTGTGTGTCTGAAACTGTTGAAACAGATATTTTCCCAGATAATTGACCATATGATTCATCTAAATCTAAGTTTTTTATAACATTGTCTAAAACTTTTCTTGATTTTATTATTTCCCCATATGTTACAGCTAATTGTTGAGTCGTTTTAATTTGATCACTTGTTACTGTATTTGTCCCCTCTGTTTTCTCAGTCTTTACAATTAATGTTGTCTCTGCTTGGTATACTGGTTTTGCGATAAAGAAACTGTATACTGCGCTTGCTGCTACACATACAACGCATAATATCACCATTATAAACCATTTTTTCTTAATAATAGAAAGATACTCCCTTAAGTCTATTACTTCTTCCTCCAATTTTTTCCCTCCCCGATTTTATATTTATACATTATTTATAAATAATGTATATTATTCTAATTTTTTCTGACAAAGAATATTATAATATTTTTTATTAGAATTGTATAGAATAAATTTCATTATCTTTTAATTTTTTTATTTGTTTTTTTATAGTAAGATTCAGTCGATAAATTCTGAATTTTATATATGTATAAAATATCCGTTATTTAATGTTATTGATTCTTATATATTAGTTAATCATATTTTAAAAGATTAATTATATTCCAAACGCAAAAAAAGCTCTGATGAAATCATCAGAGCTTACTGGCGGAGAAGGAGGGATTCGAACCCTCGCACCGGTTAACCCAGCCTAATCCCTTAGCAGGGGATCCTCTTGAGCCACTTGAGTACTTCTCCATTTCTATATACACAGTATATACTATTTTTTTACAGTAGTCAATAATTTATTTTTATTTTATTTATTATTTTAATTCTTTCAAAAAATAAATCTTGCCTCTCTGAACGGCCCTCTCCCCTAAGCAGCATCCAGAGAAGCATTTGAATCAAAACTAATTCATATTTAAGATATGCAAAATCTATTAGATATGTTCATTAAGTTTTTCATATTTATCTATATACTTTGCACTATGTGAGTCTGAACCTAAAACTAATTTTATATTATATTGTTTAATCAATTCTGCGAGATATCCACTTATATAAGTTTCGCCACAATCTTCTTTAAATAATCCTGCTATGTTATAATCGAGTTCATATCCTCTATCTGATATTAGTTTTACTAATTCTTTTAATTTTTTATTATTTGAATAATCATATGGAAACTTCTTATTGTATTTTCTTACTAAGTTTAGATGTCCTATTCTTTTAGGTTTATATTTTCCTAAGTCCGAATTAATAGCTTTTATAAGTGTTTCATAGTAAAGATTATATACTGATTCTACTGAACCGAGCAAGTTTACTATTTTTTCGAATTCCTCACAACTAAAGTCCATACAATAATACTTGTCCTCTATTTTTATCATATGAACTGATAAAATGCCGTCTTCCAAATACTCACTGTATTTATTTAAGTTGTTTTTTATTTCTTCTTCAAAACCTTCTATATAATCCACTTCTGCGCCGATGTTGATTTTTATTTGGTCTTTATATTTTTCTTTTATTTTTTTTACATCATTTATATAGCTTTCCATTTTATCTAATTGTATAGAACTATCTTTGGCTGGGGCTGGGTCTTCAAATCCTTCTGGCAATGGAAAATGCTCTGTAAATGATATTTCATCCACCCCAACTTGTATAGCTTTTTGCACGTATTCTTCAAATGAATCATCTGTCCCATGAGGACAGTATGGTGTATGTATATGCCCATCTTTCAGATATTTATGTGGTGATTGTTTCATTTTCTCCCCCCTATATTTTGAAATATAAAAAAGAAGTAATACAAATACATTGTATTACTTCTTATGCTCAATTACATACTTTTCTTAGCTTCCATTAACATTTCGTTAGCTTTATTCATATATTCTATAGCTTTTTCTATGCAAGTAGCTGTTTCTGTTTTACCCATAGCTTTAGCTTTTTCTACCCATTCTTGGAATGATTCTTCGTGAGATTGGTTGTGGTTTACCCAATGAACTAATAGTATATTTAAAGTTTTTTCATCTTTATTTTCTACTACTGTTGCGTGGTCATGTCCACCGCACCCGCAGTCATCTCCATGGCTATGTCCATGATCATGTCCGTGATCATCATGGTCATGTCCGCATCCACAATCGTCTCCGTGTGCATGTACATGTTCTTCTTCGTGGCTATGTCCGTGGTCATGCCCGCATCCGCAGTCATCCCCATGACTGTGAGTGTGAGCTGCTTCGTGTCCGTGTGAATGTCCGTGATCATGTCCTCCACATCCACAGTTATCTCCATGATGTTGTCTTATTATGTCTCTGTTAAATATCATTTCTTTGTCCTCCAATTACTTTATATTAAATTCTTTCTTTATGACTTTTATTGTATCTTTTATTAATAAAGATAGTGGTTTATTTTCTACCCCTACTAAAGAAAAATTCTCTGGCATTATAGGTAGTAATATTTTTAGAGCTTCACTATCACATATAGCTTCACTAATTTTGCTAGTAACTTCACCCATCATAGTATTAGGCATTGTTACTGCGATTGGTGCAACTATTACGCTTGCCTTTTTGGATGATACTACTATAGCATTTTCCCCTGTTGCTCCTTTATTGGCATGGGATTTCATCATTGCACTAGTTGCAATTGAATTTGTGCCTAAAGCATATATATCAATATATGTTGGTAATTCTTCTCTTAAAGATAATATTATTTGGGCTCCTATTCCCCCACCCATTCCATCTATTACTGCTATTACCATGTGCTATACCTCATCTAATCTCTTTTAAGCTAAGATAATATTATATTATTAATCTTGAGCCAATATGATTTTATGATCCATTAATTTTATTTCTTTTATATATCCATCTAATATTTTTTCTTCTCCCAATAAATCAGTTAGATATACCTTTCCATTAACAGGATTTACGTTAACTACGTTTTCCATAACTCTTGTTAATTCATTATTTTTCCCTAATACAAATGCTGAAGATTCACACATTTTAAATCACCCTCCTATAAATACTTTAAAGCGATTTCTAAAAAAAATCAAAAAAGATTTCTATAGTACTGCTATACTTATAGAAACCTTCATGATTTCGTTACACAATATTCATATACCTTAAGTATAGCACTGTTATTTATCCAAAGTCAAACACAATATCCAAATATTGTATTTTATTTCAATTCTATTTTGTTATCACTAAATTACCCTTCTAATATAGCCTTTACACTTGGGAAAGCATCTATATTTGTATGAGGTAAGAAACAGCAAGATATAAATTCATCCATATATGTTGGGTATACGCTTAGTTCAACATATGTCATTACATCTGATATTTCTTCTAATTTAGCTTTAGCTTCATCACTTAATAATGTTAGATAAGATCCTATAAGTGAACTGTTTCCTATGTATTGGAACTTATCTCTATCTATATCTGGAAGTAATCCTATAAATACTGAGTTTTCAATATTTAAGTGGTTTCCTATACCACCTGCTATATAAACTTTATCTACACAGTCAAAATCCATACCTAAACTTTCTACTAATGTTGCTGCTCCAGAATATATAGCACCTTTAGTTCTTATAAAGTTATCTATATCTACTTCTGTTATAAATAAATCGTCTTGTAGATGGTCATTATCTTTAGCAAATGCTAGTACATATTCACCAATATCATTTTCATCAAATCTTATTCTTTCATTATTTAAATCTCTGTGTATTTTTCCTCTTCTATCGATTACTTTTTTCTTAAGCATTTCACAAATTAAATCGATTATACCAGAACCGCATATACCGATTGCTGGTTCATTATCTATAGTATTTAATTTTGGAACTAGAGTTTCCGGGTCTATATCTACACCATCTACTGCTCCTGCAGATGCTCTCATACCACAGCTAATTCCTCCACCTTCAAATGCTGGACCTGCTGAGCATGCACAACTCATCATAAAATCTTGGTTACCAAATACTATTTCACCATTAGTCCCTAAGTCTATAAATAGAACATTTTCTTCATTTGCCCAAATACCAGACGCAAGTACACCTGATGTGATATCTCCACCAACATAACTAGCTACATTTGGTGATAAATAAACACTTGCACTTGGATTTATATCTAACCCAACTTCTTTTGCATTTAATTTTGGTGATTTAAAAAATGGTGGGATGAATGGTTCTAATCTTAAATAATCAGGGAATATTCCTAAGAATAAAGTAGACATTGTTGTATTTCCTGATGCAACAACGCTTACTATATTATTTCTTTTAACACCTGATGATTTTACTAATTCGTTTATCAACATATTTAAAGTATCATCAACTACAGCTGCTTTAGCTTTTTCTATGTTGTTTTTCTTTATTGCATAAACTATTCTGTTTATAACGTCTGCACCAAATTGAAGTTGTCCATTTCCTGATGCACCTTTTTCTACTACTTCATTTGTGATTAAGTTTACTAAACATACAACAACAGAAGTAGTACCTATATCTATTGCTAAACCATATAATTCACCTTCTGTATTTCCTGGTTCAACATCTATTATTTCTAATCTATCGTCAAAATCTCTATATGTAATAGTTATTTCAAAGTTATTTTTTCTAAATGCTTTTGGCATTTTCTTTAGAACTTCTATGTCGTATGTCATTTGTTTTCCACCGAAGTTCATACTTATATGCCTTTCTAATCTATCAACATCACTTATATTGTCGTCTAATGTTGGTTCATCAAGAGTTATACAAGTTTTCTTTATATTATTTTCTAAAGTTATGTTATGTTTTTCTGCTATTTCTACAGCTTTATCAAATAATACTTTGTCCTTAGCTTTATCTCCGCCTTCAACTTTCATTCCTCTCATAGCCATATCTAAAGAAGAATTTGTAAGAACTTCTATATCTGATATTATTGTTGTGCAGCATGCTAAGATAAATCCATTTTCTCTATCTTCATCACTTAAGTGAGATGATACTTCTTGATTAACTTCCCCTGTTAATAATTTTACCTTACATTTTCCACAACTTTTACTACCATTACATGGAGCTTCTATATAAACATCTGCTCTTCTTGCAACTTCTAATAAGTTATCCCCTATCTCACATTCTATTGTTTTGCCTGATGGTCTAAAAACAACTTTCGCCATAATTTATCCTCCCCCAAAATTATAAATAAACTCTTACTATTATTTTATCATATTCGACATATAATAAGTTAAAAACATCGTTATTATTTTACCAAATTTAGTCATTCCCAGAATTAAAAATTCGCTTCGCTCATGGCGCCAACGACTTCGTCCGTTGCTTAAGTTAAAATTCACTACGTTCATGGCGCCAACGACTTCGTCCGTTGCTTAAGTTAAAATTCACTACGTTCATGGCGCCAACGACTTCGTCCGTTGCTTAAGTTAAAATGTTGGAAATTAAAAAAAGCCTTCTCTATGAAGACTTTTTAATTCAAACATATTTATATTAAGTTCTAAAAATACTTAAATTTATCTTATTTATAGTATTTTTTAATTTGAACCTAACCTAAATAATGTTGTGAGGTTATCCTATCTCCCGAGGTAAATCACGTTTAATTTAGGCAGGTCTCCTGACTTAATTTCATCCTACTTCCGGCCTTCCCGTAAAATACAGTGGCCTTTTGGTTTCGTCTATATTACAGTAGCGGGAACTGTAAAGGATTCTCACCTTTTTCCCTATTAATTTCGATTAAGAAAACCTAAATTTATATTAAATTTTATCAGATATAATTATCCCCTATCTTTTTTAAAAAAGTATAGTAAAAGTGAATTTACTCACCTTCACTATACTTTTATTTTAATCTGAAATAAGCGGGTTCAAATACTATTCAGCTAAAGTAGCTTCGTATTGTTCAGCTGTTAATAATGCTTCATATTCAGCCATATCAGCTACTTTTATTTTACAAATCCAAGCATCATATGGAGCTTCATTAACGAATTCTGGTTCGTCTTCTAATTTTTCATCATTTACTTCTACAACTTCACCAGATATAGGTGCTATTAATTCAGAAGCAACTTTTGAAGATTCTATTACTCCAAAATCAGAGTCTTTAGTTAATTCATCTTCAACTTCTGGTACGTCTACGTATAGAACTTCACCAAGTTGATCTTGAGCAAAGTCAGTTACTCCTATATAAGCATATTCTCCATCTAATTTTGCCCAAGTATGTTTTGGACTGTATTTTCTATCGTTTAGTATTTCCATTTTTAATTTCCCCCTAATCGTATTTTCTTAATTTATGGAAAATTATTCTCCCATTATGAAATCCATTTCTAATGCTGGGTGTCCTTTTTCTGCTAAGAAAGCACAAACTTCTTCAGAATCAACTGCTATTGTTTCGTCACAGATATAGTCAGTAAAGTTATCTATACCAGCCATTTCTTTAACTGTTTTATTTAATTTTTCTCCAACAGCATCTTTTAATTCTTTAGGCATCCATACTATTCTTTCTGGTCCACCTTCAGTATATGCGAATTTTTTAGAAGATATGAAAT
>OOCW01000569.1_pt1 | contig 34753 bp, 33 predicted proteins | sample 1671201 | NCBI WGS metagenome assembly OOCW01 (sample SAMN06348132, study PRJEB24527) | human gut metagenome | biome: human gut; feature: ankylosing spondylitis patient; material: feces | host: Homo sapiens | place: China | collected 2015-10
TAAAAAAAGAACCGCGGGACACGCGGGGATAGCCTGTTTTAGCTTTGCCCTGAAGGGCAATCGAGCAGGAAGCCCCCACTTCAAAATCTGTAAGATTTAAGTGGCGGGAGCATGTCACAGAAATGGATGTGTGTCAATATGGGAATGTTCGTTAATCCTGATAATCTGGCATTTCAGGCAGCTTTGAATGCAAGGATCTATGTTGATAAAAGTGGAATCCTCAATTATACAAACAGTGTTCTGGGGTCAACAGATGCTTTTATATGCAATAGTCGTCCAAGAAGATTTGGAAAATCTGTTACTGCAAATATGCTTACAGCGTATTACAGCAAAGGATGCGATTCAGAAGAAATGTTTTCCAGACTGGAAATCAGTCAGGCAGAAGATTTTAGAAAACATCTGAATCAGTATGATGTGATTCATTGGGATATTCAATGGTGCATGGGGCCTGCCAATGGTCCTGAGAAAGTTGTTTCTTATATTTCAGAAAAGACAATTTCAGAATTAAGAGAATATTATCCTGATGTACTTCCGGCAGAAAATCATTCCCTGGCAGAGACACTGGCACGGATCAATACTGTAACTGGCAGAAAGTTTATTGTGATTATTGATGAATGGGATGTTCTGATTCGCGATGAAGCTGCAAAAGAGGATATCCAGAATGAGTATATCCGCTTCTTACGTGGTATTTTCAAAGGGACAGAGCTTACAAAGTATATTCAGCTTGCATATCTTACAGGTATTTTGCCAATTAAAAAGGAAAAAACTCAGTCTGCCTTAAACAATTTTGATGAATTTACCATGGTAAGTCCAAGTATTCTGGCGCAGTATATCGGATTTACGGAAGCTGAAGTACAAAAGTTGTCAGATAAGTACCATCAGGATTTTGATAAGGTAAAGAAATGGTATGATGGATATCTGCTGAAAGATTACCAGGTTTATAATCCCAGAGCTGTTGTCAGCGTAATGCTGAAAGGGGAATATAAGAGTTACTGGTCGGAAACAGCCTCTTATGAAGCGATTGTGCCTTTTATCAACATGAATTATGATGGCTTGAAAACAGCAATCATTGAAATGCTTTCCGGCTCATCTGTCAAAGTTAATACAGCAACATTCAAAAATGACACTGTTAATATTCAAAGTAAGGATGATGTACTGACTTATATGATCCATTTGGGATATCTTGGATATGATCAGACAGAAAAAATTGCTTTTGTTCCCAATGAAGAAATCCGTCAGGAACTGACTAATGCTGTAAAAAGTAAGTCATGGAATGAAATGCTTATGTTCCAACAGGAATCAGAGACTTTACTTGATGCAACGCTGGATATGGATAACGAAACAGTTGCTGCACAAATTGAGAAAATTCATAATGAATACGCTTCTGTCATCAGGTATCATGATGAAAATTCATTAAGCAGCGTATTAGCCATTGCCTATCTGGGAACCATGCAGTATTATTTTAAACCGGTTCGTGAATTTCCTACAGGACGCGGATTTGCAGATTTTATTTTTATCCCTAAGCCTGAATATAAAAGTGCTTATCCTGCATTGGTTGTTGAACTGAAGTGGAACCAGAAAGTACAGACGGCAATACAGCAGATTAAAGACAGAAAATACCCATCCTCGATTTCAGATTATACCGGTGATATTTTGCTTGTGGGAATTAATTATGACAAGAAAAGTAAAAAGCATCAGTGCATAATTGAAAAAGTGTAATAGCATCTAAAAACATGCGCACATTGGGGTCTGATCGTGCGTCCAGCAAAGGGTATATAGTCCGGTGGGTGGAAGACAATATATGAACTTATGTGACTTACACTGAATATACTTACGCTAACCTAAGATAATTGTTGTATAAGGAAAAATATAACTTTGACTTGAATAATAAAAAAAATGTGGTATAGTAATTATATACAGAACCATATAACCATATTTTTCATAAAAAACAATTGCTTTATTTATCGATTATTTTGAAGAATAATTTTTAAAAAGATTATTATTTATAACCTTATAACCAGTTTTTTAATTTGGTATTTGAATTATATTCATTTAAGTAGGCGATAGAAATGTCTGTTGTTAGCTTGGTATATAAAAAGACAGATTCCGTTAGACGGTTGAGCCAAACTTTGGAAGGTTAAGGCTAAATAAATTAAATATTCAACGCATTAACGATCGCTATCTGAGCTATGGCGGTCGTTTTTGCATTTCTTATCAAGAATACGAACTATGTAAGTACCAAGAATACTACTAACAGTTCCGTAAACTATAGTAAAAATAACAAAAGATACTGTCACGTGTATATCCTCCTTCTTGGGTATTTCCGTCATGAAGTCATGAGGATATTTATATAAACAGAACATCGCTGTTCTGACATGACTCAACCGCCTAACCATCCCAATCTAGCCTGAAACTGAAATGGTGGAATCTGCCTATGGAGATATTATAAGATTTCTCGTAAAGCATGTCTACTATAAATTTACATTTTTACACGATCATGACCTGTAATGGTTACTGTTCAGGGGGTTAGTTGGACTTGAGAAAACCGATACTTTCGAAACTCCTAAATCCACTTTTTACGGATAAGATGATTTAAGCGTCAAACTCCCTTTTTACCGAATTTAGTCACAATATAATATTGCTGTAATATATGAAGCGAATATACTAAATACAGTATCCTTGGTTATTAAATGACCCTTTTGACGCTCTAATCATAGTAGAAAAGCAATTGACATATTCGTGGTGGCAAGTTAATATAATATTAACAACAGGCAACATAAGAAGTAGACTTTGATGGCGCTGAAGATTCGGAAGTTGTTCAATACAATGGGAGATAATTGTATTATGCGGGACGTTGATGATTATATCAGCAGTATAACTGGGAACAGAAAGATATCTGAAGAATTGGGAGAGCGGTTGACTAAAAAAGCCAGTATGTCAGGGAAAGGATAGTATTAACCCTGCCGGTTTCAAACCGACAGGGTATTTTTTTGCCCATTTTCAGAACAAAAAACCTTGAAAAAGGACAAAAAATCTGCTAAAATAAGAACAGTAAGTTCTACAAATTAAAAATACGAATAAATCAATACAAACAGGGAATAATAATCATAGACATATTCCTTTATTTTTTACATTAGAAAAGCCCAAAATGTTCTTTTTAAAATCGTAGAGTATCACACTCTATGAAGTGATTTCTTTTGAATTCAATAATTCGCAACTACAAGTAATTTTACATAATGCAACATATTTTGTCAATATTTCCAAGAAAATCAATTAAATTCTATGCTTTTCAATAAAGTATATCTATATTAACATTCGCTTTTGTTAACTTTTTAAGGAGGTTCGTTCATCAATTCGCTATATAGGGCTAAAAAGCTTAGCTCATTCATCGTAAAATTATCGTCATACGAATATCGAAAGGAGAATTATCAGTATGCCAAGAAAAGGTGAAAATATTTACAAGCGAAAAGATGGACGTTGGGAAGGCCGATACATTAAAGCACGGTCACAGACCGGAAAAGCTATTTATGGATATGTATATGCTCCAACCTATAAGGAAGTAAAACAAAAACGCAGTCAGGCTATTATCCACATTGAATCCAACCCGCCTACCAGCAGACAAGTCTCCCAAAGTACAATGCCACCCTGTTTTATCAGAAAATTAGCAGATGACTGGCTCAATTCAATACAGGCGCAGATAAAGAAATCTTCCTATGTGAAATATAATAATATTATTCATTCCCACATTTTACCGGAATTTGATAATGCTCCGCTAAACGAACTGACCTCGTCACGAATACAGAAGTTCTGTGAGGATCTTCTTGATCATGGTGGAATTTCCGGAGAAGGGCTTTCGCCTAAGACTGTGGCAGATATTCTTTCACTGATGCGAAGCCTGCTCAGATATGCCCAGATACAGGGCTATCAGCCGCCGAGTACAGGAAAGGAAATCATTATCCGACAGACTGCGCCAGATACTGTAATCATCTCACGTTCCGCACAGGAAATCCTTTGCAGATATCTTTATGCAAATATATCTGAAAGAAATATAGGAATCTTGTTATGTCTTTTTACAGGAATGCGGGTCGGTGAGATTTGTGCCTTAAAATGGGAAGATATTTCATTTCAGGAGAAATCCATTTATGTGCATAAAACAATGCAGAGATTGCAGATTCCTGAATCTACTTCCCAAAAGACGCATATTACAGTCACATCACCCAAGAGTAAATGTTCAATCCGTACAATTCCTATTCCGGATAATCTTGTCCAACTCATCCAACGGGAATTTCCCAATCGTCAGGGGTATGTTCTTGCATCTCCTGATGAAGAATATATAGAACCACGTACCATGCAGAATTATTTCTGTTATGTACAAAGGCAATGTGGTCTGACTCCTGTAAATTTTCATGCATTGAGACATACATTTGCCACGCGATGTATAGAGCTTGGCTTCGATGTCAAAAGCCTGAGTGAAATCCTGGGGCATGCCAGTGTAAACATTACCATGAATCGATATGTACATCCTTCCATGGAACTTAAACAACAGAATATGCAAAAACTTTCTGCTCTATTAGCAGTCATGTAATTACCGTCAAAAATCCCCGGAATTTCTAAAAATAAAGGAATTCCGGGGATTTTTTCGTATAGTGTGATACTCTGTGAAATTTGTCGAAAATGAGGTGACTTTCGTCATGTGGTTTATGTATGAGTACACAGAAAATGAAATCACAGAACTTAACCAATCTTATGACACCAGACTGTCAGAGGAAGAGAAGAAAAAGATATTTATACCTATCTACGACTGCATGAAGAAATATCAGGGCTCCTGGCATATGGAACAGAAACCGGTATTCAAAAATTGTTTTCTTATCGAATGCAGAGACAGAAATGATTTGGCAGATATGCTGCACAGGCTACAATGCGCTGATATTTTTGCAGAGAATATCACAGCAAATGCCATAGCCTTACTTCCTGAGCAGGAAGTATTTTTACGGAATCTGATGATGTCGGAAACGAAAAAGATCTCTATGTCAACAGGATACATCAAAGATGGAAGAACCTATGTGACTAAAGGTCCGCTGCAGGGAAGGGAAAAAATGATCAGCAGGATAGATCGGCATAAAAGGCTGGCAAAGCTGAGATTTGCAGCAGGGAACACAGACAGAGAATTATGTGCAGGGCTTGAGATTATTTCAAAAAGCTGAGCATATAAAATCAATAAACCTGCATCAGAGGAAGAGAAAGCGAATGAAGGAGAACAATGCGATGAGGAACAAAACAGAACCCGAAGTCAGAGTCTGTAGCAGAGACTGTGGCTTGTTTGTGTTGGGAAAATACAAAAGAGATAGCTATAAAGAATAAACAGCTAAAAAATTAAAAAAGATGACATAACAATAAAAAGAAAAGGTTTTAGGGAATAACAAATGAGTGAAGGCAACAAAAAAACAAGCGAAAAATAGAACACTGGGGGAGTGGGATATAATAGGGACAACCAGAGAAAACTCCAGTATTTATGCGGCATATGTGGATTAAACGTTTTATGATAATTCGATTTTTCATTGCTGCAGCAGGGTCACATTATAGCGGTTCATAGATATTGGATGGCTCTTTGGATGCTCAATTTGACCCAATCATAAAGCAATAAAAATCGAAAAGGAGAAAACTTGAGCCTGTTAATCTGAAAAGAATGATGGGCTAAGGGACGTTAGATTGCCGATATGAATAATGAAAAACTAAAAAATTAAAATCCCCCAGAGTGTATATGTGTGTGGGGGGTAAAGCGAGGTATAAAAAATGAAGCAGATGCGGATCGCTGAGTGCAAATGCAATTCCCTAGCCCCTTATAGTGGGAAAGAAGCAAACGGAAAAATTGAATATGGCAAGAATCTGATGAAACATCGGAAAATCTATCTGGCAGTTTCTATAGGCTGTCTGCTTATGGCTGCTATCTATTATCAAATAGAATCACATTTCTTAATTAATAGAAATCCATTTTTTTATTGTGCTTTGCCTGCCCTGATAATTGGGTTATGTGCCGAGTATAGATTGTTTCTTAGTAGTATTGAATGTAATATACAAAGTTCTGTGAAGGACTTCGTATTTTTTATAAAAAGTCTTTGTTCGTTGGTAAGTCAGAGGATTGTAGCAGTTAGTTGAAAACGAACGTAATGGAATCTGAAAAATGAGTAAAGGGGGAAGAAAGTATGTATAGAAAAGATTCTACAGGATGGATAAAACATGTGGATTTTATCATCTTGGACTTGATCTGCTTGCAGGTGGCGTTCGTTCTGGCGTATGTGTTAAGTGGATATGGAGCTAATCCATACCAGCTAATTCTTTACAGAAATATGGCTGTCTTTATGGAAGTAGCAGATTTGGTAGTGCTGTTTGCAATGGGAACATTGAAAAACGTTTTGAAAAGAGGGTACTATAAAGATTTTGTTGTAACAGCACAGCATGGAGTAATTCTTGGAGCATGTTTATTGCTTTATTTGTTTATGCTTCAGGAAGGACAGCAATATTCCAGACTGGCATTGATACTGAATATCGTTATCTATATGCTACTTACTTATCTGGTAAGAGAGCTGTGGAAACATTTACTTAGAAAGAAAATGGAAGATGGTGAAAATCGTTCATTACTTCTTGTTGTTTCAGCAGATGTAGTGAGTGCAGTAGTAGAGAGCATGAAAGAGCATAATTATGCCCGGTATAAGATTGCTGGAATTGCTGTTATAGATAAGGAAATGACAGGAAAGTATATTGATGGTGTGAAAGTAGTAGCAAATATGGAAAATGCTGCTGAATATGTCTGCAAAGAATGGATTGATGAAGTTCTGATTGTGACATCCGGTGTAGTTCCATATCCAAAAGAACTGATCGAGCAGTTTACGGAAACCGGAGTAACTGTTCATCTGAATCTTGCAAAGGTACAAAGCGTGCCGGGGAAAAAACAGTTTGTAGAAAAGGTTGGAGATTATACAGTACTGACTACCAGTATTAACTATGCATCTACAAGAGATCTGATGCTGAAACGACTGATGGATATTGCCGGAGGTTTGGTAGGATGCTTGATTACCGGAATCTTGTTTATATTTGTTGCACCAGCAATTTACATAGCATCACCGGGACCGATTTTCTTTGCACAGGAACGTGTAGGAAAGAATGGAAAGAGATTTAAAATGTATAAGTTCCGAAGCATGTATATGGATGCAGAAGAACGTAAGGCTGAACTGATGAAAGATAACAAACTGGGTGATGAAAAGATGTTCAAATTGGATTTTGACCCACGAGTTATTGGAAATAAGATTCTTCCAGATGGAACACATAAGACTGGTATTGGGGATTTTATCAGAAGAACAAGCATTGATGAATTTCCGCAGTTTTTTAACGTGTTGAAAGGTGATATGTCAATAATTGGAACTAGGCCACCTTTGATTTCGGAAACGAATTTTTATGAGCTGCATCATCGTGCAAGATTGGCAATTAAGCCGGGAATAACCGGTATGTGGCAGGTCAGCGGACGTAGCGACATTACTGATTTTGAAGAAGTGGTTCGTCTTGACAAAGAGTATATCACAGATTGGAACATTGGGCTAGATATAAAAATATTGTTTAAAACAGTAATGGTAGTTCTAAGAAAAGATGGTTCTATGTGATGAAAATATCAATTTGCAGCTTGATTTCAAAAATAGAAGTTAAGCTGCAGAAGATATATATAGATAAGTTATAAATATAAATAAGGAAGGAGCAAACAAAGTGCCATTGAATAAAAACACTGATAATCGCTATGAAATTTTAAATACATATGTAAATGCGATTTCAATGGATGAAACAATTCGACGAGTTGAAGAAATCATAAAAAGAGGTATTCCTACACAACATGTTGTTATTAATGCATCAAAAGTAAATCTGATGGAAAAAGATTTGAAATTAAGAAAGATAGTAAATGCGTGTCCGTTAATTAATGCGGATGGAGCATCTATTGTGTGGGCAGCAAAAAAGTTGGGTGTACCGTTAAAAGAACGAGTTACAGGAATAGACTTATTCCAGAGATTGGTAGAATTGTCAGATAAAAAAGGCTATAAAATCTATCTTTTTGGTGCTAAAGAAGAGGTTGTCACTAAAGTTAAAAAAATATTTGAGGATAAATATCCCAACATTCAGATTGTAGGATATAAAAATGGATATTTTACAGAAAAGGATGAGCCTGAAATAGTCAAGAATATGGCAGAGTCAGGTGCGGATATGATGTTTGTTGCTTTTTCTTCACCTAAGAAGGAGTATTGGGTAAATAAATATTTGAAGCAGTTAAACATCCCATTTGTTATGGGGGTAGGCGGTAGTTTTGATGTTGTTGCAGGTGTAACAGATCGTGCGCCGTTGTGGATGCAGAAGCATGGTTTGGAATGGTTTTACCGTTTTATACAGGAACCTCGTAGAATGTGGAAGCGTTATATAGTTGGAAATGCAAAATTTGTTGCATTGACTTATAAAACAAAGAGAAAATTAAAAAGTAAAAGGAGATAAAGAAAATGGTTAACGTTATTGGATTAGGTTATATTGGATTACCGACAGCACTTATGATGGCTTCTCATGGTGTAGAAGTTATAGGTACTGACTATAACAAGGAACTTGTAGATACATTAAATGCAGGAAAAACAACATTCAAAGAAGATGGCTTGGATGAACTGTTTCAAAATGCAGTAAAAGCTGGTATCAAATTTACGACAGAATATCAAAACACAGATGTGTATATTGTTTCTGTACCGACACCGTATGATAAATTCTCTAAGAAAGTAGATGCCTGCTATGTTGTTGAAGCAGTGAAGGATGTAATGAAGGTATGCCATAAGGGGGCAACTGTGGTTATAGAATCAACAGTTTCACCGGGAACTATTGATAAGTTTGTAAGACCTGTTATCGAAGAAAATGGTTTTACTATTGGACAAGACATTAATCTTGTTCATGCTCCGGAAAGAATCATTCCAGGCAACATGGTATATGAACTTCTTCACAATAACAGAACTATTGGTGCAGATGATAAGGCAGTGGGAGAAAAAGTTAAGGAATTATATTCTTCATTCTGCCAGGGAGAAATTGTAGTAACAGATATCAGAACTGCAGAAATGACAAAGGTAGTAGAAAATACATTCAGAGCAGTAAATATTGCCTTTGCAAATGAATTAGCTAAGATTTGCCGTCATGATAATATGGATGTTTATGAAATTATTAAAATATGTAATATGCATCCTCGTGTTAATATTCTTCAGCCAGGTCCGGGAGTTGGAGGTCATTGTATTTCTGTAGATCCATGGTTCCTTGTTGGTGATTACCCAAGTCTTGCAAAAGTAATTGATGAGTCCATGAAGACAAATGATGGAATGCCAGACTTTGTACTGAATCGTATTTATGAAATTATGAAAGTAAATAAGATAACAGATATCAGCAAAGTTGGTTTATATGGTCTTACCTACAAAGAAAATGTAGATGATATGCGTGAATCTCCAACATTACAGATGTTAGAATCTATGGAAAGACATTTATGTGGTGACCTTGTTAAAGTATATGATCCATTCATCACTAAAGATATTGTGCCAAATCAGTATCATGATCTTGACAAGTTTATCAGCGATGTGGAACTTGTGGTTCTTTTAGTTGGTCATGATGAAATCAAGCAGAATATGGATAAATTAAAAGGTAAAGTTATTTTAGATACTAGAAAAATCTGTGATTTAGATGGAGTATACAGATTGTAAGATTGTACACAGTGAAGATGTTGGAGAAAAACAGATGAAAAAAGTAATGTTGGTTTTTGGTACACGTCCGGAAGCAATAAAAATGTGTCCACTGGTCAATGAACTGAAAACAAGAAAACAGTTAGAAACAGTAGTATGCGTAACTGGGCAGCATAGACAAATGCTGGATCAAGTGTTAGAAGCATTTCAGGTAGAGCCAGATTATGATTTGTCTATTATGAAAGCCAGACAGACTTTATTTGATGTAACTACAAATATTTTAAATAAGATAAAAGAAGTATTGGAAAAAGAAAAACCAAATGTGGTTTTAGTACATGGAGATACGAGTACAACATTTGTAACTGCACTGGCATGTTTCTATTTACAGATTCCGGTGGGGCATGTAGAAGCAGGATTGCGTACATATAATATCTACAGCCCATATCCAGAAGAGTTTAACCGTCAGGCAGTAAGCATTATTAGTCAGTTTAATTTTGCACCAACTGAACTTTCTAAGAATAATCTTCTTAAAGAAGGGAAAAAAGAAGAAACAATTTTCGTGACTGGTAATACTGCGATTGATGCATTGAAAACTACTGTGCGAGAAGATTATACGCATCCAGATTTGGAATGGGCATCTGATAGCCGTCTGATTATGATAACCGCTCATCGAAGAGAAAATCTTGGAGAGCCTATGAAACATATGTTTAGAGCAATCCGCCGAGTAATGGATGAACATCCAGATGTAAAGGCTATTTACCCAATTCATATGAATCCGGTAGTAAGAGAAATTGCAGATAGTATTTTGGGAGATGATGAAAGAATCCGTATTATTGAACCATTAGAAGTACTTGATTTTCACAATTTCCTGAATAGAAGTTACATGATTTTAACGGATTCTGGTGGAATTCAGGAAGAAGCTCCATCTCTTGGAAAGCCAGTGCTGGTTATGAGAGATACTACAGAGCGCCCAGAGGGAATTGCAGCAGGAACGTTGAAATTGGTTGGAACAGAAGAAGAAACTATTTATCAGAACTTCAAGAGTTTGCTTGAAAACAAAGATGAATATGAGAAGATGAGCAAAGCAAGCAACCCTTATGGAGATGGTTTTGCTTGTAAGCGAATTGCAAATATTCTTGAAGAAAAATTATAAAATATGGTGATGATTGATGAAAAAGATAACTTGGTATTTAAATAGATTGAAAGCTATGAATATGGGCGAAATTTGCTGGCGTTTTCAGCAGAAAAATTTGCAGAAGCAGGAAAGAAGGAAATATTATAAAGAAAACCTGCCTGTCTATGAATTTGAATTGCCGGATGAATTAAAAAATTTAAATGCTCAAGTGGATCGAATAAGCATCAATTGGAATAATGAAAAATTCACTGTGTTTAAAGAGCAGAATCTTTTCGGAGTATATTCTTATAACAAGTATAAAAGAGCATGGGATGCCGGTTTTCAAACAGAAAATGTTTGGCCGACAGACCAATGCTCGTATGATATTTCGATTTCTCAGAGAGAGGATATTGGAGATATAAGGACAAACTGGGAATTAAATAGACACTATCAGTTTGCAGGAATGGCAAAATCGTTCTATGTAACTGGTGATTTCAGCATTTTAGAAGAGTTACAAGAACTTTTTTATGATTGGAATAATAAAAATCATTTTTTGTGTGGTGTTGAATGGACGAGTGCAATGGAAATTGCAATTAGAGTCAATTCATGGATATATACATATTGCTTTCTGAATAAAGCATTTGAAAAATATAACTTGGAAAATAATAAAATATTAAAGGATATATCTCGTGGCATAATTGTAATGGCAGACTATATTATAAAACATAGAGCAAAGTATTCATCTGCAAATAATCATTTGATTGTAGAAATGTATGCGGTGGGAATGTCGGGAATATTTTTTGATTATAAACCTTGGGAAAAACTTGCGTTTAAGATATTAACGGAAGAATTGCCAAGACAGAACTATGCAGACGGCGTAAATAAGGAAATGTCATTGCATTACCAGAGTTTTGTAATGGAAGCCTATGGATTATTGATGATAGAAATGAAGCATAATCATATCAAAATCCCTCAAATATGGGAAGAATATCTTATGCACATGAGTGAATTTATGTGTGATTGTTGCGGAGAGTATGGAGAAACTGTGGTTTTTGGTGATAACGATGAAGGAAAGATATTAGATTTATCTGGAGAACATTTTGATCATTATCGTTATGTATTAGATTTGATGGGAAATGTATTATCAAAAAGATATTCAAAAATGGAAAATATCCATGAAAATTTGTGTTGGATTTTAAGTGACGATTTTCAGAATAGTGTTTTGCAAAAGAATTGCTACTACAGTCCAGAAGTAAAATGCTATAAAGAGGGTGGCTATACACTTTGGAGAAGCAAAAATAACAAAGTTTTGATAGGAATTGATCATGCAGATTTAGGATTTGGCTCTCTAGCAGCTCATGGACATGCCGATGCACTAAGTTTCCAGATGTTCATAGAAGGAGTGCCGGTATTCGTTGATCCTGGAACATATAATTATCATGTGCCTAAAAAGATAAGAGATGAATTTAGAGCAACTAAGAATCATAATACAGTGTGTGTAAATGACCAAAATCAGGCAGAAATATTAGGACCATTTTTATGGGGAAAACGTTACAAAATAAATAATGTAGAGTTTGATAATGAATGTGAAAAAAAATGTATAATGACTGCTGAGCTACAAAATAGTTCATATGTACATAGAAGAAAATTTGTTTATAATAAAGCAAATCAGTTGATTATTGAAGATGTAGTACAGGGAGGACAAGATATACATTTGGCTTTAATATGTAATTTTAAAGCTAAAATAGAAGTAAATCAAAATGTAGTAATAGTTCGTATCGGTGATAAAGTAGTAAAAATTAATTTTGATGAAGCTTCAAAAATCAAAGAGGAAAATGTAGAGTATTCTGATGGATATTGTACTAAGAAAACATCTAAACGTATATATGTAAAATTTAAAACCAATAAAATGATAACAAATATTATATATGATAAGTAGCAAAAGGAGATATTATGTCGATAAAAAATGAAATGATAAATATTATAAAACATCATTATGAAGAAATTCCTACACCGATTTTAAATATGATAGGTGCAGTTGGAAACCAATTCGGATATGGATTACGTTATGGTAAAAGTTTTTCTAAGGTATATGAAGAATTAAGGAAAACAGAGTTTTTTTCTGAGGAAGAACTGGATAACATTGTAAAAGAAAAATTGATAGAACAGATTAAATATGCCTACAAATACGTACCGTACTACAGAAAAAATTACAATGAGAATGATGTTAAAACTATGGATTCATTAAGTGATATAGAACGTTTTCCATTTATTGATAAAGAGATTGTTAAATCAAATGAAGATCAATTTATAAGTGATAAATTTAAGAAAAGTGAATTGATTCAGAAGAAAACATCTGGCTCAACGGGTATGCCATTAGCTATTTATATGAACAAAGATACAACATTAAAAGAGTGGGCTTTTGTTGTGCATATATGGGAGCGAATTGGATTTACATCGAAGAGTTCTCGAATATTGATGAGAGAAATTGAAGACAAAAATAAGGGGATATGTTATTTTGATGGATTAAAAAATGAATTAAGGATTGATATTTCTAATATGACTCCAGAAAACATGGAAATATATTGCAAAGCAATCGAGAGATACAAGCCAGATTATATACATGGATATCCATCGGCAACATTACAATTATGTAAGTTTATTGAAAAGCGAGGAATAAAACATCAATTTAAAGGGGTTTTACCATCAAGTGAAGGAATGAGTAAAGAAGAGGTTAATTATATAAAGAGAGTATTAAATTGTCCTTGCTTATCTTTTTATGGACATACAGAAAGATTAGTAATGGCAGGTCAATGTGAATGCTCAGAATGCTATCACGTAGAACCATTGTATGGATATTGTGAATTAATTGATAAAAATGGTGAAGTGATTCGTGAAGAAGGAAAAACAGGTGAGATTGTAGCCACAGGTTTTTGCAATACTGGGATGCCGTTGATTAGATATAAAACAGGTGATTTAGCAGAATGGAGTTTGAAAAAATGCAGTTGTGGGCGTAATTATAAATTATTAAAAAAATTAGAAGGAAGAACAACGGAATATTTGGTAGATCGCAATAATAATAAAATATCTCTTACAGCTTTTAGATATAGTTTTTACGAACAACATGTTAATTCTTTTCAGTTTTATCAGGATGAACCGGGTAAAGTGTTTGTAAGAATAATACCAGAAGAAGATTTTACGGAATTAGATAAAAAAAATATCCTTCAAACATTAGAAGAAGATTGTAATAGCCAGATCGAATTTTCTATTGAAAAGGTTAAATCTATATCTAAGAAGAAAAGTGGAAAAAGAGAATTAATTATACAGAAACTTGACAAATAGAAGGGTAGAAAATTATGAAAAAAGAAAATGCAGTTTTTATATGCGAATTACCACCCCCATATGGTGGGGTTACAATAAAAAATAACTATATTATTCAAAAGATATTTGATACCTATGATATAAAAATAATTGATTTGATGAAATGTAAAAAAAAGAAATTTTTGATTTTTAAAACAATCTTTGAGATTATCAAGGCATATGTTAATAAAGATATTGTTATATATGGATCTGGAAGCTACAAACGTTTAGAAATTTTATTAAATGTACAAAATTTAATTGGTGGAAGAAAGAGTTTACAAAAAACTGTAAATATTGTTATGGGTGGAATGTTTTATGATGCATTACTCCAAAACACAAGATTTACAAAAACAGTTTCAAAACTCAAAATTAATTTAGTTGAGACAAGAGGAATGAAAAAGAAACTAGAGGAATTAAATATAAAAAATGTAGATGTTTTTCCAAATGCAAAAAGTATAAGTAATAGTTTAAGTGCAAAACATAGAACTGGAAATGAAGAAAAGATTAAATGTGTGTTTTTTTCTCAAATCAGTTGTGAAAAAGGTGTTGATGAAATAATAAATATGAATACTCTGTTTTCACATCAAGATAAGAAATGTATTCATATAGATTTTTATGGACATATAGTAGATGATTTTAAAGAAAAATTTGAAAAATTCATTGATGAAAACGATAATGTAACTTATCAAGGCGTTTTTGATGCAACTAAAAATAATGTTTATGAAAAATTACATGAATATGATATATTGCTTTTTCCAAGTAGATGGAAAGGGGAAGGAGTTCCTGGAATTTTAATAGAAAGTAAAATGGCAGGAATAGTTCCTATTGTAAGCGATCATTTGTATAATTCGGAAATTGTATTAAACAATATTGAAGGAATTGTTTTGGAGAAAAAAGATATTGGATTACAAATGAGTAAAACGATTAAAAAATTGTTGGAATGTGAAGATATATATAATAATTTAGCGAATGGAGCATTTACATCAAGAATGAGATATTCGTTAGAAACTTATAAAGAGTTATTTCCTAAGTGGCTCTTTGAATAGGAGGAATTAAATGCCGTTTATATCAGTTATTGTACCAGTATATAATGTTGAGAAATATATAACTCGATGCGTTGAGTCACTTACTGGGCAAAGCTTTCAAGACTATGAGATTTTATTAATAGATGATGGATCAACAGATAAATCAGGAATTTTATGTGATGAAATAGAGAAAGGTTATGATAAAGTTAAAACTTATCATAAAAGAAATGGTGGATTGGCTAGTGCAAGAAATTATGGATTAAAGTGTGCTGAGGGAAAGTATGTTGTTTTTGTTGACTCTGATGATTGGGTAACAGATGATTTTTTAGAATTTATATATAATCATTTAAATGCAAATCCTGTGGACATTTTAAAATATGGATTTCAAAGAGTTAGTGATAATAAATTAGGAGAAGTGATTGTTCCATATTATGATGAGGGAATATATAAAAAAGCTCAGATTAAATCTGATATTCTGCCTGGTGCAATAGGTCCTATTCAGTTATTTAACTATGATAAAAATGCATTAATGTCAGCATGTACTTGTGCTTATTCCACGTCTTTTTTGAAAAAAAATAATATAAGTTTTGTTTCGGAAAGAAAAATATTAAACGAAGATCATTTATTTAATTTTCATGCGTTATTGTGTGCAGATAAAGTAGAGGTCACACATAAAATTTTATATTTGTATGATTTTAGAGAAGGTTCACTATCGAAATGTTATATAAATCAGATGGTAGAGAGAAAGATAGAATTAATTAAAACATATAAAAACTTATTAGATAAATATAAAGTGTTTTCTGAGTTTGAAGAAGAATATTATAGTCAATGTGTAGATAGTTTTTATGCATGTATTACTAATGAATGTGGTAACTGGGGAAAAAATAGAAAATTTAAAGAAATATCTAAAAAAGTATATGGAATTTTGAAAAATCCAAATTGTAAAATGGCTTTGAAAAAATGCAAACATAATAATTTGACGTTAAAAGGTTATATTATTTATTAGTCTTATTATTATAGGGACCTATAAAATATAGAAAGGAGTATATATGGGTAGTGACAAAATTATTGACTTATATGAAAGGCAATCAAAAATAATTATTTATTATCTTATGAAATTCAAAATGTCAAAAAGTATTGTTTGGTTATATATAAAAATGAAAGGTTAGAAGGAGAAAACAATGGTTTTGAAACTAAATTATAATAGTTGTAAAAAATTAATATATATTCAAATTATAATGGTTTTGTGTGTTTTTTTCCTAATTTCAACATTGCATTTTCCATCATTTTTAAGCTATGTTACGGATATAATTAATTTTTTGTTATTAATTTGTATTTTTAAAATTAGAGGAGTGAAGCTAAAACAGCTAGGAGGAAAATACATCAATATTAGTATTGGTGCTTTTATCATAAGTATTGTTTTAGGTATTATTTTTAATCTAGTATCACCGATATTAGTGGCTTGGGGTGCTAGAAATTTATTTCGAGGAATATTTTTTTTTGTTGCTTGTGTTAAATTTTTAGATGAAGAGGATATAGAAAAAATTTTTAAAATTTTTTTTTGTGCCCAGATTATTAATGTACTTGTAACTTTATATCAATATTTCGCATTAGGAATTAAACAAGATTACTTGGGCGGAATTTTTGGTACAAGCCAGGGGTGTAATGGAGCTACAAATGTTTTTTGTATTATCCTGCTGATATATTTTGGAGTAAGTTATATTAATAAAAATGTCCCAGTATATATTTTTGCTGTCATAGGATTATCGACATTGATAATTGCTGCATTAGCAGAAATTAAAATTTATTATATGGAATTTGCTCTAATAATAGTTTTGGTAATATTATTTTCAAAACCATCATTTCGAACTTTTTTTGTTGTTGGAATTACTATTGTTGGTCTCTTGATGGCGATTGATTTGATGAAAAAAATATTTCCATTACAATATGAAACTTTAGCGAATTTTGAATTATTGAAGCAGTATGCAGATGCCAAAGGAGGCGGTTATAATATTTCACGTTTAAATGCCTTTGATGATATAAATAGATTGTTCTTTCATAATAATATTATTTTGAAATTATTTGGTTATGGATTAGGTGGATGTGAAATGTCTTCATTTTCATTTTTAATAAGTGACTTTTATAAAATGTATGGACATTATAACTATAGATGGTTTACACATATGATGATATATTTACAAAATGGTTTAGTTGGGATAGTTTTATATATCAATATTTTTGTGCAGATATTTATTCATGCTATAAGAAAACGGAAGATTTTTAATAAAATTAATATATACGGAATATTCGTTTCAATACTCTCAATACTTGTAATAATAAATATATGGTACAATCAAGCGATGTTAACAGAGGTTCAGTATTTAATTTATTTTGCATTGTCAATTTGTTTAGTTCAAACGAAAAGTAATAAGTATAGTGAAAATAGCATTGGAAGAAAGGATGAAAAATGACAAACTTGGGTCAACAAAGAAATAAATATTTATTGAAAAATACTGTAATATTTTCAATAGGTAATTTTGGAACGAAAATCATTAGCTTTTTTTTAGTTCCTCTATATACAAACATATTGACAACAAGAGAATATGGAACAGTGGATTTGATATATACTATTGGAATGGTGTTAGTTCCATTGCTGACATTAAATATTGGAGAATCAATTATGCGATTTGCACTGGATAAAGATGCTGATTGTGACAAAATAATGAGTACCGGTATTACAATATTAATATTTGGAGCGATTATAGGCCTGCTTATCTTGCCAATAGCAAATTTATTTGAAAGTGTATCTAATTATTCAATTTATATTTATTTATACACGTTGACATTGGCATTTAGTCAAATATTTTTATGCTATTTAAGAGGAAAAGAATTTTTGTTGAAATATTCCATTGGAAATATTATTCAATCTCTAACGATTGCTATTTTTAATATTATATTTCTTATTGGCATGAAAAAAGGAATTGAAGGCTATTTAATGGCATATATTCTCGCAAATGTATGTACTGGCCTTTATGGATTTTGGGCGGGAAAAGTTAATTTAGTAATAAAAAAGTATTCCATTGATATAGAGTTAAGTAAGAATATGATTAAGTATTCTGTGGTATTAATACCTAATTCATTTATGTGGTGGATTATGAATTCCTCAGATCGAATGATGGTTAGTGCAATGATTAGCGTAACCGCAAATGGAGTTTATGCAGTTGCCTATAAGATTCCAACATTGCTATCTACAATTACAACGATATTTAATCAGGCCTGGTCTTATTCCGCTATAAGAGAAGACGAGAGTGAAGATAAAGAAGAGTATAATAATAGAGTATATGAGAACCTGGTAACTATTGTAATTGTAGTTGCCACAGGATTGTTGATGATCATGAAACCATTTTTGTCGGTATATGTTGGAAAAGAGTATTATACTGCATGGCATTACGTACCTTATCTTATTGTTGGATTTGTATTTATGACATTAGGATCTTTTATTGCCACATCTTATACAGTACATAAAGACAGCATGGGTTTTTTGATTTCTGGGACAGTAGGGGCAATTATTAATTTAATTTTAAATTTTATATTAATACCAATGATGGGTGTTTCAGGAGCTGCTTTTGCAACGTGTATTAGCTATTTTGGAGTGTTTGTATATAGAATAAAAGATACACAGAAATATATAAAATTAAGAGTATTTAAGAGAAAACAAATTTGTGGATATGCATTATTAATTTTATCGGCAATGACTTGTTATCTTGATAATTGCATTGGACAAACTCTGTTGGTAATAGAATTTATATGTATTATTCTTTTGAACAAGGAATTTGTAAAGGGTATGTTAAAAATAATTTTTAAAATAAAAACAAATTAGATTTTAAATTTATTTGTGATAGAGCTACGGTGAGGTGAAAAATGAAAACAGTTTGTCAAGTTAATCAGTGTACGGGATGTATGGCTTGCGTAGAACTATGTCCTAAAAACGCAATAAATATTAAAGATGATTTAGTATCATATAATGCAGTTATTGATAATACAAAGTGTGTTGAGTGTATGTCTTGCATTAAAATCTGTCAAGTTAATACTCCTCCAATATTGAAAGAGCCTATTTATTGGAAACAGGGTTGGGCAAAAAAAAGTAATATAAGAGAATTATCATCTTCAGGAGGATTTGCAACAGCATTGGAATTAGAATTTGTTAAAAATTTTGGTAGTGTATGTAGTTGCGAATTTAGAAATGGCAAATTCTTATTTACGTTTGCAGAAACAGAAGAAGAAGTAAAAAAATTTACAGGATCAAAATATGTGAAAAGCAATCCGTATGGAATTTATAAAATAATTAAAAAAAAAATATTGAATGGAGAAAAAATTCTGTTCGTAGGTTTACCTTGTCAAGTTGGAGCAGTTATTAATTATGTTGGTGAACATGATAATTTATACACTGTTGATTTAATTTGTCATGGAACCCCTTCACCATTTGTATTGGATAGATTTTTAGACTCTTACAATTATAAATTAACGGAAGTTAAAGATATTAGTTTTCGTACTAAGAATGATTTTCATTTAGAAGGGAATCGTCATATTTTTGCAGTTCCGGTAAATACCGATTATTATACAAGGCTATTTTTAGATTCGGTTTCATATACAGAAAATTGTTATAAGTGTAATTATGCACAATTAAAAAGAGTTTCAGATATTACTTTGGGTGATTCATGGGGTAGTGAAGAAGATGAAGAAACTCAAAAAGCTGGGATTTCATTGGCATTATGTCAGACAGAAAAAGGAAAAATACTTTTAGAACATTCTGATCTACGCTTGTTGGATGTGGATTTAAAGAGAGCGATTGAGTATAATCATCAGCTTAGACACCCATCGTGTATGCCTAATGAAAGAGAAAGATTTCTGAAAGAATTGAAGAAAGAAAAAAACTTTAAAAAGGTAATGAGAAAATGTTATCCTAAAGTGTATTATAAAAATATTGTGAAAACTATCTTGTATAAATGTAAAATTTATCGGGGGGGGGTATAATCTGATTTATGTTATATCTATAGATAATAGTTGAGGAGATTTACATGAATGGAGAATAGTGAATGAGTACAATAAAAAAGATCTTGAGAAAAATGATATTTCAAGAAAAAGCAGATTCGGAATCATATATAAAATATTTAAGACAGAAAGGTATTAAAATTGGAGAAAGAACAAAATTTTTTGCACCGAACATGACACATATAGATGAGACCAGACCATGGTTGGTAGAAATTGGTGATGACGTTCAAATTACAGCAGGTGTAACTATCTTAACACATGGATATGATTGGGCAGTTTTAAAAAAAGTATATGGAGAGATTTTAGGATCATCGGGGGGGTCAAAATAGGAAATAACGTTTTTATAGGTATGCATACAACAATCCTCAAAGGAACAAATATAGGCGATAATGTTATTATTGGAGCAAATAGTTTGGTTAATAAAGACATTCCATCTAATTGTGTTGCGGCAGGTAATCCAATAAAAATCATTATGCCATTAGATACCTATTATATGAAACGAAAAGAAAGACAAACTAGGGAAGTAACAGAACTTGTGCATAAATATAGGGAATGTTATGGTAAAGAACCAGATGAAAAAGCATTGCATGAGTTTTTTTGGCTTTTTTCGGATGGAGATTCTCAGCTAACGGAAACTTGGAAAAGGATGATGACGTTAGTTGGTAATGAAAAAGAAAGCTATGATGCGTTAAGGGCTAATAAAAAGAAGTATGAAAATTTAGATAAATTTTTAAAGGAAATTTGAGAAAATCGTGTTTTAGATGAAGGAGAATTGAGAATTGAAAATTTGTATTTTGTCTATGCAACGTATAAATAATATGGGGTCTTTGCTCCAAGCATATGCGTTAAAAAGGCTGTTGGAAACATTAGAAAATCAAGTCGAGTTTATAGATATAAAAAAAATAGACAGCGATTATCAACTTTTAGGAGATTATAAACAAAAATTTAAAGGTGAGAGTGAACAAACGGGTGTACTTGGAAAAATGAAGAAAATTGACAAATATACATTAAACCGTTTGAAAATACGCAGATTAAGCGATGAACAAAGCTCTATATTTGAAAAATTCAGAATAAATGCTCTGAATATAGATAAAGTTAGCAATAAATATGATTTGTGTGTAATTGGTAGCGATGAAGTGTTTAATTGCCTGAATGCTGGAGCTTGGGGATTTACTTCTCAGTTATTTGGAAATGTTGTAGAAGCAAATAATGTAATAACTTATGCAGCATCTTGTGGTTCTACAAAATATGATGAACTTCCTTTAGAAGTTGCAACATGTATTCGGGAAACTTTTAAACGGATTTCAGCATTTTCGGCAAGAGATATGAATACGCATGAGTTTATTTCAAGATTAACAGGTAAAAAAATAAGTGATAACCTTGATCCTGTTTTGATATATGATTTTAGTAATGAGGTGAATAAAGTAAAAAAATTACCTAAATTACCAGAACATTATTGTATTATTTATTCGTATTATAATAGAATACATAAACCAGAAGAAATTGATACGATAAAAAGATTTTGTGACAAACATAATTTGACTCCAATAGCAATCGGCTCTCCACAATTCTGGTTAAAAAATTATGTTACCTGTTCTCCATTTCAATGTTTGAAGATATTTCAAAATGCAGATTTTGTCATAACGGATACATTTCATGGAACAATCTTTGCGGCAAAATATGCTCCTAAATATGCTGTTTTAATTCGAGATAGTAATAGAAATAAGTTATTAGATTTAATCAAGAAAATAAAAATTGAAAAACATCTGATTGAAAATATGGAAGAAATCGAGGAAAAATTTTCTTGTACGAAGGATATAGTTAATTTTCAAAAAATAATTGAAATGGAACGAATAAAAACAATTACATATTTGGAACAAGAAATTGGGAGACAGAAATTATGATTAGTAATGTATTAATTTCGGTATAGTACCCGTTTATTATGTAGAAAAATATTTAAGAAGATGAATAGATTTGGTATTAAATCAGTTATGATGAGGAAGAAGATATGGGAAAATATTTTGGAACAGATGGTTTCCGAGGAGAAGCTAACAAGAATTTAACTGCAGATCATGCATATAAAATTGGACGTTTTTTAGGCTGGTATTATGGCGAATTAAAACATCAATCAGGAGATAACGCTCCAGCACGTATTGTAATTGGAAAAGATACTCGTCGTTCAAGCTATATGTTTGAATATTCTTTAGTTGGAGGTTTAGTGGCATCTGGGGCAGATGCCACTAAACCTCCATGTGACAACAACACCATCTGTTGCCTATGTTGCACGAGTAGATGAATTTGATTGCGGTATTATGATTTCAGCAAGCCATAATCCATATTATGATAATGGAATCAAGTTAATCAATGGCAATGGTGAAAAGATGGATGAAGATACAATTTCTTTGGTAGAAGCATACCTTGATGGTAATTTGAATGTATTTGGAAAAGAGTATACAGAAATTCCATATGCTCACAGGGACAGAATTGGATGTACAGTAGATTATGTTTCTGGAAGAAACAGATATGTAGGTTATCTGATTTCCCTGGGTGTTTATTCATTTAAGGGTATGAAAGTGGGACTTGATTGTGCCAATGGTAGTTCATGGAATATTGCCAAAGCAGTATTCGATGCATTGGGAGCAAAAACATACGTAATTAATGCAGATCCAAATGGCACCAATATTAATACAGATGCCGGTTCCACTCATATTGAGGGATTGCAGAGGTTTGTAGTCGAGAAAGGACTGGATGTTGGTTTTACCTATGATGGAGATGCAGATCGTTGTCTTTGCGTAGATGAAAAGGGAAATGTAGTCGATGGAGATGCAATTCTTTATATCTATGGAAGATACATGAAGGAACGTGAGAAATTGATTACAAATACTGTTGTTACAACAGTGATGTCCAATTTTGGACTTTATAAAGCTTTTGACGAGCTGGGAATTGGTTATGCCAAAACGGCTGTTGGTGATAAATATGTTTACGAGTATATGCAGAAAAATGGTTGCCGACTTGGAGGGGAGCAGTCGGGGCATATTATTTTCTCAAAATATGCTTCAACAGGGGATGGTATTCTTACCAGCCTTAAAATGATGGAAGTTATGATGGCAAAGAAAATGAAAATGAGTCAGCTCACAGAGGATTTACATATCTATCCACAGGTTCTTGTAAACGTTAAAGTAAAAGATAAAGCAGTTACACAGGCTGATAAAGATGTTCAGGATGCTGTAAAGAAAGTTGTTGATGCATTAGGAGATACTGGACGTATTCTTGTTAGAGAATCAGGTACAGAGCCTTTAATTCGTGTAATGGTAGAAGCTGAAACTGAGGAGATATGTAGAAAACATGTTGATAATGTTGTATCTGTAATTAAAGAAAAAGAGACATGCTAAGCGAAAAAGGGAGTAAATAATTATGTGTGGAATTGTTGGATTTACAGGAAGAGAACAGGCAGCACCTATTTTATTAGATGGACTGTCCAAGTTAGAGTATCGAGGATATGAGTTCGGCAGGAATTGCTGTTCGTGATGGTGAGAATCCAGTTGATATTGTGAAAGCAAAGGGGAGACTTAAGATTCTTGCTGAGAAAACAAATGATGGTAAGGCAGTAATTGGTTCATGTGGAATTGGTCACACCAGATGGGCAACTCATGGAGAACCATCGGAAAATAATGCTCATCCTCATAGAAGTGATAATGGAAATATTGTAGCAGTACATAATGGCATTATTGAAAATTATCAGGAATTAAAAGAAAAGCTTGTGAGAAAAGACTATGTAGTGAAGTCATTTGCCAAGCTAATAGAAGATGGTGTATATCAGAAGAATTTATTTGAAGATTTGAAATAAATAATAAAGGAGAACGATGGGAAGTAAGATAATCGAAATATTTAATAAGATAGCATATAATGTATTATCAGCACTTTATCAGCCCTTCTGGGCTGCCGTTCTCCTTGCCTTTTTAACAATGTTCTTATATTTATATGGTAAGGAGCATGGGTGGAAAAAGAATAATTTTATCCGAAATATGTTTGGAACGTGGTGGAGAGCATTTAAAAGTTCTTCAAATTTTCGTCGGACATTCGTATTAGCCTTTTATACAGCAATGATATTACTCCGAACAGTTTTAAATCGTGAGATATGGTTTGATCCGCTTGGAAAGCTTTTTGGAGGATGGGGACTATACGAAGATGGACAGTTTACAACAGAATCTATAGAGAATTTCATGTTATTTGTTCCATTTTCTATTTTGTTTCTATGGGCATTTCATAAAGAACTGTTTGATAGCATGGAAAATTTAAAATTTGGAAAGACAATATGGGCGATAACTAAAATTGTTGCAACTTTTTCATTTATTATAGAGTTTTTGCAATTATTATTTCATCTTGGCACCTTTCAAATTTCGGATTTATGTTATAATACCCTTGGCGGAACTATTGGCGGAGTGATATATTTCGTAGGCTATAAGTTCAAAAACGAAAAAAATTGACATAAGAAGGGAATGACAATAGTGGAAATTCTTCATTGGTTAGGAAATCAATTTTCCAATTTACTTGATCCTGGAACTGCACTGGGGGCTTTTTTAATAAGTTGCTTGGCGGGTTGGACATGTTCTTTTATAGCTGGTGCAAAGTGGAAAGAACATACGATGAAAAAGAATAAAATTACTAGCGATAAAATTAAAGGATCAATTCATCAGGATATGCATATTCAAAAACAGGGAGATTCAAGTGTTATACGGAAAACTGCAAAAAAGAATGAGATTAATGTTAAAAAGGTTGATGGTGATGTTTGGCAGGACTCAGAAAAATAAAAAGAAGAATAATATTTCTGCAAACATAGTTAATGGGAACATCATACAGGATTCATCTGTAGAAAATAATTATATAACGATTAATGATCCAGCGATTGCAATCCGCAATATAGGAAAAAATTCTGAAGAACTGACAAAATATTTTGAGAGTGTAAGAGCTTCATTAGCTTCACAGCATAAATTATATCCGTATTATGAAACTGGAATCCAGGAAATCAATGGTAAAAACTTTTTATACAGTAGACCTCTTGTCCCTGAAGCTAAAACGAAATATCCAAGTCGGATAAAGGGAAGATTTAAAATTGCAGATGAAGAGGTGGCTGGGAAGTATTCCTTGGAAGAAATGGCACGAAGAGCGTATATTTCGCAAAAGTCTGTTGAGTTAGAACCAGTTGAAGTGATAAAAATGCTTGGTGAGGAAATAGATCCATACCAAGATGGCTTTTTGGAAGAAGTAAAAAATACTAATTTCAGATTAGTACCGGAAAAACTACCAGAGGCAATTTCATGTACATTGAAGGTAGATGGCTCTGACTTGGAATATGATATGATGATGAAGATTCAACCAGTTGATCCTGATAAACATATTTTATGTATGGCAAATGAAAATGACAGTGATGGCTTGAAAATTATAATCGTATATAGTTTAGTGGATAGAAAAATATCGTTTACTTATAGATTGAATTTCAATACATGGAGTGATGTGCGAAAATTTACGCTATTCCAGATGACTGCATTAAAAGGCTCAGTAATAAAAATAGAGACAAAGGAAGAAAAGGAAGAATTATTCAAAGCAACATTACAAGAACCGCTTAGTTCGGAAAGTATTGAAGAATTAAAAGGTGATTTGGAATTAATAAAAAATGTAATTTTGGTAGAGACAGAATTTGGAGTGTCATTCAGCATTTCTGACGGTTTTGATAATGACGATCAGGAGATGCTTTATTTTCTAGCTAATAGTATTAGAAGAATTCCGCAGGAAATGCAATGGACTTCTTATAATGCGGAGGCAAGATTGACCCCTGCAACAGAAGCCGATACAAAAGATTTATTTAAGCCAGAGTTTCTTATTAGATATACAGAAATTGCCAATATCAAAATTCAGCAAATATGGATTAAAGACATTAGAATCAGTAATGAATTGAAATGTTGTAGATTTGCTGATCCAGATCAGGCATACAAAGATTTTATAGCAGCACAGCAGTCAGAGGATAAACGAATCAAGATTGATTTAGTGCCAGCAGATGAAGAGAGAAGGGCATCACGAATAGTGATATTTGATTAATAGATTATATAATGTGAACTTCCAGTAATTTTTCCGCCTAAAGAAAAAAGAACAAAAATAAAATCATAAAAAATCCCGGTTTTCTGCGCTTTTCCATTGCAGACAGCCGGGAAATATAGTACAATTATTTTAGGTGGATAACCGCCTAAAAGGAGGGCGCTATGTATCTGGATTTTTTAGTGAAAGTACCAACCGTAAAAGGCAAGATCACACGGAGAAAAAAGTCAAATGTTGTATATATAGAGTATGAGTATGACCGGGTTTATGATCCATCCCGGAAGTATACTTTTCCCAAAAGAGTAACGATCGGAAAACTGTCAGATACGGATCCGGAACTCATGAAACCGAATCAAAATTTCCTGAAATATTTCCCCGATGCAGAGCTTCCGGAAAGCAAAAACAGGACTTCCAGAAGTAGCTGTCTCAGGGTAGGAACATATTTTGTACTGCGTAAGATCATAGAAGAATGCAGCTTGAACGATATCCTTGGAAAGTATTTTGGATCGCGTGATATGGGGCTGTTTTTAGATTTGGCTGTTTATTTGACCATAGCGGAAAACAATGCAGCGCAGTACTATCCGGATTATACATACAACCATCCACTTTTTACGGAAAAGATGAAACAATACAGCGATTCAACCGTATTAGATTTCCTGAATTCAGTAACAGATGATCAGAGTACAGGATTTCTGAATACATGGAATGAGTCACGGAATTACCGTGAAAAGATTTATATTTCTTATGATTCAACGAATAAAAACTGTCAGGCCGGGGATATAAAAATGGTTGAATTTGGGCATCCGAAAGTAGATATGGGAGAGCCGGTATTTAATTATGCAGTTGCGTATGATACTCATAATCAGGAACCATTATTTTATGAAAAATATCCAGGAAGTCTGAATGATATCTCCCAGCTTCAGTTCATGCTGGATAAAGCATCCGGATATGGTTATAAGAAGATCGGATTCATTCTGGACAGGGGATATTTCAGCTGCGAGAATATACAATATATGGATAAATGTGGGTATAGTTTTGTTATCATGGTGAAAGGGATGTCTGCCCTTGTGAATGAACTGATCCTGGAAAATAAAGGGACATTCGAAAATAAGCGGGTAAACAATATCTATGAATATGGAGTTTACGGAAAGACAATACGGCACAAACTGTATGCAAGTGATAAAAAAGAGCGTTATTTTCATCTGTATCATAGTATTTCCAAAGAAAGCGCAGAACGGATAGAGATTGAAAATCGGATCAACCAGATGACGCAGTATCTGAAAAAGTACCAGAATAAAGTAAAGGAATTCGGTCCTGGATTTGAGAAGTATTTTAACCTTCATTATGATGAAAAGAGTCAGGCTTTTATACTACCAGAAGAACGGTGCAGTGTGGTAGAAAGAGAACTGGATCTGGCAGGATATTTTTGTATCGTTACATCGGAAAAGATGAGTGCGAAGGAAGCAATCGAACTGTATAAGAGCAGGGATGTATCGGAGAAACTATTCCGCGGAGACAAATCATATCTGGGGAATAAGAGCATCCGGGTGTATTCAGAAGAATCAGCAAGAGCGAAGATATTTGTTGAATTTGTAGCCATGATAGTGCGCTGCAAGATGTATATAAAACTAAAAGAAGAAATGAAAAAACTGGATAAGAAACTGAACTATATGACTGTACCGGCGGCAATAAAAGAGCTGGAAAAAATAGAAATGGTACGTCAGTTAGACAATATATACCGTCTGGATCATGCAGTAACAGCGAACCAGAAAGTAATATTGAAAGCCTTTGGACTGGATGCGAATAGTATAAAATACTTTGCGTCAGAACTGAGTAAGGAACTGAAAGAAGCAGAATAAGGAAGGAAAATAAAGATGGCAAGAACAAGAAAAACAAGTAAGGAAGCATTGGAAGAAAAGATTGAAAAAGCAGAGGCTGATGTGATCGCAGCGAAGAAAAAGTATGACCAGGCAACAGCAAATCTGAAAGAACTGTTAGACAAGCGGGATGCCATAAGAAAAGAAGAGATCCTGTCAGCAGTTGTAAAAAGTGGGCGGTCATATGAGGAGATCATGAACTTTTTAAATGCAGGATCAGATGGAGAAAAGACGGAAAAATAGAATTGTTTTGAGTCGCAGATATAGCGACACTTGATTTAGGCGGAAAAAAACTGGAAGTTCACAATGAGCTGAAGGATTTTTAGACGAGCACAAAAAAAGGGTAAAAATGGTAATTTACAGAAAATTCAGTTAATTACTTGTAAAAATAGCTCTAGGAAAGCAGTAAAATCAAGGGTTCCGAGAAGCTACCGTAGAAACGAAAGTAAGCCCGAAATTCCGAAAAGAAAAAGAGAGCATCAGATATATCCAAGAGAAGAATCTCCGGATATGCTGATGCTTGACTTGTTTTTAGCTCATTTAAAGACAATGAGGAGCTGTCAGAAGAATATGGGGCTATCGTATAGATGTTTTGAGTTAAGAAGGGATACGTGGAATGAATAAGTAGAATTCTGTAGTTGCTATGTTCCCTCAAAAGATATATACTTAAATTACAAATAAAAGCTGGTCAAGGGAGAGACTTATGGATGTGAAAGACAGTATTTCTGTAACACTAAAGACGATAGATGGAAAAGAAACGAAAGATCAGTCAGCAAAGAATATTTTTTCATATAAACCAATTATGAGTAATATTCTAAAATATACTGTAGAAGAATATAGAGACTGCTCCCTGGAAGAAATTATGAATTGTATAGAAGGTGATACGATTCAGATAGGAACCGCGTTGGTAGAAGAGGATATGGCAAAAACCATACGTGGAGAGGATACAGAATTTCATACGACAGATGAAGCACCAGCAGCATTTGATATTCTGTTCCGTTCTTTAAATCCAAAAGCATAAGGAAAGCTTCTGGTAAATCTTCATATTGATTTTTAGATACAGCAAAATTACACACCGGGTTATCCGGTTGTAAAAAGAAGTATATATTATGGCTGCCGTAAATTGTCTGCACAATTAGATAAGATAGGGGAAAATGGAAAAGGATATGGTCATTTAGAAAAAGTGTACAGTATCTGGATCTGCCTCGATAATATTCCCAGGAAACTGGAAAATACCATATCATATTATAAGATGCAGAATTACAAAAATGAGGGAATCAAAGACAAAGAGTTCCGAATTGATTCCTGGGAATCAGATCTTTTGGAGATTATAATAGTACGGCTCGGTGGAGAAGGACAGGAAGAAAAGGGACTTTTGGATCTCTTATATGGATTATTTTCCGGAAACCAGAAAAAAGTATTATCATATATGGTGCTAGAATTTGGAAATTTGAAAGGTTATCGGATACATCAAAAAAATATATCTTAGAAAATATAAGTAAAGATATTTTGGAGAATTGGAATTTATTGTTCGAGAAAAAGAAGAAAAAACATGAGAATTTAAGAGAAATATGGTTTTCTGGTTACTTTAGTTTAATTTTGAATTCTCTTCAATATGATTTGAAAAATAAGGAGGAGTGGAAACTTAGTTTTTTAAATTACGAAAAAATATTAGAAAAAGATATGTATGCATGGTATGAGAAAACGACACATATGTGTTGCGCTTTTTTCTATGATATAACGCAGATATTTTATATTGTACTGGCAGGGCAGGAAAAGCAGATTATAGAGGCGGATGAAAGCGTGACTCAAAGTATCAGGAAGATACAGTTATTTATACGGCGGCATGAGGATTACTGGAAGGATCATGTTAAACAAAAAATAGAACTGGAACATAGACTAGAGGCGATGTTGTAGATTTAAGTGGAAATTCATAACCAGTAAAGGACAAAGGATGAATATTTTAATAGTAGGAAATGGATTTGATTTGGCACATGGTTTGCCCACGAAATATGCGGATTTTTTGAAGTTTATAGATTTTTTTTACAAGCATAAGGCACAAGAAAGTTCAAGATTAGAACTGATTGCGGGAGAGGATATCCATTGCTATAAGTATTTTACAGACCTATTTAATAGCAAACAAGATTCTGAATTTGATCAGTATTTATATGATCAATCAAGAAAAACAATTCATGAGTTAAGTGATTTGTGCAAGGATAATGCATGGATTAAATATTTTTCAGAGGTGTATAAAAGCAGAGAGCAAAAAGGGAAAGACGGGTGGATTGACTTTGAAAGTGAAATTTCCCTGATTATACAGACATTCAACAGTGTAAGCAGGGATATACAAGAGACCATACAAAAGGGAGGCGTAGGAACGGTGCTTTCACAAAGGCAATTAAACGTTCTTGCACTATTTGTGGAAAAGATGGATAGTTCATCAGGAATGGCGACCCATGTCTGGAAAAAAGAAGAAATTGACTTTTGGAAACAGAAACTTCTGGAAGATCTGAATAAACTTACACGTGCACTTGAAATTTATCTCTCAGATTATATTAGCAATTTTATGCTGGGAAATGGACTGCCAGATATAAAAAACTTGCCATATTTGGACAAAATTTTATCGTTCAACTATACATGTGCATATCAGAGGATATACGGAGAACATCCGTTTTTGGAGTTTGATTATGTGCATGGAAAAGCTGATTTAAGGAATGATATCCAATCTACAAATATGGTGCTTGGAATTGATGAATATCTGGAAGGAGATGCGAGAGATAAAGACCTCGAATTTATAGAATTTAAGAAATTTTTTCAAAGAATACATAAGGAAACAGGGGGGTTATATGAAGGCTGGCTTGAGGAAATTCAGTCTGAGAAAAAAATATATGAAATATCAGCAATCGTTAAAGAGAATGGAATAGTTAAAAAGCATCACAGAGTAGTTAAGTACCATAAAGTTTTTATATTTGGACATTCATTAGATATTACGGATAAGGATATATTAAAAAAATTTATTTTAAACGAAAATGTTAAGATAATAATTTTTTACACTGATAAAGAGGATTATAAAAAGAAGATTATCAATCTGATAAAAATTATAGGGCAGGATGAATTGGTAAAGAGAACGGGTGGGAAAAATAAAACAATAGTGTTTCAAAAGATAAATACGTGCACATTGGAATCTGATTCCATGAGGGAAAAATAAAAAAGAATAAAGCATGGGAAGATTTGTGAATCCAGACAATAGTGCATTTCAGTTTGCTCTGAATTCCAGAATATATGTGGATAAGACAGATATTGTTAGTATGCACGATGGAGAAAGAGATGAAGAAATGTCTTGTCAATGATTGACAATCGGTAGTATATCTGCTATATTAAGACATATATCTGAGAAAAATCGTTAACCGTTCGGTTATTTAATTTCCCTGTGTGACAATATGATAGAAATGATATTCAGAAAAACATGACATATTAAAAGTAAAGGGTGATAAGATGCTTACAATTGTAAATGGAGTTACATCTAAACAGGTGCTTGCAAATGAAATTATAAATCTTTTGGAAACAATGGGATTAGACGGATATTTTTATTTGGGCTACCCTGTTTTAGGGGGAATTGATGGAAAAATTAAAGTTGATGCATTGTTAGTGAGCGAACAGACGGGTATTGTGCTTTTTGATCTGGAAACATTAGCAGAAGAAAATATGGAAGATAAAATTCAGTTATTGGATGAACTATATAATAATATGGAAGCCAAGCTGAAAAGATATGGATATCTGTCAAAAAGACGAGTTTTACAAGTGCCGATTAATGTACTGTCTTATGCACCCCTTTATAAAACGAAGAGTGATGAAATTTGTACATCAATAGAAGAAGTAAAGGAATATTTAGAAAGTCTGGAATGGAAACAGGGCGAAGAATATTATAAGAAATTACTGGAAGCGATTCAGATGATTTCACAACTGAAAAAAAGAGGTGGCAGAAAAAATCTTCAGAAGGCTTCGTCAAGGGGATCAAAATTAAAAGCAATTGAAGACCAGATTTCCTGCCTGGACAAGTATCAAAGTAAGGCAGTCATTGAAACGGTAGAAGGTGTTCAACGAATCCGGGGTCTGGCAGGATCGGGAAAAACAATTGTTCTGGCATTAAAGGTAGCATATCTGTATACTATGTATGAAAATAAGATGATAGCAGTTACATTTAACAGCCGGGCATTAAAGGGTCAATTTATTCAACTGATCACAAACTTTATTGTTGAAAATACAAATGAGGAACCTGATTGGAGCAGAATTAAAATAATTCATGCATGGGGAAGTAAAAATTCAGAAGGTCTGTATTTCAATTTTTGTAAGGCAAATAATCTAGTTTGTTATGATTATATGGATGCGTGCCAGAAATATGGAAGAAATTCATCTGCTTTTGACAGAGTATGTGAAGAAGCCGTAGAATCAGTAACGAATCCCCAGCCATTGTATGATGTGATTTTAGTAGACGAAGCACAGGATTTTTCAAAATATTTTCTTCAGATGTGTTATATGTCACTCCCACATGAAAGCCGTATGCTTGTATATGCATATGATGAACTCCAAAGCCTGGATAACAAAAACGTTGAATCTCCGGAAGACATTTTTGGATACAGTAATGGACGGCCGAATGTAGTGCTTGATAACAGTAATGGTAAGGCGGAGGATATTGTCTTATCAAAATGTTATCGTAATTCAAGACCAGTTCTTATTACAGCACACAGCCTGGGATTTGGAATTTACAGAAAAAAAGAGGCACGGGAGGAAACATCGTTAGTTCAATTATTTGAAGATAAACAGTTATGGGAAGATATTGGATATACAGTGAAAGAAGGTGTGATCAGAGATGGAGAATTTGTAACGCTATATAGAACAGAAGAAACAAGTCCTGCATTTTTAGAGGATCATTCGTCAATTGACGATCTTATACAATTTAGAAGATTTGAAAATAATGTACAGGAAGCGGATTGGATAGTTGAAGATATCGAAAAAAATCTGCATGATGAAGAATTAAGATATCAGGACATTATGATCATTCACCCTGATCCCAAAATTACGAAGAGTTACGTGTCACATATCCGTGTTAAATTAATGGAAAAGGGAATTAAATCGCATATTGTTGGGGTACAGACAACACCAGATGATTTTTTTCAGGAGGATTCTATTGCAATCTCTCAGATTTACAGAGCAAAAGGAAATGAAGCAGCAATTGTTTATCTGATAAATGCGGATCTTTGCGCAAGAGGCATCAACTTATCAAGAAAACGAAATATTATATTTACTGCTATGACAAGATCGAAGGCATGGGTACGGGTTAGCGGAATCGGAGATGATATGGATCTGTTAATACAGGAGTTTAACAGCGTTAAGGAAAGGAATTTTCAATTAGAGTTCACGTACCCGGACAAATCACAACGAAAGAATATGAGAATTATTCATAGAGACATGACTCAAAATGAATTAAGAGATATCAGAAAAAGCAATTCTAATCTGGCGGATATTACCAGTAAACTTGCAAATGGAGAAATTCGAAAAGAAGATTTAGATGAAGATACTGTGAATCGCTTAAAGGATGTGCTGTATAATTGAAAGAACAAGAAAAAGTATTTCGAGAGTTAAAGAAAGTTACAAGGGAATTGATCAGATGTGGACTGGCAGAAGAATATAACTATCCTGTAATTCAACAAATGGATATTGTATGGGAAAAATATCAAAATATTTCGTTATATTTAAGGAATATGGATTACAGTACAATTTATGATGAAATAGAAAAAAATCATAATTATAATGTTAAATTGCCAGATGGCGGTATCATACAGTTGATGTATCGCTTTAATAGAACGGGAAAAGAATTGATTTCGCACAGATTGGGGTATTATCCATCACCGTCGTATGAACTTTATCAGAATGATCCGGAATTATACGATGTTGACTATATTTACGGAGATATTTTAAATAAATCTGTATTGCCTGTGATTATTCGAGCTGATTACAATCGAGATCCGGAGGAGAGCGAACTGCATCATCCATATTCACATATTACTTTAGGGGGATATAAAAATTGTAGAATTCCTGTAGATCGTCCAATATCACCGATGAAATTTGTGAAATTTATTATGGAACATTTTTATTATGTTCCGAGTTCACAGTTGGAATTCAATTTTGAAATTGAGGGTATAGTAGCTTTCGAAGAACATATTGCAGAAAAAGACATAAATAAGAGCAGAATAATAGTATGAAAATGGAGAATGAAATATGGAAATTGTTAGAGAATCTATATTCATACAAACAGCTATAAAATTATAGTGTAAATTATAGTAGAAAAGTAATTGACATATTCATGGTGGCAAGTTAATATAATATTAACAACAGGCAACAGGAGTGTCTGTCAAGCGTTGAAGTAAGGTGTTGTGCCAGGAGGCAGTGCCTTACCAGCTTTATAAGGGTTTAGCATTTACCACAATCTGGCTAGGG
>OOCW01000579.1_pt1 | contig 34246 bp, 32 predicted proteins | sample 1671201 | NCBI WGS metagenome assembly OOCW01 (sample SAMN06348132, study PRJEB24527) | human gut metagenome | biome: human gut; feature: ankylosing spondylitis patient; material: feces | host: Homo sapiens | place: China | collected 2015-10
CTGGCCGTTAACCAGCACCCTGCCCTATGGAGCTCCGACTTTCCTCTCCTAGCTTTAAAGCTAGCAGCGATTGCATGTATCACTCGCAGAATTTATAATAACATATATTATTAAATATTACAAATAGTTTTTTTATACAAAAGTTAAAATTACGAACAACATTATAATTATTATCCAACTATAGATACCTATTCCTGAAAATAATAATGTTATTACCATAAGTATTAAAATACAGATTCTAGCTTTAGGATTTGGGCAATTTGGTTGTTTAGGCCTAGAAGAAGGGGTCTTAATTGCACATATTATTTGATCAACTGTATCTCTAATTACTTTTCCCCAATCAGTTTTCTTTGACATTATTTCAACTCCAGCAATTGTTATTATTATAATATATGCACTAATATTAAAATACAGTAATAAAAAAATTATATATAAATTAAGTTTTATTTATTTATAATATTAATAAAAAGTTAATATAAATTACATAAAAAGATATAATTTTTACATTATAATTAAATTTAAGAAATTGAACTAGGAGTTGAAGCATAGAAAATGAAAAATAAAAAGGTATTTTATAGTATTATAGCAGTTTTCATATTAATTGTTATAGTAATAGCTATATTTTTATTTAAAGATAAAATATCATTAAATTTTAGTATAGAAGAGTTACGAAGAGTAATCGAAAGTAAAAGATTTTCAGAGTTAATATTTATAGGTATATGGTCTTTAAGATTAATATTATTTATACCAGGAGTTACGTTAATGCTTCTAGGAGGAATAATATTTGAACCGAGCAAGGCGTTTTTATTATCTATGACAGGTGTGGTTATAAGTGATATTTTAGTGTTTTTATTAGCTAAAAGTAAATTATTAGATAAGATAAGAAGTAAATTAACAAATAAATATCCAGAAATAATAAGTTTAATAAAAGAATATAGCTATAAAATATTAGGGGTTGGAGTTTTATGTCCAGTTGCACCTACTGATGTAATAGTATTTTTATCATCTTATGTTGGAATGAAGTTTAGTAAGTTTTTATTAGTCTTTATTACGGCTAATATACCAGCATTATTTTTATATAGTTATTTAGGTGAAAGTTTTCAAGGTTCAAGTATGAATACTATATTTATAATAGTTACATTAGTTATCAGTGGAGTATTATCTATAAGATTATGGAATGATTTGAGAAGAAAAATTATAAATAATAGTTAGAAAATATATATAAGATAAATAAATTAAGTTTCACTAATAAATAAACAAGTATATAATGAAGTATGAACATAAGATAAGGAGAAAGTAAGTGAGACATAGTAGATCATTTAAAAAGAAAGATATTAATTTAGAAAATGATAATGACAAAGAAAGATGTCTTGAGTTTAGTGAAGAAGATTTAAAAGAATTATTATTATTGAATAGTTCTCTGATCTCAACTTATTTGTTCATAATATCGGATATAATATTTTATGATTCAACTATTAATGCAATTAAATATATAGTTAGTAGAAGTAATAATGAAAGAATGGTTGCAGAATTAGAAGGAATTGAATCTGGTTACTTAGAGCTAATATCAAAATTAATATTGCTAAATGTTGATATATCTAGATATAATAATTTGTATAAAAAAAATGTAAATGGAAAAAAAGAACGTTTATTAAAACCAGAGTTAGATATAACTATAGGAGATGGATTTCAAGTATTAACATACTTTTTTATTACTATTGGGTTTGTAGGGACTTACGAAGTACACAATATTAAAGATATTTCTATAGATGCTAGCAAAGAATTATCATTAATGCTTTCTCAGTTAGATGCCATAAATATGAGGTTTTATGCAGATTATCTTGCATATGTAAGTATTGTAGAGAGCATACAGCTAGTTCATGATAAATATCAAAAGACTAAAAAAAGAAAAGTAAATCCAGATATTCCTGCAATTCAATCAGCCATTTGTTATTTCTTATCAAGAGTTATACTAGCTAATATAGCTTTTACTAGATATGATGAATTATATAAAAAATATGGAAAAACACAATATAATTATTTATTACAGCCTAATGTAGCTATAAATGTGGGAAGCATTTTTGGAGTAATAGGAGGTATTTATATATTATTAGGCTTTATGGAACGTTATGAAAGAAATATTACTGGACCTATATTTGGTATATAAAATTAAAGAGAATTACTCAAATTTTATTTTGATTTTGAGTAATTCTCTTTTTTATTTAAAAAACTATTCTACAGTTGTTAATGAATCCATAAGTTCTCTAACTTTCCATTCATCTTTTAGGTCAGTCATAGTTAGTAGTGTATCACCAGCTCTAATTATTGTATTACCTTTTGGTACTATAGAATCCTCACCACGTTTAATAGATACAATAAGTGTGTTTTCAGGTAAATGAAGAGAGCTTAATGTAGTTTTTTCTATTTTTGAACCAAAATGAACTACATTAGTTATAATCAATTTTTTATTGCTATGACTATGATATTCATTAATATTATTTTTAAGTAAAAGATTTTCTAATAGAGAATCATATATAGGAATACTTTTTAATAAATCAGCAACGATATATGCTATTATTGAAACTATTGTAAGTGACAATAAATGTGTGAATGAACCGGTCATTTCAGTTATTAATATTATTCCAGTTATAGGAGCACGAACTATTGCAGTAAAATATCCTGCCATAGATAATATTATAAAATTATTAAAAAGTTCAGGACTAATTCCAAGATAATTTATTGCAATATAACCAAAAACAGCTCCGAAGGTTCCTCCTATTATAAGAAGAGGAAAAAATATACCTCCAGGTGCACCAGAACCGAAGCTTATTATTGAAAATAAAAATTTAGCAACTAAAATTAATAATAAAAGACTTAATGTTGTATTAAGGTTAAGTTCTTCTATAACTGCATGACCTCCACATAAAACAATTGGAAATAGTAAACCTAATATTCCGGCAAGTAAAAATGGAATCATTAATTTAGTTGATGTGGAGCATTTTAATTTAGCATATAAATTTTGAGTTTTTAATGTAAACCAATTATAGAAAGCACCAAATAGGCCTAATAAAATACCCAAAACTAATAAAAGCCAATAATTTTTTAATGGAATTGGAATTGTATCAGCAAAATGAAATACTGGATTAAGTCCAAAAAATTGCTTAGAAATAAAATCTGCAGCTACAGCAGAAGTTATTGTTGCTAATAAGACTAGTGGAGAAAAATATTTATATATTTCTTCTAATGAGAATAGAACTCCAGATAAAGGTGCATTGAAAGCAGCAGCTAAACCTGCAGTAGCTCCACTACTTATTAGTAGTCTTCTTTCTAACCTTGTACTATTAAACTTTTTACTTACTATGTCACCAGCACAGGCTCCAAGTTGAACTGATGGACCTTCTCTTCCTAAAGATAATCCCGAGATAATTGATAGAGTTCCACCTATAAATTTGTTAATTAGTATAGATAAAGGTCTGTTTTTTAAGTATCCCCCCATAATACCTTTAACTTGAGGTATTCCACTACCACTAATATAGGGCTCTTTATCTATAAGTTTTCCTACTATAAAAGCTAAAATTATTAGAATAACGAACCAAAGTGGTATAAGATACTTATGAGTTTTAACATAGCTGTAAATAAAGAATGCAAAATCTTCAGCATATGATAATGCAAAACGATATAGTATAACTATGAAAGATGTTATTATACCAACTAACAGACCTTTTAAAACTAGTTTTACATTCCTTTCCTCTGCATGAGTAATTACATCGAAGTTTTTCATTTTGTTATCACCTCAAAAGATAGTATATTAATAGTATAACTTTTTTATAATATATAGGAAAGTATATGCATATAGGAAAAATATGGGAGAATTTTATAGTTATATTTGATAGTATAATAGAGTAATAGCAAGGGGGATGAAAATGAAAAAGTTAAGTCATGGATGTACATTAGATTGTGCTGATTGTTGTAAGTTTAATGTTTATGTAGAAGATAATAAAGTGGTTAAAATTGAAGGTGATAAGGAGCATCCTTATACAAAAGGATTTATATGTAAAAAAGGGTTAGCTCATTTAGATAGATTAAATCATAAAGATAGAATATATAAACCGCTTTTAAAAGAAGCGGGACAGTGGAAAGAGATATCTTTTAATGAAGCTATAGATATTATGGCTGAAAAGCTAAATTTATATAAAAAGGAATTTGGGAGTAAATCCATTCTTTATTATGAACAGTATGGAAATGGAGCTCTTTTAAAAAGTATTGGAGAAAAATTTTTAAACTTTTATGGTGGAGGAAGTTTCTCTAAAGGAGGACCATGTTGGAGTGCTGGAATTGCAGCTCAAAAATTAGATTTTGGTGAATCTAAAAGCCATTCATTAGAAGATATGTTAAATAGTAAAAATATTTTTGTGTGGGGGAAAAATCCAGCTAATACTACAATACATACTATGCAAATGATTAGAAAGGCAAAGGCAAATGGAAGTAAAATTATAGTTATAGATCCAATTAAAACGGCAAGTGCTAAATTAGCAGATATATATATAAGAGTTAATGTAAATGGTGATTTACCATTAGCTCTTGCTATGGCAAAAGTAATAATAGATGAAAATATTTATGATCAAGAGTATATTGATAAATTTGTTAATGGATTTGATGATTATAAGAAGTATGTATTATCATTAGAAATGCAAGAATTAAGTGATGCTAGTGGAGTGGCTATAGATGATATTATAAAGTTAGCAAAATTATATGGTGAAAAATATTCTACTATACTATTAGGTTTTGGAATGCAGAAGTATAAAAATGGAGGAAATACTATTAGAGCAATAGATGCATTAGGAGCTATTACAGGACAAATAGGATTTAGTGGTGGTGGAATAAATTATGCAAATAAAGTATATCCTAAGATATTGAACTCAGATCCTTATAATAGTGAAAACTTTGCAAATAATAGATATTTTTATACTAATGAAATAAGTGATTTTATAGATAGTTGTAATAATGGAAAAACATATTATAAAGATAGTATTTTTATAAATGATACTAATATTAATAATAGTATTGAGCTTGATATACCAATAAAAATGGCAATAATCACAAAAAGTAATATTTTAAATCAGCTTGCAAATTTAAATAAATTAAAGGAAAGCTTATCTAAAGTTGAATTTAAGGTTTGTTTTGATATGTTTATGACTGATACAGCTAAAGAATGTGATTTGTTTATTCCTACAACAAATACATTAGAAAGTGAAGATTTATTATTTAGTTCAATGATGAATCCATATTTAGTTTATAATGAAAAACTAGTAGATATCGATGAAAAATTAATGGATGAGTATTATTTCTTTATGGAATTAGCAAAAAGACTAAACATAAATGAATATCCTTTCGTAGATAAAAAATCTTATTTAGAAAAAGTAATAGAACCGTTAAATGATAAATTTAAAAATATTAGCTTAGACTTTATTAAAGATAATTATATTACTATTCATAATAGTATTGCATGGGAAGATAAGAAGTTCCTAACTAACAGTGGTAAGTTTGAGATATTAAAATGTGATGGATTAAAATATAAAAGAAATGATTTAGATAAAATAAAAAAAGAAAAACTTTTTAGGTTATTAACTAACCATGGAAAAGATAGTTTATCAAGTCAACATTTTATGGATGAAGTTAATATTTCAAAAGCTTATATAAATAGTAGAATGGCCAATAAATTAGAGGTACAGGAAAATGAAATAGTAAATTTAAAATCAAATAATGGAGAAATAAGAGTTCAGATGGTAATAGATGATTCTATTAGTGACTATGTTGTAATGATGTATGTAGGTTGGTGGGAAAGGCATGGAAATCCTAATTACCTTACTAATAGTGGTGCATCTGATATAGGTGGACAAATAACTTATAATGAGACTTTTGTAAATATAATAAAATAATATTTTAAAGACTAGGTTAACTAGTCTTTATTTTTTAGGGTAAGCACTTAAAAACAAACATAATAATAAAAAATTATATGATGCAAAGAAGGCAATAGAACTTCATATAAAAAATACTCATAATTCTATGTTAGATTATTTATTAAATATGAATACATCATATACAGGAATAACAGAAGTGCAAAGAGAGTTAATAGTTTTAATTGCACAAGGGTTAAATGATAAAGAAATAGCAAGCAAATTAGGTGTTGCTGCATCTACAGTAAGAAATCATAGATACAAATTGAGAGAAAAAGAAAATTATAATATTAGAGGAAATAATGAAGAATTTTTCAAAGGGAAAAATTTATTCAGAAAAAGATATAAATAAAATATTAAAAAGAATATATGATGATAATGCAACTATAAGAAGATATTTAATTGAATATGGTTTTTTCGATAGATCAAAAGATTGTAGTAAATATTGGGTAAAAGAATAATATAAGTTATTGGATTGAATTATAACAAATGTAAAATAAAAGCCAAAGATGTAAGTATGACATTTTTGGCTTTTATTTATTAGAAACAGAACTAATTAAAATTATTAATATGGGGAAATATATTAATGTATCATTTAAGATAGATTATAAATTAAAATTTAGTTAATGGAGCTTTAGAAGGAGGGAACCAAATGAAAATAACATTCAATGGGGATCCAATTACTCTTGTAGAAAATCAAGTAAAAGTTGGAGATACTGCACCAGACTTTTTAGTTGTGGATAATACTTTAAAGGATTTAACACTAAGTGATACAAAGGGAAAAAGAATATTTGTAACAGTACCATCATTAGATACTTCAGTTTGTGATATGGAAGTAAGAAAGTTTAATGAAGAGGCTTCAAAGCTTGATGATGTTACAGTTTATGTAATATCTATGGATTTACCTTTTGCACAAGTAAGATGGTGTGGAAATGCTGGAGTGGATAGAGTAAAAACAGTTTCAGACTATAAGCAAAAGAGCTTTGGTAAAAATTATGGAGCATTAATTGAAGAATTTTGTTTTTTAACAAGAGCTATATTTGTAGTAGATGAAAACAATAAAATTACATATGTTGAATATTGCAAAGATGTTATAAATGAACCAGATTATGAAAGTGCTTTAAATGCTGTAAAATAAATTTTATTGTAAGGAGAGATAATAATGAGTATAAAAGAGAAAATAGATGAAATGAAGATACATCATGAAGAAAGAAAAGAAGAAAGACATGAAAGACATGAAGAAAAGAAATTTGCTCATGAAATAAAGCATCAAATGAAGGAAGAAGTAAAGGAGGAAAGAAGAGAAGAAAGACATGAACATCATGAATTAAAGAAAGAAAATAGAGAATTAAATCATGAAGCAAAACATCAATTAAGGCAAGAAAAAAAGGATTATAAAGAAGAAGAAAAAAATGCAAAAAAGATGGCAAAAGAAATAGACAAGGATATAAGAGAATTGGAAAAAGAAGATAGAAAAGAACAAAAAGAATTTGCAAAACAATTAAAAAAACAAATGGAGAATGAAATTGATTAATTATACAATAGTTTAAATGTATAGTAATTAATATTTAAAATAACTTACCAAATACATAAAGAATAATTACAATAATTTATGTTTAAATAAGTATAAACACGATTTAACATTAAGTTATTCTTTATGTATTATTTTTTATAGTATTTATAATTAAATAATGGAAAATTATTTTAAAAAGGTTTTTAGTAGTATATAATAAAAAAGATATTAGGAAGATTGCCAATTTAGATAATATTACAAAAAGTAGCTTGTATATTTGTAAGTATTATATATAGATGAAAACAGTTACAAGGTGTACAATAAATATATCAAGTAAAGTTAATTTATGGGAGGAATAAAAATGGCAAATTTATCATTACAACATATTTACAAGATATACCAAGGTGACGTAACAGCAGTTAAGGATTTTAATTTAGAAATTGAAGATAAGGAATTCATTGTATTCGTTGGACCATCAGGATGTGGAAAATCAACAACATTAAGAATGATTGCAGGTCTTGAAGATATATCAAAAGGAGAATTATATATTGGGGACAAACTAGTAAATGATGTAGAACCTAAGGAAAGAGATATAGCGATGGTTTTCCAAAACTATGCTTTATACCCACACATGACAGTTTTCGATAATATGGCATTTGCTTTAAAATTAAGAAAGGTTCCAAAAGCTGAAATTGAACAAAAGGTTACAGAAGCAGCAAAAATTCTAGATATTGAACATTTATTAAAGAGAAAGCCAAAAGCTTTATCAGGAGGACAAAGACAAAGAGTTGCATTAGGAAGAGCTATTGTAAGACATCCAAAAGTATTCTTAATGGACGAGCCTTTATCAAACTTAGATGCTAAATTAAGAGTTCAAATGAGAACTGAAATTATAAAGTTATATAGAAAATTACAAACTACATTTATATATGTAACACATGACCAAGTAGAGGCTATGACAATGGGAACTAGAATTGTTGTTATGAAAGATGGTGTTATTCAACAAGTAGATTCACCACAAAATATTTATAATTATCCTGCAAATCTTTTCGTTGCTGGATTTATCGGAAGTCCACAAATGAACTTCTTAGAGGGTAGAGTTGAAAAAGAAGAAAATGAAGTTGTTGCAGTATTTGGTGATAACAAAATAGTATTCCCTAAAGAAAAGGCTGAAACCTTAGTTAAAGAAGGATATGTTGGAAAGACTGTAACATTAGGTATAAGACCAGAGCATTTAAGTGATGATGCAGAACTTATTGCAGCAAATCCCAATAGTATAGTTAAAGGAAATGTAGAAGTTATAGAGCTTATGGGAGCAGAAAGTTATATTTATACTAGATGTGGAAAAGATTCATTAAATGTAAGAGTTGAAGGAACAACTAACTTAAAAATTGGAGAAGTTGCAAAACTTTACTTAAGATCAGAAAAGTTACATGTATTTGATAAAGAAACAGAAATAAGAGTTGTATAATATTAATTTGCTGGGGGAGATAGTGTGAAGTGTATTGAGAAGCTGGTAAATGAAATATACAGCAATTGTAAAATACCCTTCCAATTAATAATTAATGAATTAGGAGAATTTTCTACACCTCAATTTGAATTAGTACAAGATTATATAGAAAAGTATTTTTATTATAATAACACTGAGTGTTGCATAAGAACAAATGCAACACCCGGTGTTACAATAGATTTATTAAAATTTTGTATAGAAGAAAAATTGAGAGATGTATACTTAAATAGAGAAAGTATAACTTCATTATTATTAACAGGTAAGGAAGTAGAAGATGGAGTAATAAAAGCAAATTGGCCAGTTATTACAAAAGAATTTAACTTAATTAATATATATGTAGAAAATTATAGTGATGAATTATTATCATATATTAAGCAAGTTTATTTAGATAGTGATATTGAGATATTATTTTATAATGGTAATATACTAATGATTGGTAGATTTGAAGATGTATTAGAGCATGCTAAAAGTATAAAAGGTACAATAGAAAGTATAGTATCGGGAAAGTGTTACATAAGCTATTGTGAAATTGATAATTATTTAAATTTAAAAAAATATTATGAAGATACTTGTTATAAAATTGAATTAGCAATTAAATATAATATTATTGAAGGTATATTTGATGCTAATAGACTTATATTAGAAGGAATAATAGATTCTGTATCAAGTAAAATTAAAGAAGATATATATAATAAGTTTAAAAATGGCATATCAAAATTAGATAATGAAATGATCAGAACTATGGAAGTGTTTTTTAAATGTGGATTAAACCTAAGTGAAGCCGCTAAAGAATTATATATTCATAGAAATACTTTAATATACAGATTAGATAAAATTAAAAAATATACCAATTATGATATAAGAGAGTTTAATGAGGCAGTATTATTAAAAATAATTTTCTTTATTTGGAAAGAAAAAAGTGAAAAAAATACTTGAAAATGTTTTCAAAATAATGTATAATGGGATTGGGAACGATACCGACACACTTAAGCAGAAGAAATTAGAAGAATTTCTTCTATTTCTACCAAGATTTTTTAGTACTGAAATCTTGGTAGAAAAAATTTAAGAAAAACGGTAACGATACCGATAATCGGGTTTATTTTAAAAATATTTTGATATATAATACTAATATAATTATGGTTTCTTAGGGGGGATATAGTGAAGTTTATAGAGCGGGTGGTTAATGACATATACTACGAGTCTAAAATAGCATTTCAATTAATTGTGGATGGAGTAGGTGTGTACTCTTCACCAGCATTTAAAATTCAAAAAAAGTATCTTAGAAAAAGATCAGAGTATAGAGGGATTAAGTATACTCTAATAATAGGTGAAGAATATATTAATGCTATTAATTTATTAACATGCTTTTTAGAAAGTAAATTTGACCAAATAATAATTAAAAAAGATGATTTAGTTATGTCTTTATTAAGTGAAAAGAGTATAGATGATGAAGTTGTTGAAATTATTTGGCCTGAACTAAATAAAACATTTAAATTAATAAATATTTATTTAAGTGAATATTCTAGTAAAATTTATGAGTATATAAAAGAACAATATTTAAATAGTACAATTGAAGTTGTTCTTTATAATAACAATATACTTGTAATTGGGAATATTGAAGATGCTTTAAAAGATGCTGAAATTATTAAAGAAAAAATAAATAATTTGTATTGTAAAAGTTATCATATAACATATTGTGATGTTTATAATTATAATGGTTTAAAAAAGGCTTATGATAAAACTTTGCAAGGATTACAATTAGCAATTAAATATGGAAGTAAAGACATAATACTTGATGATAAAAAGCTTGTATTAGAAGAAGTGATAGATTCTATATCAGAAGATATGAAAAATAAAATAGTTAACGATTTTAATTCTAAAATATCAAAACTAGATAGTGAAATGATAAGAACAATAGAGGTTTTCTTTAATTGTGGATTAAATTTAAGTGAATCTGCAAAAGAGTTATATATTCATAGAAATACATTAATATATAGATTAGATAAAATACAAAAAATGACTTCATATGATATAAGAGAATTTAATAATGCAATGATATTTAAAATAATATTAGTATATATGGGAAAAAAAAACAATTTAATAGTTGAAAAAGTCTAATAAATAAGATACAATTATAATTGGAAACGATACCGAAAGTTTACAATTATAAACCTTGATTTCAAGTAATTCATAGATAGATATAAGTGACTCATTGGTATAATATTTACTAAGATTAATTAATCATTCCAATTTGAGAAGTATTTTGGAAGTGACCCATATAATGATGTTTTTATTAACTGGGTAATGATACCAGATAACTATTCAAAATATTTTTTTAGGGAGTTTTATAAATGAATATAAGAGATATTGCAAGGATATCAGGAGTTGGTGTTAGCACTGTATCTCGTGTATTAAACAATCATCCTGATGTAAAAGAGAGTACCCGTGAAAATGTTTTACGTGTAATAAAAGAAAGTAATTATGTTCCTAATAATAGTGCGAGAATATTAAAGCAAAATAATACTAAAAATATAGGGGTATTAGTTAAAGGGGTTTTCAATCCGTTTTTTTCTGAACTTATAAATGTTATAGGAAGTAAAATAAATGAACATAAATATACAATGATACTTCAACAAAATGATTATGTATTAGAGCATGAAGTTGAAAATATTATTTCATTTGTAAAAGAAAAGAGATTACAAGGAATAATATGCCTAGGAGGCAATTTTATAGATTTAGATGAAGATAGTTTTAAAAATATTGATGTTCCTATTATATTAACTTCTGTTAATACAGTATCGCCATTAGGTAAGGATAAATATTCCACAGTTGGAATCAATAATTTACAATCATCATATGACGCTACCAATTATTTAATACAAAAAGGTCATAAAAATATAGCTTTAATGATTGGTGAAAAAAATGACTTTTGTATTAGTTGGTGGAGATATAACGGGTATATTAAAGCCTTAAAAGATAATAATATTCAGATAAATGATGAAAATCTTATTATAGGAGACTATGATAGTAAAGTTGCCTATGAAGTAACTTTAGATTTTTTAAAGAAACGTAAAGATATTACTGCTATATTTGCAATTTCTGATTTTATGGCAATGGGAGTAGCTAAAGCTGTAACAGATAGTGGATTAACTGTTGGGAAAGATATATCAATAGTTGGATTTGATGGTATGGATGTAAGTTGTTATTATAATCCGGGTATTACTACTGTAAAGCAGCCAAGGGAAGAAATTGCAATAAAAAGTGTAGAAATTTTATTTGATCTTTTAAAAGATAAATGTGAAAATCAACATATTTTGTTGGATACAGAGTTAATAGAAAGGGAATCTTGTGCAGATTTAAATAATTAGGAATTTTTGGTGTATATAAAATAATTTAGATATAATAAAATTTATTGTTATAAAAGGAGCAGAGGTATATGGAAAGAAGTGCAGGGGTTATAATGCATATTGCATCGTTACCAGGAAAATTTGGTATTGGAACTTTTGGAAAAGAGGCATATGAATATGTAGAATTTTTAGTTAAATCAGGATTAAAGTATTGGCAAATATTACCGTTAGGACAAACTGGATATGGAGATTCGCCATATCAATCGTTTTCGGCATTTGCGGGAAATCCATATTTTATTGATTTTGATATTTTAAATAAAGAGGGACTTTTAAGACAAGAGGAATATATTAATGAAAATTATGGGGATAATCCTGAATATATAGATTATGGTCTTTTATTTAAAGTTAAGTATAGTGTATTAAGAAAAGCATATAACAATTTTAAAAATATTGATAATATATATTTAAAGGAAGAATTCAATAAGTTTGCTGAAGAAAATAAGGAATGGTTAGATGACTATTCTTTATATATGGCTGTTAAAGAAAAGTTTAATCTTGTAAGTTGGCAACAGTGGGATGAAGATATAAAGAAGAGACAGCCTGAAGCAATGCAAAGATATAGACAAGAATTAGCTGATGAAGTTGCATTCTGGTCATTTATCCAATTTATATTCTTTAAACAATGGAATGAATTAAAAGATTATGCAAATGAAAGAGGAATAGAAATTATAGGAGATATGCCGATTTATGTGGCAGAAGATAGTGCTGATGTTTGGAGTAATCCAGAGGCTTATTTAATTTATAGTGAAACTTTAAAACCAATTTCAGTTGCTGGATGTCCACCAGATGCATTTTCAGAAACAGGTCAATTATGGGGTAATCCTTTATATGATTGGAATTACATGGAGAAAACTGGCTATAAGTGGTGGATAAAAAGAGTTAAAGAGAGCTTAAAACTTTATGATATTGTAAGAATAGATCATTTTAGAGGTTTTGAAAGCTATTGGGAAATACCTTATGGTGAAGAAACAGCCATAAATGGTAAATGGGTAAAAGGACCAGGTATTAAATTGTTTAATGCTATTAGAGAAGAGTTAGGCGAAATTAATGTTATAGCTGAAGATTTAGGATTTTTAACTGATGAAGTTATGGAGTTCTTAAAAGAAAGTGGATTTCCTGGAATGAAGGTATTACAATTTGCTTTTGATGCTAGGGAAGAAAGTAATTATTTACCTCATACTTATACAAATAATTGTATAGCATATACAGGAACTCATGATAATGATACTTTTAGAGGATGGTTTGAAGTGACTGGAAGCAAATCAGATGTAGAGTATTGTAAAGAATATTTAGCTTTATCTAAAGAAGAAGGATATAACTGGGGATTTATTAGGGGTGCATGGAGCAGTGTAGCTGATGTATCAATTGCTTTAATGCAAGATTTCTTAAATTTAGGTAATGAAACAAGAGTGAACCTTCCATCAACATTAGGACATAATTGGAAGTGGAGAATTAAAGAGGGTAGCTGTACAACTGAATTAGCAGATAAGATTTATAAATATACAAAAATGTATGGAAGATGTAAATAAAATAAAAAGCTGTTGCAAAAAAGCAACAGCTTTTTTGTACAAGCAGTATTAAAATTTTACTTATCAATAGAATTTATATCTAGGAATAAAAGTAAGTAGTGTTTTTCATATATTGAAATTATCTTACATAAATATAAATATATTAAACAATATTTATAAAAGGATACAATTTTCATGAGTAAGAAAAGTATATACGATTTTTTTATAGGATTATTAGCGCTTATGCTTTCATTAATGTTGGTAATTGATATATTTATTAATATACCTAATGAAGTTAGATGGACTTTTTACTATATAGATAATATAGTAAGATTAATCTTTATAGGCGATTATTTTACTAGATTAGTAATAAGTAAAGGAAAAAAACAATTTATAAAGGAAAATACAATTGATTTATTTTCAATTTTTCCTATAAAATTTTACATGAAGATATTGGTTTTTACAATTTTGCCTAATGTAATTAACCCATCATATTGTATAAAGATAATTAAATTTATAATGCTTGTAATATGTGCTATAAAATTTAAAATTAGAGTTAAAGATGAAATACGTAAAAGTAGATTAAATTTTTTATTAGTAATCTCCACAATATTTATTGTCATAGGTGCAGTATTAATTTCACTTGTAGAAGGAATGCCTCTAGGAGATGCGTTATGGTGGAGTTTTGTAACTTTTACAACAGTTGGATATGGGGATGTTTTATTAAAAACACAATTAGGAAGAACTATTGCAGTGTTATTAATGATAATAGGTATAGGTGTTATTGGCGTTATAACTACTAGTTTGACATTATCACTTATAGGGGGAAGAAAAGGATTTAAGAAGACATATAAAGATAAGGTTATAGATGATGTAAAGAGTATGTTAGATAATTATGATGAATTAACAATTGAGGATATTGATAATATAGCTAAAATTTTAAAATCTTTAAAGGATTAAATAGAAAATAATGGTTGAATTTAATCTTATAGTAATTTAAAATTATATTAACAGTTTTTATGCAGGTGTGCTGGAATAGGCAGACAGGATAGATTGAGGGTCTATTAAGGGAATCCTTGTGTGGGTTCAAGTCCCACCATCTGCACCAATTTATTATATCAGAGACTATTTCAAAGAAAAGATGCAGAATTCAATAGCTAAATTATAAAAAGGTAAGCTGTTTTTTGTATTTATTTTTAGAAATAGTCTTTTTGTTATATATTAAGTAAAGAGGGGAAGTAGGAAATGAAAAAAATAGTCATATTAGATGGTAAAACATTAGGAGATATAAGATTAGAAAAATTAAGTGAAATTGGTGAAGTTAAATATTATGACACTACTGATATTAGTGAAGTGAAGGAGAGAGTAAGAGAAGCCAATATAGTATTAACTAATAAAGTAATTTTAAATAGAGAGAATTTAAGTGAAGCAAATAATTTAGAATTTATAGCAGAGGTAGCTACTGGATTTAATAATATAGATATAGAGTATGCCAAAGAAAGGGGAATAGGAGTATCTAATGTTGCAGGATATTCTACTAATGCAGTTGTTCAACATACATTTGCAGCAACTTTGGCTTTATTAGATGAGGTTGTTTATTATGATAATTATGTTAAAAGTGGAGAGTATTCAAAATCAGGACTATTTACATGTTTAGATAAGCCTTATTATGAAATTGAAGGTAAAACCTGGGGAATAATAGGTCTTGGTAATATTGGTAAAAAAGTGGCCCAAATAGCGGAAGCCTTTGGAGCTAAAGTAGTATATTATTCTACAACTGGTAGTAATTCTAATAAAGAGTTTAGCAGAGTATCTTTTGATGAGTTATTAAATAAGAGTGATATTATTTCTATACATGCACCATTAAGTAAAAATACTTTAGGTTTGATAAATTATGAAGCATTATGTAAAATGAAAAATTCAGCTATATTAGTTAACATGGGCAGAGGACCTATTGTTGTAGAAGAAGATTTAGCAAGAGCTATTGATGAAGACAAAATTAGAGGAGCAGCTTTAGATGTATTTGAAGTAGAACCAATAAAAATAAATAGTGCTCTTCTAACAATGAAAAATAAAGATAAGATAATATTATCTCCTCATATAGCTTGGGCAAGTGTAGAGGCGAGAGAAAGGTTATTTAATGAGGTTGTAAAAAATATAATAGCATTTTATAGGGGTGAAATTAGAAATAGAGTAGATAAATAAAAAGGAAGGATATTTATTGACAAAAATAAACTTTTATGGTAATATTATAAAAAGTCATAAAACAGGCAAAGATTGAGAGTAGTAGAAAATAAGTAATTTTTCAGAGAGTAGACGGGTGCTGTAAGTCTATAAATTAATATTTTTGAACTCGCTCATGAGCTATAAAGATGAAATATTAGTAGTCTTTATCGGAATAATACCGTTATTTTAATTAAGTAAAATTTTGGATGGTACCGCGCAAACACGCTCCAATATAAGGGGTGGTTTGTGCGTTTTTTGCTTTGTTTTAAATGATGTATTGCAAATCTATTATATTTAAATTTAAAGGGGGCTTTTATAAATGTTAAATTATAATAAGTATAGAAGATTTGAAACAATAAATTTTAAGGAAAGAACTTGGCCAAACAATAGTATTGAAAAGGCACCAAAGTGGTGTAGTGTAGATTTAAGAGATGGAAATCAAGCACTTATAAATCCAATGAATATAGACGAGAAGATAGAATTTTTTAATTTGCTAGTTAAATTAGGATTTAAGGAAATAGAAGTTGGTTTTCCATCAGCGTCTAAAATAGAATATGATTTCTTAAGAAGATTAATTGATGAAAATTATATTCCTGATGATGTAGTAGTTCAAGTATTAACACAAGCTAGACCACATTTAATAGAAAAGACATTTGAATCATTAAAAGGAGTTAAACAAGCTATAGTTCATATATATAATTCTACATCTGTACTACAGAGAGATGTTGTTTTTAATATGAGTAAAGAAGAAATAAAGAAAATTGCTATAGAAGGTACAGAGCTTGTAAAGAAATATGCTTCAGATTTTGAAGGAAAAATATTTTTAGAGTATTCACCGGAAAGTTTTACTGGTACAGAAGTAGAATATGCTCTTGAAGTATGTGATGCAGTTGCTGATGTTTGGGGAGCATCACGAGATAATAAAATAATAATAAACCTTCCATCAACAGTCCAAATGGATACACCAAATGTTTTTGCTGATCAAATAGAGTATATGTGTAGAAACTTTAAAGACAGAGATAGAATAATAGTAAGTGTTCATCCTCACAATGATAGAGGAACTGGTGTAGCAGATGCAGAATTAGCACTTTTAGCTGGGGCTGACAGAGTAGAAGGAACTTTGTTTGGTAATGGAGAAAGAACAGGTAATGTAGATGTACTTACTGTTGCATATAATATGTTTTCACATGGGATTAATCCTATGTTAAATCTTGAAAATATAAATGAGATAATTGAGATATATGAAAGGTGTGTTAAAATACCTGTTCATGTAAGGCATCCATATGCTGGTGATTTAGTGTTTACAGCATTCTCAGGTTCACATCAAGATGCTATAAATAAAGGAATGAAGAAGTATGAAGAAAGAGGAGCTAAATTGTGGGAAGTACCTTATTTACCTGTTGATCCAAGTGATTTAGGAAGAGAATACGAGCCTTTAGTAAGAATAAATAGTCAATCAGGAAAAGGTGGAGTAGCTTTTGTAATGGATCATTGTTTTGGATATAAGTTACCGAAATTAATGCAACAAGAATTTGCAGAAGTAGTACAAAAAATTTCAGAAGCTAAAGGTGAGGTTCAACCAGATGAAATTCTACAAGCATTTAGAAAAGAGTATTTAGATTTAGATGAACCATTTAAATTAATAAATATGTCTATATCTGATGTAGATCATGGAAGTAATGAGACTACGAAGGTTAAAGCAAGAATTAAATATAATAATGTAGAAATGGATATAGAGGGTATTGGTAATGGACCTATAGATTCTTTAGGTAGAGCTTTATATAATAGCAATTTAATAAATATATCTATTATGGATTATAAGGAACATGCACTAAGTAAAGGATCAGAGGCAGAAGCTGCAGCTTATGTATATATGAAGAGAAATGATATAGATAAGAAAACATTTGGGGTTGGAGTTGATAGCAATATAACACGTGCATCTATAAAATCTATAATTAGTGCAATAAATAGATTGTATAAATTGTAAAAAATAAATTGATTTTATTTTATTTAATGTATATAATGACTTTATAATTTAATATGTTCGGATGAAGGTAATGGGAGAGTGATTTAAATCCACCGAAGAAGTAAATCTTTCAGGTATTAGGACCGTTACTGGACGAGCCTCTGGAGAGACTCATATTAGGGCACCGAAGGAGCAAGGTTTAATTTAAATTAAACTGAAACTCTCAGGTAAAAGGACAGGGGATAAAAGTGATTTATAGTAAAAAATCAATATGAATAATATTGTAGAGTAATTTCTTAATTCTAGAAAGTTTCGCAATTTAGTTAATATATTCATATAATTTTTTTACTTATAGTTACTTTTAATCTCCTCCTATAAATTTATTTTTAAGGGGGATTTTTTTATGGAATTTTTTAAAACAATTGAACAATTATTAAATGAGATTAATGGTATAGTATGGGGACCACCTCTACTTATATTATTAGTCGGGACAGGAATTTATTTTACTTTTAAGTTAAAGTTATTACAAATATTTAAACTACCATTAGCTATTAAATATTTATTTTCAAAAGATGAAGAGGAATATGATGATGATGCTAAAGGAGATGTATCAAGTTTTGCAGCACTTTGTACTGCTTTGTCAGCAACTATAGGTACTGGTAACATAGTTGGTGTTGCAACTGCAATAGCCACAGGAGGGCCAGGAGCACTTTTATGGATGTGGATAGCAGCATTTTTTGGAATGGCCACTAAATATGCTGAAGGAGTTTTAGCAATTAAATATAGAGAAGTAGATAAAAATGGGCAAATGTCTGGTGGACCTATGTATTATATAGAAAAAGGTGTAGGAAGTAAGTTTTTAGCTAAAATGTTTGCTGTTTTTGGAGTTGGAGTAGCTCTTTTAGGGATAGGGACATTTGGACAAGTAAATTCTATAGCATCAGCAGCCAAGCTAACATTTAATGTACCATTATGGATTACTGCGGTAGTTATTACTGTTTTAGTAGCGTTAGTAACACTAGGTGGTATAAAGAGAATATCAAAAGTAGCAGAAAAAATAGTTCCAGCAATGGCAATCTTATATATATTAGGAGCATTAATGGTATTAATATTTAATTTTAAAGCTATACCAGGAGCCATTATGTTAATACTTTATAGTGCGGTTAATCCGAGAGCTGCATTAGGTGGTGCTGTAGGTATAACTGTAGCAATGGCTATTCAAAGGGGTATAGGAAGAGGAGTATTTTCAAATGAAGCTGGTTTAGGAAGTGCTCCAATAGCAGCGGCAGCAGCTAAAACTAAATCTCCAGTTAAACAAGGATTAATTTCAATGACAGGAACATTTATAGATACAATAATAATTTGTACAATGACAGGATTAGCTATAGTTTTAACTGGAAGCTTTAATAGTGGACTTGAAGGAGCTGCAATAACAACAGCAGCCTTTGAACAAGGATTACCTTTTGCAGTAATAGGAAAGTATATAGTAAATATAGGATTAATATTTTTTGCATTTACTACTAGTATAGGATGGAACTATTATGGTGAAAGATGTGTTGAATATTTAACAGGGGTTAAAGGAATAAAGCTATATAAAATTGTATTCATAGCATTTGTAGGGGTAGGACCCTTCTTATCACTAGATCTAGTATTTATAATAGCAGATATAGTCAATGGATTAATGGCATTACCTAATCTAGTGGGTCTAATAGCATTGAGACATGTAGTCATAAATGAAACTAATGAGTTTTTTGAAAAGTTAAAGAAGGAAAATGAAATAGAAAAAGATAATAAGTTGCAAGTTAACTAGAGAATAAAGGACCTATATATATTATTAGAATATATATAGGTCCTTTTAGTTGGTAAAAAAGTTAAATGAGTAATAAAGATTTAATAAATTCATATTATTAAATGTAATAAAATAAATATATAAAGGCAAAATAATTACAAAAAGTATATAAAGAATATTTACTTTAAAAATATAAGATGTATTTTAAATTTAATAGGAGAGTTGAAAATGAAAAAAAATATTAAATACAATGGATTGGGGAGCTATAGTAAAAGAAATAAAAAAATAAAGTTAGAAAAAATATGTGTAGTTGGTATATTTACAATTCTTATATTATATATAATGGCTTTAAACTTGAGAAGTAATATTTCCCAAGAAATAAGCAGTTTGCAGGAAGTGGCAGCTGTGGAAAATAAGGAAGAGGAAAGTATAGTGGAAGAAAGTAAAGAAGACTCTATTAATCAAGAGGTATATTCTAATACATATATGGATAGTGAAAAGATAGATTTTATAGAAAGTATATCAGATGGAGCTATTAGTAATTATAATAAATATGGAATATTACCATCAATAACTATGGCTCAAGCCATATTAGAATCAGGATGGGGAAATTCTGAATTAGCAGTTACGCATAATAATTTATTTGGAATAAAGGCTGATTCAAGATGGAATGGAGCCATTGCTACAATAGTAACAAGTGAAAACTATAATGATTCTACAATAGCTAACTTCAGAAAGTATGACAGTATTAATGAATCAATTGAAGATCACGGAAAGTTTTTATATGAAAATTCAAGATATGCTGAATATGGTTTATTTGATGGAAAAAACTACAAAGAACAAGCGCAAGCATTAGAAAATGCAGGTTATAGTACAGTTAAAAATGAAAATGGAGAACCAATATATGCTGATAAGCTAATAGCACTTATAGAAAAATACAACCTAATGCAATATGACTAAATTGTTCGTTAAGGCTTGAATTCCCGTGATACCGAAAAATTGATTATATAATCTCCAGGAAGTAATATAATTTCACTAAGAATTTATATTATTATTTCCATAAAATCTGCTAAAGCTTCGAAAGTCATTTCATTCCCTCAGCTTCTTAACGCAGATTTTATTCCAATAATAATTAAATTCTAAAGTTCATTATATAATCTTCCCTCCGATAATATAATCAATTTTTCTCTATCACTGGATTTTAAGCTAAAAGTACAATTTTCCGCATACTCAACGGTAAAAGATAACAACTTCTGCTATATTTAATAAAAAAAATCATTAACTTTTAAGGTGGTATTGCAGTTCATCAAGTGGAATAGAAAATATTAATGATATTGCCGGAAGGAATATTGTAATTAAGTTTTAGAATTTAATTGTTTTTGGAAGAAAAAGAGCGTTAAGAAGCTGAGGGAACAAAGTGACTTTCGAAGCTTTAGCTCTTTTTCTGGAAAAAACAATATAAATTCTTAACGCAAATTACACAATTCCTGGAGGTTATATCATTAATTTTTCGGCTCCACGTGACGAACAATATTATTCAATAGCGTTCTGTGAATGTTTTTTCTTGAGGGAGTGTTTCTATTTTCTTTTGATAAAGTTCATCAACTCTAATAAAGCGATTTCCCTTTTTTATATTTCTAATAAATTTTTCAATGGAACTTTCTTCACCTTGTACTTCCATTTCTACCATACCATTATCCATATTTCTAACCCATCCAGTTAAATCTAATGTACGAGCATTCATTGTACAGAAGAATCTAAATCCCACACCTTGGACACGACCATCAACAATTATGTAGTATCTAATCATAAGTTCCTCCTTTTGTAAAAAAGTATATATTTAGAATTATATCATATATAAAAATAGTAGATACAACATATAATGTTATAAATTAAAAAATAAATTTTGGGGGGAAGTATGGAAAGAACATTAGTGTTAATTAAACCTGATGCAGTAGAACAAAACATAATTGGAAAGATAATAAGCTTTTATGAAGATGCTGGATTAAAGATTATTGCATTAAAAATGGAGCAAGTAGAAAGAAAAGTAGCAGAGGAGCATTATAAAGAGCATTATGGCAAGAGTTTTTATAATTCATTAATAGAATTTATTACAAGAAGTCCATTGTGTGCATTAATAGTAGAAGGTGAAAACTGTATTGATAAAGTTAGAGAGATAAATGGGGCTACGAATCCTAAAGAACAAAAAGAGGGGACTATAAGAAAAAGGTATGCTAAAGGAATCACAGAGAACTGTGTACATGCATCGGACTCTATTGAAAGTTCAGAAAGAGAAATGAAAATATGGTTTCCTAATTTAAATTATAAAAAATAGAAAAAAATAATGCAGAAACTATTTATTAAGTTTCTGCATTATTTTTTTATTGAGAAAGCACTTCTGTAAAAGCAGCTTCATATAACTTTAATGTTTCCGGATCTAAATTAGTAAATAATACACATTTAGATAATGTTTCGTCAGAAGGATATGCAGCAGGATTATTTTTAGTTTCTTCATCTAACATATCGTAAGCTGCAGTATTAGGTGTAGAGTATCCAATATAATCTACATTTTCTTTAGCATTTTCAGGATCGCATAAGAAGTTTATAAATGCTTCAGCACCAGCTTTATTAGGCGCATCCTTTGGAATACATAAAGCATCTACCCATTTATTAGATCCTTCTTCAGGTATAACATATTTCATATCAGGGTTTTCATTCATTATATAAATTGCATCACCAGACCAAACTGTAGCAAGCATTTTTTCGCCTGAAATCATATTATCTTTAACTTCATCAACAACATAAACTGGATTAGTTAATTTTCTTTGTTCTAATAATTCATCTTTAGCAGATTCTATTTCACTAGGAACAGTTGAGTTAATAGAGTAGCCAGCTTTAATTAAGGCAATAGCTAAAGAATCTCTAAGAGAATTAAACATATATACTTCATCTTTATATTTAGAATCCCATAATATATCCCAGCTAGTTACTGGTTCAGTAACTCTTGTACTATCATAAATTATTCCTATAGTTCCCCACATATAAGGTACAGAATATTCATTGCTAGGATCGTAAGATAAATCCTTATAATCATCTCCTATATATTTATAGTTAGGAATATTATTGAAGTCTATTTTTTCTAATAAATCTTCTTCAATCATTTTTTCAACCATATAATCAGATGGTACAACTAAGTCGTAAGTACCAGGATTAGTTTTAACTTTTTGATACATTATTTCATTAGTATCATAAGTTGAGTAGTTTACTTTAATTCCTGTTTCCTTTTCAAATTTTCTGATAAGGGCTTCATCAATGTAATCACCAACGTTAAAGAAGTTTATTGTTCCATTTTCTCCAACATTACTACTTCCGCACCCAACAAAAAGAGAAGCAGTTAATAAAGTTGTTGCAACTAATGCTGTTAATTTTTTTAATCTTTTCAATTTATTCACCCCTTGAAGTAAATTCTTTTCTATTTACAATTAATAATAAAGTTAATACTGTTATAAACATTAAAGTAGATAATGCATTAATTGAAGGGTTAATTCCTTTTCTAGCCATAGAGTAAATTTCAATAGAAAGGTTAGTTACTCCAGGACCTGTTGTAAAGAAACTAATTACAAAGTCATCAATTGACATTGTAAAGGCCATTAATAAACCAGCAACTATCCCAGGTTTTATTTGAGGTAAAATTATTTTTCTCATAGTATATCCTGGGGTTGCACCTAAATCTAAAGCTGCTTCAGTTATATTAGAAGGTAGTTGCTTTAATTTTGGTAATACAGATAATATAACGTATGGAATATTAAATGTAATATGTGCTAAAAGCATAGTAGTAAAACCAAATTGAGCATTTATTCCTATCTTATTTAGCAGAGGGAATATAAATATAAATAAACTCATTATAGATATACCTGTAACAATATCAGGATTTAATACAGGTAAGTTATTTATGTTCAATAAAGTTTTTTTAGGAAGTCCTTTCATTCTATGAATTCCTATTGCTGCAAATGTACCTATTATTGTAGCAACTATAGATGAAATAACAGCTATTATTATAGTATACTTTAATGCTTCCATTATTCTAGCATTTTGAAAAAGTTGAGTATACCATCTTAAAGTAAAACCATTCCATTTCCCCATAGATTTTGAATCGTTAAAGGAGAATACCATTAAAGTAACTATTGGTGTATAAAGAAATATAAAAATTAGTATTAAGTAAAATCTTTTAATGAAAGATTCAAGTTTTCTTATCATAGTATACCTCCTGATTATTTGTCATCTGTACCTTCAAATTTATTCATGAAGGCCATTGAAATTAATATTATTATCATCATAAATATTGCAATAGCAGAACCGAAATTCCAGTCGCCCATTGTTGTAAATTGCGTTTCAATTAAATTACCAAGTAGCATATATTGACCGCCACCTAATATTCTAGAAATAACAAATGTAGAAACAGCAGGCATAAATACCATTGTAATTCCAGAGATAACACCAGGCATACTTAAAGGTAAAATTATTTTAGTGAATATTTTTTTTCTATCCGCACCTAAATCTGCAGCTGCATTAATTAAATCTTTATCCATTTTTGTAAGAACAGTATATATAGGTAGTATCATAAATGGTAAAAAGTTATATATCATACCTAAAAGTACTGCAAAATCATTATAAAGAATATTAATACGTGAAAATCCTAAAGCAACTAAAAAGTTATTAATAAGTCCATTTTTACCTAAGATAGGAAGCCAAGCATATGTTCTAAGTAAGAAGTTCATCCACATTGGAACGATAAAAAGCATAATTAATATATTTCGCTTTCCTTCTCTCATTTTAGAAATTAAATATGCAACTGGATATCCAAGTATAAGACATCCTAATGTAGCTTCAGCTGCCAAAAGTAAACTTCTGCCAAATACTTTTAAATAATTTTCGTCAAGTAGCCTTTCAAAGTTAGAAAGAGAAAAACTATAGCTATCTCCAGATTTTACTGTAAAGCTAAAGAAAACCACAATTAAAAGTGGAATAACAATAAAAAGAGCACTCCAAACAATATAAGGTGATGCTGGAAGTATACCTTGATTATTTTTATTTTTCATCACTCTCAACCTTTCTCATTATATGAATTGCTTCAGGATCTATAATTAATCCCACAGTGCTACCAACAGTTGAACTTTTTGTGTTATGTACTATCCACTTATTATTTTCAGTTTCTACTTCAATCTCATAATGAACACCCTTAAAGGTTACTGAATTAACTTTTCCAGTTAACATTCCTTTATCTACAGTTGTAATTTCGATATCTTCTGGTCTTACTACAACATCTATAGCTTCATTTTTATCAAAACCACTATCTATACAAGTGAAAATATGATTAGAAAATTTAACTTTGTAATCTTCTAGCATAACTCCATCTAATATATTACTTTCTCCAATAAAGTCTGCAACAAAAGCATTAGCAGGTTCATTATATATATCTTCTGGTGAACCCATTTGTTGAATTACTCCTTTATTCATTACAACAATAGTATCTGACATTGTTAAAGCTTCTTCTTGGTCATGAGTTACAAATATAAATGTTATTCCAAGTCTTTTTTGAATTTTTTTAAGTTCTAATTGCATTTCTTTTCTAAGTTTTAAATCTAATGCACCAAGAGGTTCATCAAGTAAAAGAACTTGTGGTTCATTAACTAATGCTCTAGCAATTGCAACTCTTTGTTGTTGACCACCACTTAATGAATCAACAGATCTTTTTTCAAAGCCTTCAAGAGCAACCATTTTTAGCATTTCATGAACTTTTTTATCAATTTCTTCCTTAGGAAGCTTTTTAATCTTTAGTCCAAATGCAATATTTTCATATATATTCATGTGAGGAAATAATGCATACTTTTGGAATACTGTATTTAATTGTCTTTTATAAGGAGGTAAGTCAGATATATCATTTCCATCAAAGACAACTCTTCCACTATCAGCAGTTTCAAATCCTGCTATGATTTTAAGAGTAGTTGTTTTACCACATCCACTAGGACCAAGTAAAGTTAAAAATTCATTTTTACGTATATTTAATGAAAGGTTATCTAAAACAGTATTATCACCATAGACTTTAGAAACACCTTGTATTTCGATAATATTTTGACTCAAAAAAAACACCTCTTTCTTTAATATTAATACTTTCTATCGTTAGCTAATTTAGCAATTTCTATTAGCTAAATTGAAAATTTAGAATATCAATTAAAATGATGGTGGAGTAGAAATCCAAATAACTTTAGCGGGTGTCTTTCCACTATTACTTATATAATGGTTTGATCTTGGTTTAAAATAAAAACTTTCATTTTTTTTAACTTTGTAAGATTTATCTCCAAGATGTAAAGTTATTGTTCCTGATAAAACATAACCAAATTCCTCACCTTCATGAGGTTCTTCTTCTGTATATTTTCCACCTGGGCCTAATGTTATCATTATAGGTTCCATTTCATTTTTTTGTGCATTTGGAACTAACCACATTAATTTATATTTCAAATCGTGATTTTCAGTTTCAAACATATCTTCATATTTATAAGTTATTTTTTCATCTTTATCATCACTAAAGAATTCTTTTAAGTTTGTCCCTAGTATTTCAAGAATATCTATTAGTGTAGCGATAGAAGGTGAAGTTAAATCATTTTCTAGTTGAGATATAAAACCTTTAGATAATTCGCATCTATTAGCAAGTTCTTCTTGTGTTAGTCCTTTTTCAATTCTCATTCGTTTTATTTTGTCACCAATTTGCACAATTTCACCTTGCCTTTCAATTAGTTTAATAATAACTATTACTAAACTAATGGTTTAAAATTACTAAACAAACAATGTTATTATATAGACTTGTAAATGAAAAATCAATATTTTTTAATAAAATATTTGAATAAAAATTTTCGATGATAACCTTATAAATAAAGGGTTTGAAGAAAAAAGATAAAAAAAAGTTTAACATTTATACATTAAAAGTTTAGTATAACTAAGAATAGTGTAAATTATAAAAAAATTAAAGTACCCAATTTAAAGGATAATAGCAAAGTATGGATATAAATTTTGTTATTTAATTAAAATAAAAATTTATATATAAATTTATAATTGGTAAACAACAGAAAAAAATACATATAAAATTATTAAATATAAAATTATATAAATTTATCTTAAATATAATTATAAAAAGTATAAATTTATAAAATTTAATACTTAAAATATAATTTTTAATAGTGAGCTAAATAATAATTATTATGAATAGATAATGATTATATGAAACTATTAACAAATTTAAAGTTAAGGTGTATAATAATCTTGTTGAGGAAAATAATTTTATGAAAAAAACATACTTTTATTTAATTATTTGATAAATCTAAAGAATAGTTAACATAAACTTATAGATAATATGGAGGAAAGAATATGTTAAAAGGAACAATACATTCAATAGAAACAATGGGATTAGTAGATGGCCCTGGTATTAGAGTTGTAGTATTTATGCAAGGATGTGCATTAAGATGCCAATATTGTCATAATCCAGATACATGGAGTGATAAAGGAGAAGAAACATTAGAGTTTACGCCAGAAGAATTAGTAAATAAAATTGCCAGATTTAGAAGTTATTTTGAAAGATCTGGAGGTGGAGTTACTTTCTCAGGTGGTGATCCATTAAGACAACCAGAATTCTTAAAAGAGTGCTTAAGGCTTTGTAAAGAAAAAGGAATACATACTACATTAGATACATCTGGAGTAGGGTTTGGAAATTATGAAGAGATATTAAAATATACAGATTTAGTTCTTTTTGATGTTAAGCATCTTACAGAAGAAGGATATAAGGAAATGACAGGAATAAAAATAGACGAAAGTTTGAAATTCCTAGAAGCATGTAAGAAATGTAATACAAAAATATGGATAAGACAAGTTGTTGTTCCTGGAATGACTGATAGTGAAGAATATATATCTTCATTAGGGGAGTTTATTAAATCTTTAAATAATGTTGAAAAAGTAGAATTACTTCCATATCATTTACTTGGTGTAAATAAATATGAGAATATGGGAATAAGATACAGATTAGATGGTGTTCCTGCAATGGATAAGGACAAATGTAAAGAGTTATATAAATTACTTAATTTATAAAATAAAAAATAGTAGTGAACCTTATATAGAGTTTACTACTATTTTTTTCATTGATTCAGCTTAAAGTTGGCTTGAGAAAAATCCAGGTTTTATTAATTTCTTTTTCATACCTTCGATAACTAAAAGGTAAACAGCAGCAGTATCAAATCTAGCATCATGATAATTTCCACTACCTTGGAATAATTCATCAGCTTTTTTGGCAATAGCATCATCAGTAATTCCTAAATATTCAATTGTTTCAGATAGTTTTGGATTTTTAATTCCATTACCATTTGGTGAAGGAATTTTACATATATTTTTATAGTATGCCATAGTACAGAATGTTCTTTTAGGTTCCCAAGTTGCATCTATCATTCCAGCTTCATATAAAGAATTAACTTCATGTTTTAAAAATTTAACATCAAATTGAACATTATGTCCAATAACGAAATCAGCATCAAAAAAATCACTCATGAAATCTTGAATTTGTTCTAAAAACTCTAAACCATCAGATAATTCATAAAGTTTTTCAAGAGAAAATCCATGAACTTCTTGAGCTGCAGGATCCATTTCATCAACTGTAAAGAAAAAGTTTTTACCTATAGTTGTTTGTGGTTTTGTAGATGTATCTACAGTTATATAACTTAACTGGCATATATGACCAGGACGTACACTAGTTGTTTCAGTATCGAAAAATAATAATTTCATCTTTACCTCCAAAAATTTAACTTATTCATTTTATGATATCATAACTTATGTTAATAAACAAATTAATAATAAAAAATCACCTTTATATAATATTAATATAAAGGTGATTTTTTTACTTTAATGTTTTAGATATAATTTTTAATAATTCTATGCAAGTTTCTTTAGTTTTATTATTTTTATCTAAATCAGGATTATATTCTACAAAATCCATAGATCTTACCAAGCTTGTACCTAAAATGGATTCAAGTAATACTTTACTTTCACTAAAAGATAAACCATTATTAACTGGAGTTCCAGTACCAGGAACATATTCAGGGTCTAAACAATCTATATCATAAGAAAGATGAATATTTTTTATGTTTTTTTCTTTTATTATTGATAATAATTCATCAACAACAACCTCAGTTCCTTTAATATTTATATCTTTGTTTGTCCAAACATTCATATTTAATTTATCTATTAAAGCTATTTCTCCAGCATCTAAATCACGACAAGCGAGAATAAAAACATTTTCTGGTTTTATTTTAAAATCATCAAAGAAAATTGAGGTTAATTTTTTATATCCAATTCCCATTGATGCAGCTAAAGGCATTCCATGGATATTTCCAGATGGTGAGGTCTCCTCAGTATTTATATCTCCATGAGCATCGATCCAAATTACAGCTAAATTATTTCCTAAAAATTTACTAGCACCAGCAATTGATCCTAAAGCTAATGAATGATCACCACCAACTATAAAAGGTAAAGTGTTATTTTCTAATGCACTTAAAACTTTAGCAGCTAGTCCATTATTTGCCGCAACAACTTGATCTAAATATTTTAACTTTGAGTTACTTAGGAATTTATCTTCAGCGTTTGCTTTTTCAACTTCAATATCTCCTAAATCATAAACGTTATGATTCTCTTGAAAAATATCTATAAGGTTGTTTTTTCTTAATTCTTCAGGTCCCTTTTCTACACCAGGTTTATCACAACCATAAAAAAGAGGCATTCCAATAATACTTATATTCATAAAAAGACCTCCATCGATTATCTAAATTTTACACAATACTTATAATAATACTTAAAATAATATAAGTAAATATTAAATTCTCTTTTATTGATTAAAATATTTGTTTAAAAAAATAAGTATCTTATTTATATTATGTCCAAAATGATAAAAAAGATGTTTTATTTTAAAGGAGTAAATGTATAAAAATGAATTTATTTGTTTAATAAAATAATAAAATAAGAATAAAATAACTATATTGGCATGGCAAATTTACAATAATTATATAAAAATTTAACAAATTACAAAAATATCATTAAAAATTTAAAATTTACTGTAAAATGTGGTATTATTATATTTGTTAATTTATAATTATAAAATTAAAATTACATAAACTATATTTGAAATAATAATGCATACATTTAACTTTTAATATTAAAAATTAATATTTTTGAAGGGATGGAACAGAGATGAGTGAACCAAATAGAAAAAGAAAAAAACGTTCTAAGAAGAAAAGGTGGTCAACTAAAAAGAAAGTTATAGTATCTACAGTTATTGTTTTTGCTTTATTAATATGTACTCTTGCAACAGGATATATGTATATTAGAAGTAAAATATATTCAGGATTAAGTCCTTCAGAAACTATATCTGATACTGAATATAAGGAAGTTGAAGGAATAACAAATGTTCTATTAATAGGAACAGATGCAAGAACATTAGATGAAGCATCAAGAGCAGATTCTATTATAATTGCTACACTAGATAATAATAAAAAACAAATAAGATTAACTTCATTATTTAGAGATACTTTAGTTAATATTCCAGGTCATGGAGAAGGAAAATTAAATGCTGCGTTAGCATATGGGGGACCAGAGCTTTTAATTGAAACTATAAAAGAAACTTATGGAATTAGTCTTGATAAATATGTAATTATTAATTTCTGGGGATTTGAAGCAATTATTGATCAAATGGGTGGACTAGAGTTAAATGTAGAAGATTATATGCTTGATGAGTTAAATAAATATATTGGTGAATCTACAGGTGGAAATGATTGTCCAGTTACAGAACCAGGATTACAAGTTTTAAATGGAAAACAAGCTTTATCTTATGCAAGAATAAGAAAAGGTGTTGGAGATGAATATGCTAGAACAGATAGACAAAGAGAAGTTTTAATAAAGGTAGCAGAAAAGTTAAAAGAAACTAAACCGAGTAAATACCTAGGAATAATGAATAATATGTTAGAGCATATAAAAACAAATATTGAGCCAATACAAGCTTTAAATATGGCATATACTATATATAAATTCCCAAGTTTAGATATTGCACAACTTCAAATACCAATTCCAGAATTAGCTGATGGAGGATTATATAAAAACTTAGGCTGGGTATTCTTAATGGATAGAGAGCAAAATGCTAAGTTCTTAGATGAATTTATATTTGAAGGTAAGATACCAAATCCTGATGATTATGATTATGCTTCATTTAATGAAGCAATGTCTGATTATAAAGCAGAGTCAGAAGAATATAATAATAAACATAATATTAATCCAGAAGATTATATAGATAATAGTGAAGATATTGTTACTCCGCCATCTAGCAATGATAGTAGTTATGATAATACTGATGAAGGTACAAGTGGAAGCACAGGTGGAAGCACAGGCGGAAACACAGGTGGAAGTACAGGCGGAAATACTGGTGGAAGTACAGGTGGAAGCACAGGCGGAAGCACAGGTGGAAGCACAGGTGGAAATACAGACGGAAGTACGGGTGGAAATACAGACGGAAGTACGGGTGGAAACACAGGTGGAAGTTCGGATGGAAATACAGGTGGAAGTTCGGGTGGAAACACAGATGGAAGTACAGGTGGAAACACAGATGGAAGTACAGGTGGAGAAAATACTGATAATGGAAATGTGGATGATGGAAATATAGAAGGTGAAGAAAACCAAGGAAATGAAGGAATACAAAATATAAATCCTAATATATTAAAGACAATTGAATAAATATAAAATAAAAGCGATGTATTCATCGCTTTTATTTTATTAAATTATTATTAATATAATAATTTATATAACAATATGTGGTATAATAATCAAAGAAATAATAGAGAGGAGATAAATAATGAGCTCATTTAGAATGCAATTACTAGTAATTATCTTAAAAATACCAGCTATATTAATAGCTTTTACGGCTCAAGGTTATGCAAAGGCATTAGTTGCAGATAAATTAGGAGATAAAACACCAAGGTTTCAAGGTAGATTAACTTTAAATCCATCAGCTCATATTGATTTAATTGGTTTTTTAATGATTTTGATAGCTGGATTTGGATGGACTAAACCATTAAATACTAATCCAAGTGCATATAAAAGAGGTTATAAAGATGCAATAAAAGTTTCTGTTGCAGCACCATTAGCTAATTTACTAGTTGGTTTTTTAGGAACAATATTATATGTATTTACATATAAATTCTTATCTAATATTTTATCAGATACAATATACTTTATATTAATTAATATGATATGGCTAATTGCAACTATAAATATAAGTTTATTTGTATTTAATTTACTACCTATACCAGGATTAGCGGGATTTGAAATATTTAGAGATTTATGGCCAAAAACATTTTATAAGGTTTCAGATAAGATATATCAATATCAATTTTTAATACTTATTGCAATTATAATTATTGGTGGAACTATTTTATCAATACCAGTCAACTTTATTTTAAATGGATTTATGGCTTTTGCAAGATTAATATTTGGAATTCTTTAAAAGGTGGCAATTAATTTTGCCACCTTTCCTTTTCTATAAATAAATCTCTATTATATATTTCTTTAAAAAAGTCTTTACCACGCATTGCTTGATGTATTTCTACATCTAAGTTACTAGGTGATGAAACTGTAATAACAACTTTTTCATCATCAAAATAAACTCCTAGTTTCTTTACAACACCAACAAGGCTTCTATCTAATCCTTCAGCAATTTTTACTAATGCCCCAATTTTATTAATTATATCAATATCTAATTTGTTAATTAAATAAGAAAATTGAGCTAAAGGTAAATGATAATTATTAAATCTATGAGAAGCTGCAATAGCCGCACTCATTAGATGTTCTTTATGTGTAAGTTCGTTAATAAATGAATTTAAAATAATATATAAAGAGTGTTTATGATGATTTTGATAATTTATACTAATTCCACAATCATGAAGCATAGCTCCAGTTTTTAATATATTTAAATACTTATCTTCTAATCTATGAAGGGGCTTTAGTTGGTCAAATAAAACAGATGATAAAAAGTATACTTGTTGTGCATGAGGTATATTAGCATTTAAGGAGTTTAATATACCATAAATACTATAATCTAAAATGTTTTCTATTACATCATAATTTTTATAAAGATAATCGTAAAGAAGACCTTCTCTAATTGAATTGTTAGATACTCGTATACTATTTGGTGATACTGTTTTTATTATTTCATTAAATATAAGTAAACAACTAAATATACTATCTACCATATCTAAATCAATTCCCTCAACTTTACGGCGAAGCTTTAAATCCTTACATTTTATAATATTATAAAGTTCATGAACTCCTACTTCAGATAATTCATAATTATTAATTAGTTCTAAAGGATAATGGGTTTTAAATTTATCCATTTTAACAATTGTTTTAGCAAAATCACCAACAATAACTATAGATTCAAATTCATCATTTAGCCAAGGTATATTATTTAATTTATTTTTTACGAATGATGTAGATTCATCTAAATTTGAGTTTAATATTCTATCAGCTATATTGAATGTATAAGCTAAATTTATTCCACCAAAGGGTAATACTGTCCAATTTGAAATTTCTTTATTTTTCATCGATATTAAATTAGTTGAGGTTCCAGTTATCTCAACTATAAGAGAATTAGTGATATTTAAACTTCTATTTACACTTAAGGCTGTAAATTTAATTTCTTCTTCAGGTGATAAAACTTTTAAATCTAAATTAAGGTTTAATTTTATCATATCTACAATAGATTCACTATCTTTTAAATCATTAAAAAAGCTAGTTGTAATAGTAAATATTTCTTTTGTACCAGAGGCTTCACAAAGAGATTTGTATGTTCTTAAAGTAGATAAAATATAATTAAGTTTTTCGTTGCATAAAATACATTTCTTAGATAATTCATAACAAACTTTAAAAGGAGTCTTTAGTTCATCTATAATTTTAAAATATCCTACATCTTCTACTTCTGCCAACATTAATCTTATTTTACTAGAACCTATATGAATTATACCAACTCGAATCATATAACACCATTCCTATCATTAATACTTTATATAATTACTATGATATATAAAAGTCAGATAAAAATAAAGGTTTGTTGACAAAAAATATTTTTTTTAGTTATAATAAATTAAATAAAACTAAGTGAAAAAATAGAGTGGTATCATATATATAATCGTCTTTTTGTATTTCAAAGAGGCGTTTTTTTTATTATTGAAGTAAAATATAAAAGATAGTGTAAAGTTTCGTATGAAAAAATAGCCTATGGCTAATTTTTAATAA
>OOCW01000586.1_pt1 | contig 33853 bp, 29 predicted proteins | sample 1671201 | NCBI WGS metagenome assembly OOCW01 (sample SAMN06348132, study PRJEB24527) | human gut metagenome | biome: human gut; feature: ankylosing spondylitis patient; material: feces | host: Homo sapiens | place: China | collected 2015-10
CTAAGAATAACATTCCTCTACCAACATATCTTTTAGCTATACTTACAACAAGTCTAAGGTTTGCTTCAGCAAGCTTCTTTTTAGCATATTGACTTCCTTCTTCAATTTGTTTTGCAAGTTCCATTTCTTCTTCAGAAGATAATAATGGTACCTTTCCTATTTCCTTTAAGTACATTCTTACAGGATCATCAATTGCAATCCCCTCTGGTACTGATAAATCTATTTCCTCTTCAACAATATCAATATCATTAGTAGCACCTTGAACTTCTATTCCCATAGATTCTAAAACTTCATAGATTTTTTCAATTTGCTCTGGACTTAGATCTATATTTTCTACCTCATCTAATATTTCTTGATATGTTAATACCCCATTCTTTTTACCTTTATCAAGTAGGTTTTTAACAATATTCATTCTACTATTTCTATCTTGGCTATCCTTAGGCTTATTCTTATTTACTTTTGTTTTTTCTTCCACTAGCTGACTACCTCCTTTCGTTATATGACCAACTATAATACTCTCTTACTTTCTTTCAACTTTTTAGTAACACTTGCTAACTCTATGGCCAATTTTATTGATTCTTCAATTTTGCCTTGGTTTTCAAGCTCTTTTTGTTCTTTTCTTAGTTGATCTATTCTTTGCTTTAGTTTATATGAATGTATTTCATTAATGAAATCATTAATTTGAACTTTAACATCATCGGCAAAGAATATATTTTCTTCTCTGATTTTGACTAATTCTCCAATAGATTTTGTATTGTTTAGCTTTGACTCTATAAATGAATCTATATTATTTATATTTTCCCCTTTAGCTAACATAATAACAGTGAAAATTTCTTTATGTTCTAGTAAAATAAAGTCGTTTTCTGATATTCTTTCCTCTATATACTGTAGATACTCCTTATTTTCTAACATAATTTTCAAAATTGCTCTTTCTGCTTTTAAAAATCCAGGTTCTACATATAATTTTGACCTATCTTCTTCCTTATTATTCCTAAAATCATTTTCTCTATTATCTTTCATCTTACTTTTGAGAATATCATATAAAGTTTGTTCTTTTATACCAGTATTTTCTGATGCTTTTTTTATATAAACATCCTTTTCCATAGGATCCAAATCCGAAATTACTTCCATAATTCTTTTCGCATATAATATTAAAGATTGACTATTTTTAAAATCAATTCCCTCTTCAGCCTTTCTCATTCTATAATCAATTAAAGGTTCTGCTGAATTAATTAATTTTAAAAAGGCTTCTTTTCCATTACTACGCACATATTCATCTGGATCTTTTCCCTGTGGAATATTTAACACTCTAACATCAAACCCAGCAGTTCTTAATATTTCTAGCCCTCTTAATGTTGCCATTTGTCCTGCCATATCTGCATCATATGAAATTATTACTTTATCTGCATATCGTTTTAGCAGTCTAGCTTGGTTGATAGTAAGTGCAGTTCCTAATGATGCTACTACATTAGTAATACCATATTGATGTAAAGATATTAAATCCATATATCCTTCAACAATTACAAAATACCTTTCACTCATATTATGCTTTAAAGCAAAATTTAAACCATATAAATTAGTTCCTTTTTGAAATACTAAAGTTTCTGGCGAATTTAAATATTTGGGCTTAGAATCATCCAACACTCTTCCACCAAATCCAATTACTTTTCCTTGATAGTCAAATACTGGGAACATCACTCTATTTCTAAACCTATCATATTTTCTCCCTTTTTCTTTATTTACAGAAATAAGTCCAGCTTCTTCTAATAACACATCATTAATACCTTTTTTTCTTAAATAAAACATTAAACTGTTCCAACTATCATTTGCAAATCCTAGACCAAATTTTTTAATTGTTTCTTCCTTAATGCCTCTATTTAAAAAATATTCTTTTGCATTTTGATTATTCATAAGATTTGAAAAGAAAAACTTTGCTGCTTCAACATTTACTCTATACAACAAATCCTTTTTCTTTGCTGATTTACTTTTTTCTCCATTATGCATTTCCAAAGGAATATTGGCCCTATTGGCCAAATATTTTACGGCTTCAACAAAAGGTAAGTTTTTGTCTTTCATCACAAAAGAAATAACATTTCCAGCTTCTCCACATCCAAAACATTTATAAATTTGTTTTTCTTGTGATACCGAAAAAGATGGTGTTTTTTCATTATGAAAAGGGCATAGTCCTGTGAAGTTTCTTCCTGCCTTCCTTAGCCTAACCCTCTCTGAAATTACATCCACAATATCATTTTGTGATTTTATTTTTTCTAAAATTTCTTCAGAAATCTGCAAGGAGATCCCTCCTTACTATAATAATATTTATCCACTCTATATAATTCGACATATTATTATAAATTCCTTCTTTCTTTTTAAATTAAATTTATTTAACATGTCATTATTATTAGATTTCTATTTTAATTCTACCCTAATATTATTTATTCTATTTCTATTATTAAAATCCTTTTTATTCTACAAAATTTATTGTTCCCAATTTTTTTGTATTATACAACTTTTTTACTAATAAATTACAAACTTTGGTACATATATTTTATTAAAGGTTGAAAGGCAATAATCATCTGTCATTCCAGCAATATAATCAGCAACTCCTCTTTTTAATCCTTCTTCATTTGCAATTTTTTGATATAGTTCCGGCAACTCTTCACTATGTTTATAATAATACTCTATTACATGAGTTAAAATAAATTTTGCTTTTTCTCTCTCTTCTTTTAATACATTGCCTAAATATATATTAGAAAACATATATTTTCTTAACTCTATCATAGCTTCTTTAACTTCATCACTTTGTTTTATATCATATATTCCATTTTTTAAATTTTTTTGTGTTTCCTTTACCATATCTGTAACCAAAACTTGAATTCTTTCAGAATGACTATTTCCTAAAACACTAACAGCTTCCTTAGGTAAATATTCTTCCCTTAAAAGCCCTGCTCTAATCGAATCATCAATATCATGATTTAAATATGCTATTTTATCACTATATTTAACTATTCTACCTTCTAATGTTTTTGAAATATTGTCTTTACTTCCCAATCCACTATGATTTAATATTCCATCAATAACTTCTTTTGTTAAATTTAATCCCTTTCCATTCCTTTCTAACTTTTCAACAATTCTTACACTTTGTTCATTATGCCTAAATCCTTCATCTAAAAAGCTATCAAGTACCTCTTCTCCATTATGCGCAAAGGCTACATGACCTAAATCATGCCCCAAAGCTATTGCTTCTATTAGCATCTCATTTAATCCTATGCCTGCCCCAATGGTTCTTGCTATCTGCGCTACTTCTAGAGTGTGAGTAAGTCTAGTTCTATAATGATCTCCAAAAGTACGTATGTATACTTGGGTCTTATGTTTTAGTCTTCTAAAAGATTTACAGTGGATTATTCTATCTCTATCTACCATAAAACAAGTTCTAATATTATCAGCTTCCTCATACCGTAATCTTCCACTACTTTTATTACTATGAATAGCTTCTGGAATTAATGTCAAGTCTTCATTCTTTTCTATTCTTTCTCTTATATTCACTTAACTCACCTCCAAATAAATTATTCTATATTTTCCTTAAAAATCCTCTATTTTATATCTTAATAATAAATTATTATATGGTAATTCATTTCTATGATATGTATATTTATATATTTTTCATAATATTATTATAATAAGAAATTTATACAAGGAGTTTCACAATGAGTAACGATAATAGGGTTATAGATATTGATAATATTAAAAAATATATATTACCTAAATTTCTTTTACAAGATGCCACTATTACTATGGTAAAATTTAAAGATACCGAAAAACAGAGAGCAGTTTTTAAAGTAACTTCTAATAATAAAAATTATTGTTTAAAAAAAGTTTACTATGATGAAGAAAATTTACTTTTTGTTTACTCTGCAATGGAATGGCTCTATAGAAATAATGTAATGGTTCCTAAATTATTACCTTCTATAGATAATAATAGATATATATATTACAAAGATATGCTATTTATATTAACCCCATGGGTTGAAGGTGAAAAATGTAATTTTGATTCTCTTATCGATATAAGGCTTTCAATTAAAACTCTAGCTAAATTACATAAATGTTCTAAAAACTTTACACCAATTCCAGGAAGTACAAATAGGGTTGGATTAGAAAACTACTATTTATCTATAAATAAACATTTTAATGATATCCTTGAAACTGCGAATTTAGCTTCGACGTACAATGATAAGTTTTCAAAGCTTTATCTAAATAACTTAGATAGTAACTTATCTTTAGCAAAACTTTCACTTGAAATAGCTTCCTCAATAGATACCTCTAATTTAAATATATCTTTATGTCATGGTGACTATGTAAATAAAAATATATTAATAAATAATAATAATGTTTGGATAATAGATTTTGATAAATGTAAAATAGATTATTGTGCTCATGACTTGGCGTATTTTTTACGAAGACTTTTAAAAAGAGCAACTACAAATTGGAATCCTGCTCTAACTATAGATATAATTAATACTTATGGAAAAGTTAATAATTTAAGTGATTCTGATTTAAAATATATTTTAGCTTATTTAGCATTTCCTCAAAAGTTTTGGAAAATCTCTAGAGACTATTATAAAAATATAAATAAATGCAATAAAAATTCTTTTATTTCATTATTTACTAAAGGTCTTGATAGATCAGCTGACCAGCTTGAGTATATTAATACCATGATTGAAATATTCCAAACCTACTACAACGTCAAATTTTAACTAAATTGTTCGTTACGTAGAAGCGAAAAAATGAAATATTTATTTTCCAGTAACCGTGAAATTTTCACCTAGAATTTATATAATTGATTCCGTAAAGTTTGCTAAAGTTTTTAAACTCGCTATTCGCTCAAACAGTAAAAACTTCTTTACGCAACTTTACTCCATCAATTATTAAATTCTACGGCTTAATTTCAATGGCCCTTCCAAATTAATATTTCATTTTTTCTTTTTTCACGTAACTACTTATAGCATAACTCCTTACAGTTAATGTCTTTTGCTACATACTGTATGACAAGTCGTTAACTTTTAAGGTAGTATTACAGTTTAGCAAGTGGAAAAGAAAATATTAATGATATTACTGGAAGGAATATTGTAATTAAGTTTTAGAATTTAATTGTTTTTGGAAGAAAAAGAGCGTTAAGAAGCTGAGGGAACAAAGTGACTTTCGAAGCTTTAGCTCTTTTTCTGGAAAAAACAATATAAATTCTTAACGCAAATTACACAATTCCTGGAGGTTATATCATTAATTTTTCGGCTCCACGTGACGAACAATATTATTCAATTGATTATTGGCAGGTCGACATTTCCTGCATCTCTGTTTACTGAAATCTTCAGTGCATGAGGAGCCATTTCTCACCTCAATAATCATTCTAATATACAATTACATATTATACATTCTACCAAAAATTATATCAAACAAATTATTTTCTTCCCTTAATATCAATTAACTTTCCACTATAAATTCTGTTTTCTATCTTCTTATCAGTTATTGGGTACATTGTCGTTACATAGATATATTCATGCTCCTCATCTACCTCCACTCCCAAAAGCAAATTAGTATAAACTCTCTTAATAAATTCTACAGCAGTCTGTCCCCCTTCATTTTTATAAATACCAATATAGTCGGGTTCTTCTAATATTTTCTTCATCCACTCAAGAATGCCATCTCTAGTCCTTCTATCTAATTGCCTACCATGCCTCTTTATAATATGCTTTAACACTCCTGGGGATGCATATATTACTCCAGTAAACTCTATACCTAACTCATTGGCTACCTTTTGCCTTAAATATCCTACTCTTTTATAGGTACAAAATCTGCTTTCCATACTATCCCTCTTTACTATAATATATTAAGCATAATACTATCTGCTTAATATATTCTATTCTAATAATAAGAGAGTCTACACTAAAATATAGAAAAAAATTGTATTTTAACTTATTTATAACACAAAAATAATCTACCACTAAAATTTAAAGTTAGCAGTAGATTATATTTATGTTATAGAATTATACAAATTAATCCGCCATTACCTTCATTTATAATCTTTTGAAGAGTTTTTTGAATTTTTACTTGAACATCTTCTGGCATTTTATATAGCTTATTTTGCAATCCCTCTTTAACTAATACCTCTAAAGATTTACCAAACATATTACTTTGCCATAACGATGCCGGATCTTTATCAAATTGGTCCATAAGAGCATTAACCAATTCTTCACTTTCTTTTTCTGATCCCATTATTGGACTAATTTCAGTTTTAATATCTGCTTTAATAAAATGTAATGATGGAGCACTAGCCTTAAGTTTAACTCCAAACTTAGTTCCTTGTTTAACTATTTCAGGCTCTTCAAATTTCATTTCACTTAATTGTGGAGCAACAAGACCATACCCTGTTTCCCTAACATCAACTAAAGCATCCTTAATTTTATCATATTCACGTTTTGCAATATTTAGATCTTTCACAAGGGCTATTAAATCGCTCTCACTTTCGATTTCGGCATCGCAATTTTCACTAAGTACTTTATAAAAAATAGTTTCACTTGGTTTAAGTAATATCCTTGCAGTACCTTCTCCAAGATTTATTTCACTTAAATCTGATGCACTTAAATTTTCATTTTCCTTTGCATCACTAAAGGCTGGTTTTATGTCTCTTATCTTATCTACACTTTGACACATTCCTTTGATAATCTTGAAAAATTCCTTCTTTAACCAATGATCTGGCTCTAAGTTTTCAACCCAAAGAGGCATGTCTATATTTATTTCTTTCACAGGGAATTCCTTAAGTACATGCTTAAATAGCTTCTCAATATCCTTTTCTGTCATATTATAAACATCCATAACCTGAACTTCTACATCATACTTTTTCTCTAGTTCATCCTTTAATGCCTCTGTTTCAGGAGAGTTTATGTTTTTTGTATTAAGTACAACTATGAAAGGCTTGTTAATTGCTTTAAGTTCTTCTACTACCCTTTCTTCAGCCTCTAAGTATTCCTCTCTATTTATACCTGTAATGCTACCATCAGTAGTTACCACAAGCCCAACAGTTGAATGATCTGTTATAACTTTTCTTGTCCCAATTTCAGCTGCATCTTCAAATGGTATTTCATATTCATACCATGGAGTATTAACCATCTTAGGCTCTTCATCCTCTAAATATCCTAAAGCCCCTTTAACTATATACCCAACACAGTCTACCATTCTAACCTTTAATTTAATATCCTCATCAATAGTTATTTCTACGGCTTCATTGGGAACAAATTTAGGCTCCGTAGTATGGATAGTTTTACCTGACCCACTTTGTGGTAATTCATCCTTAGCTCTTTCCTTTTTATAAGTATTATCAATCTTTGGTATAACCATAAGGTCCATAAATTTTTTAATAAATGTAGATTTTCCAGTTCTAACCGGTCCAACAACACCTAAGTATATGTCACCTTGAGTCCTTTCTGCAATATCCTTATATATATTGAAATCGCCCATAAGTACACCCTCCTATTTATTTTTAACACTATATATATATTCCTAAGCAAAAAAAAGTATACTACTTTTTTTAGTTTATTCATTTAAATCAAAATTTTGTTTTTTCAGAATCTAGTACTAGAATTAACTTTCTTCTTAAGTATCTATATAGTTAACAATATGTTGTAGGATAAATATTTATGATGTACTTTTAAATTTTATTTTTACATAACTCAATATTATTTTTATCACTATCTAATCTAATAATATTATTAAGTAAAAATACTATTATACTTGAAAATCAGTAACAAAAAAGGTGAAATCACAAAATTGTAATTTCACCTTTTCACTAATAATTTTCAGCTTTTTTATCTCTTTCTAATAGCTCACTAACCATTTTCTTTGCATCTTTACCTTCAAAAAGAACTTTATAAAGAGCATCCGTTATTGGCATTTCAACATCTAATTTTTCTTTTAAATTATAGAATGCATGACAAGCTTTTATTCCTTCAACAACCATTCCTACTTCTTCTACAGCTTCTTCTCTAGTTTTGCCAGTTCCTATTAGGTATCCAGCTCTTCTATTTCTTGAATGCATACTAGTACAAGTAACTATTAAATCCCCCATACCAGTAAGACCTAAGAATGTTTCAATTTTTCCACCAAGCTTAGTACCTATTCTTACTATCTCAGCCATACCTCTTGTCATTAATGCTGCCTTTGTATTATCTCCATATCCTAAACCATCACATACTCCAGCTGCAAGAGCAATAATATTCTTTACTGCTCCACCAATCTCTACTCCAACTAAATCATCATTAGTATATACTCTAAATGTTTTAGTCATAAATAAATCTTGAATTTCTTCTGCAACTTTCATATTTTTAGATGAAGTAAGTACAGTAGTTGGAATATTAAATGCAACTTCTTCTGCATGACTTGGTCCAGATAATACTACAACAGGATTTCCAATCTCTTCTTCAATAACTTCAACTAAAGTCTTATTACTACCTTCTTCAATTCCCTTTGCAATACAAATTACAGGTATAGTTTCATCTATTAATCCTCTAAGACTTCTAGAAGCACTTCTTATTACATGGGATGGAACAGCTAATACTACATAATCACTATCTACAATAGCTTCTTCCAAAGTATTATAAGCCGTAACATTTTTAGGCACATCTAATCCCTTAATAAACTTATCATTTCGTCTGTTTATATTAATATCCTCTACAACAGTATTATCTCTATCGTATACCGCTACTACATTTCCTTTGTTTGCTAATAAAATAGCTAAAGAAATCCCGAAACTTCCTCCGCCTAAAAAAGTCACCTTACTCATAATTAACTATCCTTTCTCTCCCTATATTCTATTTGTATTCCAGTTCCACTGAAATCAAAATTATCTCTTAATTGATTTTCTAAATATCTTTCATATGAGAAATGTCTTGCATTTACATCATTAACAAAGAACACAAACTTTGGTGGTTTTGTAGCTACTTGAGTAGCATAGTATATTTTTAATCTCTTTAATGCTACAACTGGTGGCTCTTTCATTAATATAGCCTTACTAATAACATCATTTAATACACCAGTTCCAACTCTCTTACTATAATTATCATAACATTCCTTAGCAAGTTCAAGAACTTTATGTGCTCTTTGACCTGTTAATGCTGATATAAATAAGAACTTAGCATACTTTATAAACTTAAGCTTGCTTTGTAAGTCTTTCTTATAGTTATCCATTGTCTTATCATCTTTTTCAATAAGATCCCACTTATTAACTATAACCATTATAGCTTTATTTAATTCATGAGCAAACCCTATAATCTTTTCATCTTGCTCTGTTACACCTTCTGTTGCATCTATCATTAGGATACAAACATCAGCTCTTTCAACTGCAGTAAGTGTTCTAATAACTGAATATCTTTCAATTTCTTCTTTAACTTTACTTTTTCTTCTAAGACCAGCAGTATCAATTAAAGTAAACTTCCCAAACTCATTTTCAATCTTACTATCTATAGCATCTCTTGTAGTACCAGCTATATCAGATACTATTAATCTATCTTCACCTAATAATCTATTTATTAATGATGACTTACCTACGTTAGGCTTACCTATCATAGCAATTTTTATGTCATCTTCTTCTTCATCTTTGCTTCCAATTGAATCAAAGTGAGATACTACCATATCAAGCATATCTCCAAGACCTTTTCCTTGACCTGCTGATACAGCAACTGGATCACCTATACCTAAGTTATAGAATTCCCAAGCATTTTCTTCATCTTTTAAGTTATCAATTTTATTAACAACTAATACAACTGGCTTTTTTGATTTTCTAAGCATTGTAGCAACTTCATTATCAGCTGCTGTTAATCCTTCCTTACCATCAACTACAAACATTATAACGTCTGCAGTTTCTATAGCAATATTTGCTTGTCTTCTCATTTGTTTAACTATTATGTCTTGATTTTCTGGTTCTATACCACCAGTATCAATCATCGTGAAAGTATGATTTAGCCATTCAGCTTCTGCATATACTCTATCTCTTGTTACACCTGGTGTATCTTGAACTATTGAAATTCTTTTTCCTGCTAATTTATTGAATAATGTAGACTTACCTACATTTGGTCTTCCAACTATAGCTACTATTGGTTTTGCCATTATTATTCTTCCTCCTGACATGCATCATTTATTACGCTTACTATATCTTCTCCTGTATGATCACATACAAGAACTTTAACACCTAATTCTCTTTCTATATCATCTATCTTTGTATCATCTAACATAATATATTCAGCTGGCCCTAGCTCGTATCCTTTTCTAAACATATTATTAGGCATAATTAAGTACTCGCTATTAATCTTTCCTTTTAATTGTCCTATTATATCTGTCCCTGTAAGAAGTCCTGCAACAGTTATAGTTTCTCCAAAGAAATGATTAATAATTTTATATGTATCTATTTTAATATTAGGGTTAACTTTCATCAACTTTTTCATTCCATTACTTACTTCATCGAAAGCAAGCTTTCCAGTTGCAATTGAAAAAGTTCCTTTTATATTTTTATTTAAATCTTGAGCAGTATAGTTTATGGCCTCTCTAAAACATCTAATCATTCCAATTCCATCTTCTATTTGCTCATATCCATTATAAAAACTTTCTTCAGGTACATCTATACCTGAAACTAAATAAAACTCATCAGAAAATCTTACAAATGGGTCATTTATCTCTTCCATAAACTTCTTTTGGAATTCCTTAACCATTTCTAATTCTTTTCTTGCGGATTCTTTATTAAATGTTTTTACCTGAACTAATCCTTCTCTATATTTAGTAACTCCAATTGGTACTACTGCAATATTTGCAACTGATGGATATAATTCATATAATTCATTAATAGTTCTTTTTAATTCTTCTCCATTATTAACTTCTGGTATAAGAACTATCTGACAATGCATTTCTATTCCCGCATCTGCAAGTCTCTTCATTCTCTCATATACTGATCCTGCAAATCTATTTCCAAGCATTTTAACTCTTAAATCTGGATTTGTTGTATGTACTGAAATATTTATAGGACTTATTCTATATCTTATAATTCTATCTATATCCTCATCTTTCATATTTGTTAAAGTAACAAAATTACCTTGAAGGAATGAAAGACGTGAATCATCATCCTTAAAATAAAGGGTTTCTCTCATCCCTTTTGGATTTTGATCTATAAAGCAAAACATACATTTATTACTACATCTTTTTGCTTTATCCATAATACCGCCACCGAATTCAAGACCTAACTCTTCTCCATAGTCTTTCTCTATTTCATAGTCCCAAATCTCTCCATTCGGTTTTTGTATCTCTAATACTATTTCTTCATCATTAGTTAAAAACCTGTAGTCTATAATATCAACTATCTTTTCTCCATTTACTGATAATAAAATATCATTTTCTTCAATGCCGACTTCTTCAGCAATACTATCAGGCATTACACTTGTTATTACATTCTTCATAATGTCCACTCCTATAATTACCTATCATCTCTATGATATATTAACCTAATAATTTTATTCAGTCAACTAACAGTTAAGTTAATTTCCCAAATTAAATTTTACACTACCTATATATAATTTTTCAAATTGCTAAATAAAAAAAGAATATAGGTTACCCCATATCCTTTATTATTACTCATTTAAGTCTACATAATCACCTTTTGTAGAAAAAATTATCCACTCACAAATATTTGTTACGTGATCTCCAACTCTTTCAAGATATTTAGATGCAAATAATATTTGAGCTCCTTTATTTATTATATTTTCATCTTTTGCCATCTTCTTTAACATCTCGTTAAATAATCCACGATATAATATATCAACTTCATCATCCATCTTGCATATTTCATAAGCTGCATCTACATCCCCTGCAACAAATGCTTCAAGAGATTTATTAATCATTTTTCTTAATACATCTACCATTTGCCAAATAGGATCACACTCTTCACCTAAGACATCTAATTCAACCCTTTTGGCAATTTTACATATATCAACTGCATAATCAGCCATTCTTTCTAAATCTGTAACTATTTTAGAAGTTGCAAATATTTTTCTTAAATCTGTAGCAACTGGAGATTCCATAGCCATAAACTTTAAACATTGTTCTTCAATCTTCCTATTTAACTCATCAACCTTATCGTCATTTTCCATAACTTGCTTTACAAGTTCCATATCTTTGTTTTTAAAAGCTTCTATACTATTGTATATTTGCTTTTCAACTAAACTTCCCATTTCAGCAATCTCTGTTCTTAATAACTTCATTCTCTTGTCTAAAAGATTTCTTGTCATACTCTCACTCCCTATTACAAATTAAATTTTATCCGAATCTTCCAGTTATATAATCCTCCGTTCTCTTATCCTTTGGTCTGTAGAAAATATCTTCTGTTTTACCATATTCAATAACTTCTCCAGATAAGAAGAAAGCAGTCTTATCAGCAATTCTTCCAGCTTGTTGCATATTATGAGTAACAATTACCACTGTATATTGTTTCTTTAATTGATCCATAAGCTCTTCCATTTTATTAGTTGAAATTGGATCTAATGCTGATGTAGGTTCATCCATTAAAATTATTTCTGGAGATACAGCTATAGTTCTAGCTATACATAATCTTTGTTGTTGCCCTCCAGAAAGACCTAATGCTGACTTTTTCAATCTATCTTTTACTTCATCAAAAAGTGCAGCTCCTCGCAAACTTGTTTCAACAATTTCATCTAATTTCTTTTTATCTTTTATCCCATGTATTCTTGGTCCATAAGCTATATTATCATAAATTGACATAGGAAATGGATTTGGCTTTTGGAATACCATTCCAACTTTTTTTCTTAGATCTATTTCATCATATTCCTTATATATATCTTTACCATCTATTAAAATTTCACCATTAATTTTAACACCTTCAATTAAATCATTCATTCTATTTAAAGTTCTTAAAAATGTAGATTTACCACATCCCGAAGGTCCTATTAATGCTGTAACTTTTTTTGATTCTATATCTAAGTTAATATTTTTTAACGCTTTATTCTCACCATAAAACAATTCTAAGTTTCTAACTTGAATTTCTGGTTTTATTATATTTGACATATTTACACCTCAAAATCTATATGCTTTTCTTTAACTATATAGTTACTTCATATATATAGTAACTATATACCACTTATTACGCTTCAAATTTAATAATTAGCTTTATTGAATTTCTTACTTATAAATTTAGCTAATAAATTTAAAACTAAAATCATTACAATTAAAACTATTCCTGCAGCAGCTGCTGATGCAATATCACCTTTTTCTTTAGTTTCAAGGAAAGCGTGAACTGTTAAAGTTCTACCACTTGACATTATGCTTGTAGGTATCTTATAAACTGTACCTGCTGTTAAGAAAAGTGCTGCTGATTCTCCAATTACACGTCCCATAGAAAGTATAACTCCTGAAAGTATACCTGGTATAGCACTTGGAAGTATTACCTTATACAAAGTTTGGAATCTTGTTGCTCCAAGTCCTAATGAAGCTTCCCTATATGAAGGTGGAACTACTTTTAATGACTCCTCTGTTGTACGAATAATTACTGGTAATATAATTATTGCTAAAGTCAATGATCCTGCTAAAAGTGAATAACCAAACTTTAATGCACTTACAAAAAATGCTGCTCCAAATAATCCATAAACTATTGATGGTATTCCAGCCAATGCTTCTGTTGAATATCTAATTACCCTAACAAGCTTTCCTTGCTTTGCATACTCTTGTAAGTAAACAGCTGAAAGTACTCCTATTGGTGTTGCTATAAGTAATGATAAGCCTACTGTATATAATGTAGAAATAATAAATGGCTTTATTCCGCCACCACCTGATGGTTTATAATCTCCAAATAAGTAATTTAGATTTATTAATTTATATCCTTTTATAAATATGAATCCTATTATAAATACTAAAATTCCAACTGTTATTATCGCTGATAAATATAATAATATCTTTAAGATATTTTCTTTAAATTTTCTCATTTTTATTTACCTTCCTTACTAGAAAGTTTTGAAATTACTAAATTTAATATTAAGATGAATACAAACAATACAACTCCTGTTGCAAACAATAACTCTTGGTGAGATTGTGTTGCATATCCCATTTCTAAAGCAATATTGCTTGTAAGAGGTCTTACCTTGTCAAAAATAGATGTTGGTATTTGAACTGAGTTACCTCCAACTAAGATTATAGCCATTGTTTCACCAATTGCTCTTCCGCATCCTAATACTATTGCTGCAAGTATACCTGACTTAGCTGCAGGTACCACAACCTTAAATGTAGTTTCTATATGTGAAGCTCCAAGGGCTAGAGAACCTTCTTTATAACTTTTTGGAACAGCTTTTATAGCAGTAGTAGAAACTGAAATTATTGTAGGTAACATCATAACTGCTAACACAATAATTACTGCTAATAAACTTTGTCCTTGTGGTAAATTGAAAGTTCTTTGAATCCATGGAACAATTACTGCCAAACCAAATAATCCGTATAATACAGATGGTATTCCAGCTAAAAGCTCAACTGCTGGAATTATAATTTTAGATACTCCCTTTGGAGCTACTTCTGCAATAAAAATAGCAGTTAGTAATCCTATTGGTACCCCTATTATTAAAGCTCCTAATGTACCATAAATAGATGCTATTATCATTGGTAATATTCCATACTTTTGATTTTCTGATGTTGGATACCATTCAGTTCCAAAAATAAATTGTGTAAATGATTTTCCTTCTGCGAAAAATGGTCTTAAACCTTTATAGAATACAAATCCTATTATCAATATTAAACTTACTACAGCAATAAGCGCACACACTAGAAATATTGCTCTTGTAACTTTGTCTATAATATATTTACTTTTATTGCTTTTATTTTCCTCTACCATTTCAGTCCTCCTAATGGTAATAACACACTTTGATTTATTTATATAGTAAAAATGCCCCAATACCAGAGGCACCTTCACAGTTGTTTTAAAACTAGTCTATAGTTATTAATTTATTTTCTTCTACTATTTGTTGCCCTTCAGTGCTTAATACGAAGTCCATTAACTTTTGACCATTTTCTGTTAAAGTATCTTCTTTAGTTACTAATATAAATGGTCTTGAAATCTTATAGTCACCAGCCTTAACATTCTCAGCCGTTGGTTCTATATCATTAACACTTAAGGCCTTTACAGTATTATCAATATATTCAAAAGAAGCAAATCCTATTGCATTTTTATTTCCTGCAACTGTAGTTTTAACAGCTCCACTACCATCTGAAATTGTAGCATCTTTTGTTAATTCCTCTGATTTATAACCAACAATTTCTTGGAATGCATCTCTTGTTCCAGACCCCTCTTCTCTTGAAACTACAACTATTGGTGAATCATCACCCCCAAGTTCCTTCCAATTAGTAATTTCTCCTGTATATATTTTTTTAACATCTTCTAAAGATATGTTGCTTACTGGATTTTCTGTATTTACTAGTAAAGCAATTCCATCGTATGCTACTGTTGTTCCTTGAACAGAAGTCTTTTCTTCATCTTTTAATTCTCTTGAAGACATTCCTATCTCTGAAATTCCAGAAATAACATCTTTTATTCCAGCTCCTGAACCATTTTGTTGTATCTCTAATGTTACATTATTATTCTCTTCTTCATATTTTTCTTGAATTTTTTCCATTAATGGACCTACTGAAGTTGACCCCGAAATTGAAATTGTTACTGAACCTCCGTTAGAAGCTGTATTATTTTTTCCTTCTGAACTATTTGATCCACATCCTACAAATGTTGCACCAACCATAGTTACTAACAATGCTCCTACCATTAACTTCAATTTTTTACTTCTCATTTTTATTCCTCCAATTTCATAAATGAATTTTTTATTCATACACCTTACACCAATAATATTATTCCTCTAAAGTTAAAGTAATATTACTTAAAGGTTAAATAACGTTAGATGAATGTTAAGATAACGTTAAATGTGTATATTTTTTGTAACAAAAGAAATAATATTTAAAAAAAAATAAGATAAAAATATATTAAATATCCTTACCTTATTTTTATTTACCATTTTCTTATATTTTATTATTAAATTTATTATTTATTTTTTAATCCTTACAGTAAATGTACTTCCAACCCCTACTTCTGAATCAACCGTTATATCTCCGTTAAACAACTTAACAATATGCTTAACAATTGCAAGTCCAAGTCCTGTCCCCTTTGTAGATCTTGACTTATCTACTCTATAAAACCTTTCAAATATCCTTGGAATATCATTTTTAGGAATTCCTATACCATTATCTATTACTTTGAAAATGAAATATCCATTGTTAGATGTTATAAGAATTTTAACATTTCCATTTTCATTAGAATATTTGATAGCATTTTCTATTAAATTTAAAGCTAATTGATGGAATTTATCCTTACTTCCAATAATTTCACTATCAAACTCATTTATAAATTCTATCTTAATTTGCTTTTTATCTGCTTGTTTTCTAACTATATCAATTATATTTTCTATAACTTCTCTAGGGTTAAAGTTAGTATTATCCAGCTTATGAAGGTTTTCAATATTAGAAAGCACTAAAATATCATTAATTAAATTAGTTAATCTCTCAGCCTCTTTATCAATAATATTTAAAAACTTATTCTTAGTTTCAGAATCGTCAACATATCTTAAAGTTTCAGAAAAACCTTTAATTGATGTTAATGGTGTTTTAAGCTCATGAGAAACATTAGCAACAAATTCACTTCTCATATTTTCAAGACGTTTAATATCTGTAATATCCTGAAGTGCTATTACTATCCCTATTTGACTTTTTGATCCACTTATAATAGGGGCTTTTTTTACTCTTATCTCCCTTTCTACAGGATGGAGTAACCTTATCTCTCTTGATCCTATATCTGGTACTTCTCTTATAAAGTTAATTAAATCATAATCAATAATACAAGATGATATCCTTTTTCCTATTACATCCCCTTGTAAATCAAATAACTTTTTCGAATATGGATTACTTAATATAATCTTTTCATTATTATCTACTGCTATTACTCCACTTTCCATACTCTCCAGTATAGCTTCAAGCTTATTTTGCTTATCTAAGGAGTCATTTATTTTAGTTTCTAATTGATCTGCCATATTATTAAATGTTTGTGCCAACAGCCCAATTTCATCATAATTTCCAATAAGCGCCCTCTTATTCAAATTACCATTGGCAATTTTAGCAGTTACCTTTTCAAGTTCTTTAATAGGATATACAATTATCTTAACTAATTTCACTGCCAATGCTAATGATAATAAAAATACTCCTATTACAATAGCAACATAATACTTTAACATTCCTGAGGTAAACACCTTTATATTACTAACGGGAACTGAACTCCTAATAACCATATCATCATTTATCTTAGTTGCATAATAAACCATATTTATTGATAGTGTTTTACTAAATCTAACACTACTTCCAGTACCATTATTAAATGCATCTATAATTTCTTGTCTATCTTTATGATTTTCTAAATCTGATGTTTCATTATCAAATATTACCTCTCCATCTTTATTTACCACAGTAAATCTAACGGAGTTCCCTTTAAATTTATATGTAGACAAATCCTCACTGGTATAATATCCCTTTGAAAAGCACACATTATATATAGATAACGCTTCCTTTGCATCATTTATAGTATTTATATTCACTAATATAATAAAGGAGCTTGTCACTATAATCAATGCAAATATAACTGTAATTACTACCGATGTTATAATACGTTTTTTCATAAAATACTAGTTGGGGTTAAATCTATACCCTACTCCTCTTATAGTTTCAATAAATTTAGGATTTTTATCATCTGCCTCTATTTTCTTTCTTAAATACCTTATATGAACGTCTACAGTTCTTGTTTCACCTATATATTCATATCCCCATATTTTATCTAATAAAGTATCTCTTGTTAAAATTTTCCCTTTATTTCTGATTAAAATTTCAAGAAGCTCAAATTCCTTAAGTGTTAAATCTAACTTTTTATCTTTAACAAGAATTTCTCTTTTATCAAAGTCAGCCACTAAATCTCCAAAAGTTAATACATTACTTTCAGGTTCAACAATAGAAAATCTTCTTAATACAGCTTTTACTCTTGCAAGTAATTCCCTTACTGAAAAAGGCTTGGTAATATAATCATCTGCTCCAAGTTCTAAACCTAATATCTTATCAACTTCTTCACTTTTTGCAGTAAGCATTATTATTGGAGTGTTTCTAATCTCACTATTACTCCTAACATCTTTACAGACATCATATCCATCTTTTCCTGGTATCATTAAATCTAACAAAATTAAATTCGGCTTTTCTTCAATTGCAAGCTTTATAGCATCAATTCCATTATTAGCTATAACAACTTTATATCCATTACTAGTTAAATTGTAACTTATAAGCTCTGCAATATGCTCTTCATCATCTACTACTAATATTTTTTCATTAGCCATTTCTATCACCCCAATAATTTATTTAATATATGAAAATGAAAATAATCTTCCATATGTTCCATTACTTCTTCTATAAGAAAACAGCTTGTTTTCTTTCTCGCAATGAGTACATAAATTTAAGGAATAAATATTATCATCCTTAATACCTATAGATTTTAAATCCTCTTCAATACATAACTCCATACTTAGATTTCTACCCTTAAAAAGTTTTTTACTAGGTATATTAAATTTATTAATAAATTTCTCCTTTAGTTCTTCTGAAACTTCATAACAACATTGCCTAATATGCGGCCCTATATATGCTTTTATATTAACTACATCACACTTAAAATCATTAATCATTATTTCTACAGCATTCTTAGTTATGTCATTAAAAGTTCCCTTCCAGCCACTATGTATTGCTGCTATAGTAGATGTATTTTCATCAACAAGTATTACAGGAACACAATCAGCAGTAAAAGCCCCAATAATTACTGATTTTTCCTTAGTAACTATGGCATCACCTTCATTTTCAATAAAATCTTTTTGGCTTTTATCATAAACAAAAACTTTATCACTATGTATTTGTTTTATATATTGAACTTCATCAACTCCAAAATCATCTTTAAGTGATAATAAATTATTAACCCCTTCATCTGTATGTCTGTTAAAGCTTCTATCCATTTTTGCATTAGAAAATACAACATTAATATTTTTACCTTCTAACAACCAAAAGTCCTTAAACTCTTTAAAATCATTAACATTTAACTTTTTCATAATTCACCTCTAAATTTTCCTAAATGTATTTTACCATTTAATATATATTTTTACCATTTGCCATGGGTATTTTTTAACATGATTTTAACTTTAGGTATACATTTAATCAAAAATAATTATACCATAAAAAAAGACTGCCTTTTAGGCAGTCTAATTAATTTTTATTTGTCATTAACCCTTTAATTTCATCTAAGAATGTATTAATATCCTTAAATTCTCTATATACAGATGCAAATCTTACATATGAAACTTCATCTATAACCTTTAATCTATCCATAACCATTTCACCAATAGCGCTAGAATCAACTTCAGTAAGCATATTATTAGAAATACTCTTTTCAATATCTTCAGCCAATTCCTCTATTTGCTTTCTAGAAATAGGTCGCTTTTGACAAGCAATAATAAGTCCATTTACAATTTTTTCTCGATTAAAATTTTCTCTTGTTGAATCTCTTTTTACTACTAAAATTGGAATATCTTCTATTTTTTCATATGTAGTATATCTTCTTCCACAACTAGTACACTCTCTTCTTCTTCTAATTGTTGTATTATCATCTGTAGATCTTGAATCTACAACCTTACTTTCATCAAAAAAACAAAAAGGACACTTCAAACAAACCACGCCTTTCTCCTATAGTTATATTTGTATTATACAATCTTTTTTTATTTTATTCTATATTTTATTTTCATCTGTGGTTAATTGTATACCAGAAGCATCAACAATTAATACATCAACTCCTATTTTAATTACCTTTTCCCATGGTATTTCTATATCATCTTCTTTTGCAAACCATCCCTTAGAAGTAGATGGTAAAAATATCGAAACTACTTTATTAGTAGATAAATCAACCTTATAATCTCTAACATATCCTAATTTACTTCCTGTTGATATATCTACAACTTCCATACTTCTTATAGCATTTACTGAATATAAAATCAAATCATCTTCCATAAATATCTCCACCCCTTAAATATGTATTTAAATCATTTACCATAATTATATATATGATATCATCTCTTATTTTATTAAAATAATTTTTAACAAAAAAAAGGACCCTTAGGGTCCTATACATACTTTCTCATGTGTTTTAATGCTGTTTTTTCTAACCTTGAAACTTGTGCCTGAGATATACCGATTTCATCTGCAACTTCCATTTGCGTTCTTCCATTAAAAAATCTTAATGTTAAAATTAACTTTTCTCTATCATTTAATTTTTTCATAGCTTCTTTTATAGATATATTCTCTAACCAACTATCATCACTATTTTTAGAATCACTAATTTGATCCATTACATAAATAGCGTCACCTCCATCATGATAGATTGGTTCAAATAAAGAAACCGGATCTTGAATTGCATCTAAAGCAAAAACTACTTCTTCTCTTGGTATATTTAATTCTTTAGCAATTTGAGAAACTGTAGGTTCTTTATTATTGTCCTTAATAAGTTTATCACGTACAAGTAAAGCCTTATATGCAACATCTCTTAAAGATCTACTTACCCTAATAGAGTTATTATCTCTTAAGTACCTTCTTATCTCACCTATTATCATAGGTACAGCATATGTAGAAAACTTAACATTTTGTGATAAATCAAAATTGTCGATGGATTTCATCAATCCAATACAACCTACTTGAAATAAGTCATCTACATTTTCTCCTCTATTATTAAATCTTTGAATAACACTTAAAACTAACCTTAAATTCCCCTTAATAAAGGTCTCTCTTGCTTGGGTGTCTCCACTTCTCATCTTTAATAAAAGCTCTCTTTTTTCCTTTTCCTTTAGTACTGGTAATTTTGAAGTATTTACTCCACAAATCTCAACTTTGTTAATAATCAAAGTTAATCACTCCTTCAGAAGTAATAACATACTGCATTTAAAATTATTTCCGTTAGAGGATTCTTTTATACTAAAGACAACCTAAATCATTTTATTTATTTCTTTTTTTAACCTACTTATTATTTTCTTTTCTAATCTAGAAATATATGATTGAGATATTCCCAGAATATCTGCAACTTCTTTTTGAGTCTTTTCACTATTACCAGAAAGACCAAATCTTAATCGCACTATTTCTTTCTCTCTTTCATTTAAATTTCTTAAAGCTAAAAATAATAACTGCTTATCTACTTCATCTTCGATTAAGTTATATACAGTATCATTTTCGGTCCCTAAAATATCAGATAATAACAATTCATTTCCATCCCAATCTATATTTAATGGTTCATAAAAAGATACTTCTGCCTTCACCTTACTATTTCTTCTTAAATACATTAATATTTCGTTTTCAATACACCTTGATGCATAAGTAGCTAATTTAATTTTCTTTTCAGGATTAAAAGTATTTACAGCTTTAATCAATCCTATAGTTCCAACTGAAATTAAATCTTCAACACCTACACCCGTATTCTCAAATTTTCTTGCTATATATACAACAAGTCTTAAATTCCTTTCTATAAGCGTATTTCTAACCCTTTCTCCACCAGTACTTAATTTATCTACTAATTCTTCCTCTTCATCTTTTTTAAGTGGTGGCGGTAAAGCATCATTACCACCTATATAATCTACTCTTTTTCTAAAAATATTAAATCTTGATAAGAGTTTATTAAGAAATAAGATTAACTTGCCCATACCTATTATACCTCCTATACTATACCTCTTGATAACAAGGCTTGAAATTCATCTTCCTTACTCAATTTTCTTTCACACCCACATATTACTGCTTCTACCTTTGTCCAACTATTTGCTTCTTCATTTCTAATCATTATATTCTGTCCCTTAAAGCCTCTTACTTCACCTACTTCATTAATAGTGTCATACTTTATAATAAACTTTTTATCATCAGCTATTTCAAATTGATTAAAATAAGTATTTTCAACTATTATACAAGGCAAATTAGTTACCGGCTCTCTCAATTCATTTCCCGTATCTAAAAATCCCTTAACTAGTACTGTTCTTGTTCCTTCTGTAATATATATATCATATAAAAAGTTTTTTACCATTGCTCTATCTTTAAGTAAATCTACAATTCGAGTTATAAAAATAAAAATAATAGCTACAGATAAAACTATAAATTTAGCTGAATTATTTTTAATAACAAACTCTTGCCCAATTAAATATGTATTTTGCATTTGTATTGCTCCAAAACATATACCACTTAGCATGAAGGCTAGCATAAAAAATATTGCAAGCGATTTAAAAACAAATTTTAAATTTCTTTTCTCCATAGAAATATATATCATAATTGCTGGAACCAATATTTTTACTCCTATTGAGCTAAAAATCTTTACATTACAAAAAATAACTAACCCGTATATACCCCCTAATAAAGCTGCTAAATATACATTTCTTTTCTTATAATTAACCCTCAATAACCTAAAAGTAAGTAGCAATAAGAATAAATTGATTATTATATTTTCTAATAAATATATATCAATATAAACTTCCATATACTCGCCCCCTCAATATATAAATTATACCTTCATATGCAATTTTTTTTTGTCACATTGAAGGAGTTTAAAACAAGTTTTAAACCAAGTTTTTTTACATTTTATCCTGTTTTTTTCTTATAAATTTTATTATTTTTTTTATTTCCTTTTTTATGTCTTTTTATGAAGGTAACGTAAATACTTTAAGAAATAAAAAAAAATAGATAGATTAGGTAATATTTATTTACATAATCTATCTATTTATATTAATTAAATCTAACTATTTTCTTGATCTTAAGAAACTTGGAATGTTTACACTTTCTCTATCTAAATCTAATAATGGATCAGTATGAGATGTTGTAGGTTCTTCTTCTTTCTTTACTGGCTCAACTGGTTTTGGTTCAATTCTAGGTTCACTAGCACTTGATACTAAATTACCATTATCTTCTTCAAAGCCAGTTGCAATTACAGTTAATCTAATTTCGTCATTTAAGCTTTCATCAATAACTGCTCCGAATATAATATTAGCGTCCACATCAGCTGCTTCTCTAACAATTTCAGCTGCTTCATAAACTTCTATAGCACCTAAATCTACTCCACCTGTAAAGTTAATTATAACTCCTGTCGCACCATCAATAGAAGTTTCTAATAATGGAGATGATATTGCTTGTCTAACTGCATCTTGTGCCTTATTATCACCTTTTCCATAACCAACTCCCATATGAGCTAATCCTTTATCTTTCATTACTGTTTCAATATCAGCAAAGTCAGCATTAACTACCCCTGGAATTGTAATAAGGTCAGATATCGCCTGTACACCTTGTCTTAAAACACCATCAGCTAATTTGAAAGAATCTAATAGTGTCGTTTTCTTATCTGCCATAGCTAAAAGTTTTTCATTTGGAATTATAACTAATGTATCAACATGTTGTTTTAAGTTTTCTAATCCCATTTCAGCATGTCTCATTCTTCTTTTTCCTTCAAATGGGAAAGGTTTAGTAACTACACCTACTGTTAGGATATTCATAGATTTAGCAATTTCAGCAACTACTGGAGCAGCACCTGTACCTGTTCCACCACCCATACCAGCAGTGATAAATACCATATTAGCTCCTTTTATCGCCTCTGCTATTTCTTCTCTACTTTCTTCAGCTGCCTTTTTTCCGATTTCAGGATTAGCTCCAGCACCCAGTCCCTTAGTAAGCTTTTCACCTATTTGAATCTTAGTATTTGCTTGAGAAAGTAATAATGCTTGCTTATCTGTATTTACAACAATAAACTCAACATTCTTTAACCCTTCAATTATCATTCTGTTAACGGCATTACCACCGCCACCGCCACAGCCTATTACCTTTATATTAGTTAATTCTTGCATATCTAATTCAAAATCTAACAAAATAACTCCTCCTTAAAACTCTCTCTATTAGTAATTTAAATACTTTCATAAAATTAACTTCACTAATTCATTTTTTAACTATACTTTAAAATAAAAAATTATTTCGTACTTTAATTTTACATCATTAAATATATGTTAACAATAGCAAATTGCTAATTGTTGAAGAATTTTGTAATGATTTCTTCACTTTTGTAAAAAATAAGTATCTAAATTTGCCAATTCATCCTAGTTAGTTTATGATTAAATCTTTTCATTAAAATATTATCTTATTATTAATATATAATATCATATTTTAATTGTATCATAAATATAATTCAACGTACACTAAAAAAACTCCTCTATTTTTTAACATTTTTTTTAAATTTTATAACATAAAAGAGCGTAAAAATTTACGCTCATCTAATTTTCTATAAGGTTATCATTCTTTTTAAAATTTCTCTATCTACTGCATAGGTCATTGCTGTATCCATAGAAATAACACCTTTTTTATACAACTCAGAAATTGACATATCCATAGTCTTCATACCATATTTATTACCTGTCTGAATAGCAGATTCAATTTGATATGTTTTTCCTTCTCTAATTAGATTTTGAATTCCTGGAGTTGTAACCATCACTTCAAGAGCCGCTAATCTTCCATCACCATTTATATTAGGTAATAATTGTTGCGATATAACAGCTTGCAATACCGATGCTAATTGAATCTTTATTTGTTGTTGTTGATGTGGTGGAAATACATCTATTATTCTATCTATAGTCTTAGTTGCTCCAATAGTGTGTAATGTTGAAAAAACTAAATGTCCTGTTTCTGCAGCTGTCATAGCTATAGAAATTGTTTCTGAATCTCTCATTTCACCTACTAAAATAACATCTGGATCTTCTCTTAAAATCGCTTTTAATGCACTTTCATAGCTTTTACTATCTTTTCCAATCTCTCTTTGATTTATTATGCATTTATTATGCTTGTGTAAATATTCAATAGGATCTTCTAAAGTTATTATATGAGCTTGCCTACTATTATTAATTTCATTTATCATAGCTGCTAAAGTAGTACTCTTTCCGCTACCTGTTGCTCCTGTTACTAATACAAGCCCTCTCTTCTTATTGACTATCTCCTTAAGTACTTTTGGATACTTTAATTCATCTAATGTAGGTACTTTAAGTGCAATAACTCTTATTGCTATAGCATCACTATTTCTTTGTTTAAAAATGTTAACTCTAAATCTACCTATTCCTTTAACAGAATAAGATGTATCAAACTCACCAATATTTAAATATTCATGGTATTTTTCACCTAAGATTTCTTTAGAGAATTTTTCCGTATCATTAGGTGATAATTTATTACTACCGATTTGAATAAGTTTTTCATTGCACCTTATGGTAGGTGGCAGTCCAACTGTCAAATGTAAATCCGATGCATTCATTTCTATAGTTTTACTTAATAGTTCTTCTAATAAATACATTTTTTCTCTCCTTATTATATTTCATCTATAAGTATAATTAATTCTATTTTAGTAAAATAGCCCACATAATTCAACTTTTTTATGAAATTCACAGGTTATTATTTACTTAAATATTAACTCTTTCTTCAGTTTTTTTAATGCTTTTTTTTCTATTCTAGAAACATAAGATCTTGATATCCCAAGTAAACTTGCAATCTCTCTTTGTGTCTTACATTTCCCATCAATTAGCCCATATCTCATTCTAATAATCTCTCCTTCTCTCTCATTTAAAGAAGTATTTATTTTAGAGTACAAAGCTTTAATTTGTATGTTAGTTTCAACTTTATCAATAACAGAGTCTTTATCACTACTTAACACGTCTATTAGACTTATTTCATTTCCTTCCTTATCAACTCCAATTGGATCATGAAGAAAAGTCTCACCTTTTTGCTTTTTACTACTTCTAAACAACATTAAAATTTCATTTTCAATGCATCTAGATGCATATGTAGCTAATCTTGTACCCTTTGATGCATCAAATGAATCAATAGCCTTTATTAATCCTACTGTACCAATAGATATAAGTTCATCTATATCTTTATTAGGTATTTGATATTTTTTCACAATATGTGCAACTAATCTAAGGTTCCTTTCTATTAATACACCTTTAGCCTTTTTGTCACCAGCTTTTAATAATTCTAAATATTTCTGCTCTTCTTTTTCATCTAAAGGCTGTGGAAACGTATTGTTACCTGAAATATATCCAGTTAAAAATACATTAGTACACAATAATTCTAATATATTACCAATAACTATCACTAAGCTTCCTCCTAGTAGTGCTTATTATATAATATGATAGTTTTTAAAAATATTGCTTAAAGAATTTAAATTAATTTTCTTGACACACTTGTTCGTTACGTGGAAGCGAAAAAATGAAATATTTATTTTCCAGTAACCGGGAAATTTTCACCTAGAATTTATATAATTGATTCCGTAAAGTTTGCTAAAGTTTTTAAACTCGCTATTCGCTCAAACAGTAAAAACTTCTTTACGCAACTTTACTCCATCAATTATTAAATTCTACGGTTTAATTTCAATGGTCCTTCCAAATTAATATTTCATTTTTTCTTTTCTCACATAACTACTTATAACCTCACCCTTATAGTTAATATCTTTTGCTACATGTTATATGACAAACTAAGTATTATATAACAAGCTTTAGAATTTAATTATTATTATAATAAAATTAGCGTTAAGAAGCTGAGGTAAGCGATAGCGAACTTCGAAGCTTTAGCTAATTTTATGGAAATAATAATATAAATTCTTAGCGAAATTATATGACTTACTGGAGGTTATATCATTAATTTTCGGCATCACGGCATTAACGCTTTGGTGCGCAATATTATTCCATTAATGATTTAATGATATCTCTATAAATAGGTGCTGCTGTATTTCCCCCGCCTAACTCTTTTCCATTTTCATCTACACCATCTATATTTGGAACTACAATTACTAATGTATACATTTTGTTATTTAACTCGAAATATCCAGCAAACCAACCGTGAGTAGTAGCACCACCTTGACCTGTAGCAGTACCTGTTTTCCCACCTTGTGTTATACCTTCTATTTTTGCTGCTGAACCAGTTCCTTTCCAAATAACATCATGCATACTATTTTTAACTAATTTTGATGTAGTTGATGTAAATATTCTATTTTCTTCATTTTGAATAGATTCTATAACATTGTTGTCTTCATCCACTATAGCTTCTATAAGAGATGGTTTAATATATATTCCATCATTTACTATAGCATTAATAGCTCCTGCAATTTGAAGTGGTGTTACTGTTATACATTGACCTATAGCAAAATTACTAATTCCATCACTAGGTTTAGCCATTACCCCTACAGCCTCTTCTCTATTTTCTCCACTTAAACCTAGAACTTTATTATATAAACCTAAATTAGTGGTATATTTCAACATCCTTTCATAACCTATCAATTGACCTATCTTTGCAAATATATCATTACAGGAAACCTCAAAGGCTTGATTTACTGTTAAACTTCCATGAGCATAGGATTTACCTCCATTACTACAAATATCACCACTACAATAAAGAGTATCATCCATATTAATTAAACCTTCATTTAAAGCAATAGCCTCTGTTATAACTTTAAATATAGATCCTGGTTCAAATCCTAATTGCCCTATACCTAAATTGACATTTGCTTCAGATTCATCCTTCTGTACCATTGCTTTTATTTTCCCTGTACTTGATTCTAAAAGAACTACACCCACATTATCTAAATTACTATAATCATCACTATTTAAAATATCCCTTATTTTATCTGACCATTCTTTATCAATAGTCAATCTTATATTTTTGTTATTTTCCCCATAATTAGTCTCATTACTTCTATATATGGATTTATCATCTAAATAAAAACCTATTGTTGGTCTTTTATTATCTTTAATTATGTCTACAATACTACTTTCAAAAGAATCTTCCAATACACTATCTTTATCTATAGATGCAATAATATTTTCTACACTCCATCTTTCTTTTAAATCTAACTCATTATAAACATAAGTATATATACCCTTTATATCATTTAACTTATTTATCTTTTCGTAAGTTTCTTTAGTTATAGTATAATAAATCTTACCACTTTGATTCATTATATCAGTAAAATTAAAATTTTCATCTTCTGATTTCATTATAAAGTTTAACGCTAATAAGTCTTGTAATGTTTCTTCATAATTGTTTAATTTAAAAGGTTGAGTATCAAGAACCATAATATACTTATTTTTATAATTTATAAGGCTATTCCCATTTGTATCGAACAACTTATAATTACTATCACTAGTATATTCAACTTGATGATTTTCAAGTTCTCCTTGAACAGAAGTTGTTGGATAGATCATTAATATATATAATCTTATAGTTAAAGCAATAAAAATGCTAAAAAATGCAATACAAACAATTAGTGATTTTTTATTATCAATTTTATATCTATACAAAAAAAACACCTCCTTTAGCTAAATTCTAGACTAAAATGAGGTGTTTTATTCAAATTACTTAAGTATATCTCTAATTTTTGCCATTAATAAATCTATTGCAACATAATTATGTCCACCTTCTGGAATAATTATATCAGCATATTTCTTTGATGGTTCTGTAAATTGAAGATGCATAGGTCTAACAATGCTTAAATATTGATCAACTACTGATTCAACAGTTCTTCCTCTTTCATTGATATCTCTTACTAATCTTCTTAAAATTCTTATATCAGCATCAGTATCTACATAAACTTTTATATCTAAAAGATCTCTTATTCTTTTATCTTCTAATATTAAAATACCTTCAACTAAAATTATATCTCTTGATTCTACAGTAGTAGTTTCTTTCGCTCTATTATGAACAGTAAAGTCATAACTTGGTTTTTCTATAGCTTCTCCTTTTATTAATTTCTCTAAATGCTCAACTAATAAATCATTATCAAAAGCCATTGGATGGTCATAATTAGTTTTAACTCTTTCCTCCATAGATAAATGGCTTTGATCTTTATAATACATATCTTGTTGTATCATTGCTATACAATCTTTTGAAAAATTAGAATATAAAGCATCAGCTATTGTACTCTTACCAGATCCTGTTCCTCCAGTAATTCCTATTAAAATAGGTTTATTCATTTGTTAGGCCTCCTTAGTTGTTATTAATATTAATAACATTGTTTGCTTTTACAAGCATATCATTAACTTTTAATGGTGTATCAACTTTAACAGTAAACATCATATGTGCTCTATTAGCAACATCAGTTTTTCTATCTTTATCTAAATCATACATATCTTCAAGCTTAATCTTAAAATATGGTACATCAGCTCTTAAAACTTCAACTTCTTCACCTTCAAATACTCTATTCTTTTGAAGTACTGTTGCAGTTTTAGTTTCAGGATCATAAGATTTTACCATACCAACAATTTCATAATCTCTAACATATCCTGCATCATCATAATTTTGTTCTCCATTTACTCCTAAATAGAAACCTGTATGATATGGTCTATGACTTACTTTTCTAAGCATATCCATCCACTCATCTTTAAATTTATAGTTGCTTGGGTTTTCCCAATAACTATCTAATGCTTCTCTATATGCTTTAACAACAGATGCTACATAGAATTCACTTTTCATTCTTCCTTCAATTTTGAAAGAATAAATACCACTTTTAACAAGTTCAGGTATATAATGAATCATGCATAAGTCTTTTGAATTCATTATATATGTTCCATTGTCATCTTCTATAACAGGATAATATTCACCTGGTCTAGTTTCTTCAACTAAATGATATTTATATCTGCATACATTTCCACAGATACCTTTATTAGCATCTCTTTTAATCATGTAGTTTGATATTAAACATCTTCCAGAATATGCCACGCACATTGAACCATGAATAAAAGCTTCAATATCGCATCCACTTGGAATATTTTCAGTTATTTCATTTATTTCTTTAAATGTTAACTCTCTAGCTAATACTATTCTCTTAACACCTAAATCATACCAGAATTTAGTTGCCATCCAGTTAACAGTATTAGCCTGTGTACTTAAATGTATTTCTAATTCTGGTGCAACTTCTTTGCATATAGCAATTAATGATGGATCAGCCACTATAACTGCATCTACACCTATATCATAAAGTCCTTTAATATATTCTCCTGCTGAAGGCAAATCATGATTTCTTGCAAAGACATTTAATGTTACATAAATTTTCTTACCTCTATCATGGCAATACTTAATTCCCTCAATCATTTCTTCATTTGAAAAATTATTTGAAAAGGCTCTAAGATTTAATTTACCCCCACCTATATATACAGCATCTGCTCCAAAATCTATAGCTATTTTTAGCTTTTCTAAATTACCAGCTGGAGCTAATATTTCAGGCTTTCTCATACTGTTACCTCCTTCTTGTAATTGCAATTCCATCTCCCATAGGAATTACTGATGTTATTAAACTTTTATCCTGTGATACTAGTTCTAAGTAAGTTCTCATTCTCTTAACTATTGTTATCTTTCTTCTTTTAACTAATTCATCACTTGCAACCATACCTCTAAATAAAACATTATCAGCAATTATTATACCATCATCTTTTAAAAGTCTTAAACAATGTGGTAAGAAGTGATTATAATGTCCCTTCCCTGCATCCATAAAAATTAAATCATATGGTTCTTGTAACTTTTCTAGTATTTCAAGACAATCGCCTTCTTCAATAACTATCTTATCTTCAAGTCCAAAAGATTTTATATTTTCTTTTGCATACTTTATCATTTCTTCACTTCGTTCTATGGTAGTTATATGAGGATTTGTTCCTGCTGCATCATGCATTATAATTGCAGAATAACCAATTGCAGTACCAAGTTCTAATATTCTCAATGGCTTTTTCATACTAACCATAAATTCTAAGAATTTTATTGTTTCTTTTTGAGCTATAGGCACACCATTTTCCTTAGCAAATACCTCTAGCTCTTTTAATCTTCCTTCACTTTCTGGTATTAATCCTCTTATATATTCCTCCATATAATCGTAGGTAATTCCACTCATACTAAACCTCCGTATATGTTAATATCCTAATTCTTCTTTCTTTTTTAAAAAGTCATCATAATTATCAGTAAAATAATGTTCATCATCTGATGCTAATAAATAAAATAAATAATTTGTATTAGCAGGATTTAATGCAGCTTTTATAGATGGAGCCCCAGGGTTACATATTGGACCCACTGGTAATCCTTTATGCAAATATGTATTATACTTTGATTCAATTGCTAAATGTCTATTTCTTACATTCTCTATATAATATCCATGTGCATAAATAACCGTTGCATCAATTTGCAAAGGCATATCTTGCTCTAATCTATTATAAATTACAGAAGCTATTAGAGGTCTATCTTCATCTACTCTTGCTTCCTTTTCTATAATAGATGCTACATTAATTATCTTTTCAATATCATCCTCTTTGATATCAAGTCCTTCTGTTATTTCATTCCACACTTCTTCAAACCTTTTTATCATTGTTTCTATTATGTATTCTGGTTCAACTCCGATTTCAAAATTATATGTATCTGGAAATAAAAAACCTTCTAAATTATATCTTTTATCTGGATTATCCTTTACATAAGATGGCAACGGATAACTTTTTACTGCACTTAAAAATTCATCTTTTGTACAAATGCCTTTTTCTTCTACTCTAGTTGCTATATCTTCTATATTAAATCCTTCTGGAATAGTTATAGTTATTGCATTTGCATTATTGATATCCTTTAAAGTTTTAGCTATATCCTTTACAGACATACCCTTCTCTAAGGTATGACTTCCTGGAACAACCTCTAAATCAAGTCCTGTTAACTTAGCATAAATTTTTATTATAAATGGACTTTTAATTTTCTTTTCATTAGAAAGACTATTTATAATGCTATAGAAACTGTCCCCTTCTTCAACATTTACTACTTCTGATTGTGAAATTTTAAGTGGCTTTTTAATTGTTGATATAAACACAGAAGCTAAAGCTATTACTATAATTAATAGTAAAATAATTAAAGTTCTTCCAGTATTCTTAGCTCTTTTCTTTCTTAAAGTTCTACCGGTATTTTTAGGCTTTTTTTTCATAAATACCCCCTGTATTTAAAAGTGAATAGCTAAACCTTTTAGCTATTCACTATTATAATACTTTTATATGCAATTATAAAGAATTTACATAATTATTTTTTACTTCTACTTATCATTCTCTTTCTTTCAGCGGCATCTAAGTATCTCTTTCTAATTCTAATGCTTTCCGGAGTAACTTCAACTAACTCATCATTTCCAATAAATTCAATTGATTGTTCTAATGTTAATGTAGTAACTGGTACTAATTTAACAGCATCATCAGAACCTGAAGCTCTTGTGTTAGTTAATTTCTTTCCTTTACAAACATTTATATCTAAATCTTCTGCTCTAGAACATTCTCCAACAACCATACCTTGGTATACTGGCGTACCTGGAGTTATGAATAATCTACCTCTTTCTTGAGCATTAAATAATCCATAGGCAATTGCTTCACCTTGTTCGAATGATACTATTGAACCTCTGCTTCTTGATTCGATTTCTCCCTTATATGGAGCATATCCTTCAAACACGTGGTTCATGATACCATTTCCTTTTGTATCTGTCATGAATTCATTTCTGAATCCTATAAGACCCCTTGCAGGAATTATGAATTCTAATCTAGTATATCCATTAACTGCTGATGTCATATTAACCATTTCAGCTTTTCTTGGTCCCATTTTTTCCATAACAGCACCCATAAATTCTTCTGGTACGTCTATAGTTAAATATTCCATTGGTTCTAATTTCTTACCATTTTCTTCTTTGAAGATAACGTTTGGCTTAGAAACTTGTAATTCAAATCCTTCTCTTCTCATTGTTTCAATAAGAACTGATAAGTGAAGTTCCCCTCTTCCTGATACTTCGAAGCAATCTGGAGTTATTTCTTTAACTCTTAAACTTACATTAGTTTCTAATTCTTTCATTAATCTATCTCTTAAGTGTCTTGAAGTAACGAATTCACCTTCTTTACCTGCAAATGGTGAGTCATTAACCATGAAGTTCATGTTAAGTGTTGGCTCATCAATTTCAACGAATGGTAAAGCTTCTGGATTAGATGCATCAGCTATAGTTTCTCCTATATTAGCATCCATAATACCACTTACTGCAATAATATCTCCAAGTCCTGCTTCTTCGATTTCTTCTCTCTTTAATCCATTGTAACCAAATACAGCAGTTATTTTGTAGTTTGATTTAGTTCCATCTTGTCTAACTAAAGCAACACTTTGATTTTTCTTAACTTTTCCTCTATGTACTTTACCGATTGCAATTTTACCAACGAATGCATTACTATCTAAAGTTGTAACTAACATTTGGAAAGGTCCATCTATGTATCCCTTTGGTGGTTCAACATGTTCAATTATTGTTTTAAATAATGGTTCCATTCCATCATTAGTATCTTCAACATTATATCTTGCAAAACCTTCTCTCGCTGAAGCGTATATTATTGGGAAGTCTAATTGTTCATCATCAGCACCTAATTCTAAGAATAATTCAAATACTTCATCAATAACTTCTTCTGGTCTAGCATTTGGTTTGTCTATCTTATTTATAACAACGATTGGTTTTAACTTTAACTCTAAAGCTTTCTTTAAAACGAACTTTGTTTGTGGCATTGGTCCTTCATAAGAATCAACAACAAGTAAAACTGAGTCAACCATCTTAAGTACACGTTCAACTTCTCCACCGAAATCAGCA
>OOCW01000587.1_pt1 | contig 33851 bp, 30 predicted proteins | sample 1671201 | NCBI WGS metagenome assembly OOCW01 (sample SAMN06348132, study PRJEB24527) | human gut metagenome | biome: human gut; feature: ankylosing spondylitis patient; material: feces | host: Homo sapiens | place: China | collected 2015-10
CCCGGCACAGCAGTCTGTGTGTAGTTTATTCTGTTATTCCATCTTCTACAACAAGGCTGTCCTCTATCGATTCAGCCTCTTTTGACGATATTCATTATCCGGTGTCGCATCAAATCCAATTGGTAAATATTGTATGTCGATTTCATCTTGATAATCTATATCATAAAAATAATTACAGAAAATCAATTCCACATAAATAATCTGATTATTTTCTTCTCCCAGCGCATATATCAATCCATGATCTGGATCAACCTCTATCGCCAAAAGACGGTACTTATCCCGAAAACCTCTCGTTCCAAAATATCCTTTATATTCTTTTGAATCATATTGCTCCAATCTCTGTATCTCTTCCTCATAACTCTTATCATCATATTCGACGACCAGATAACTTAAATACTGTGCGTCCCACGGATTATAGTAAACCATTTTATAATCCAGTACATCCATGTTATCTGTAATACTTTCTGGAAAAATGCTTTCATCCATTCCCCATTTATCAGCATATTCTTTCTTAGCATTCTTTCCAATGTACCACTGGTAATGCGTGATATCTGTATCTTTATATACTTCAGTTCTCTGGCTATCGAATGAAAGCAGTTTTACCAGACCACCTATTAATAATAATCGGATTAAAAAAACAGCTATAATAGTGGTTATAATCATCAATATAACTTTCATTTGAACTTTGAATTTCGGTATTTTCATCTCTTCTTAAACCTTTCCACATACAAAAATACATGTTTTTCTATTAGTCGCTCAGTGCAGCCTATGCAGTAGCAGCACAACAGAGTGACAAGGTTGAGTACTACTCATATTTTCTTATTTTTCCATCTTCCATATAATATTTTGCCGTGCCATATTTCACAATGTTTTCATCATGCGTTACGATCATAACTGCCACATTTCTTTTTTGCGTAATATCCACAAGTGTCTTCATGAATATTTCTGTATTTTTCCTATCCAGACTGGCAGTTGGTTCATCACACAAAATTATTTTTGTTGAATCTAATATGGATCTGACAATCGCCACTCTCTGTTGCTCTCCACCTGATAATGAGTGAATATCTCGTTTATTTATTCCCGCTAAATTCATAATAGTTAGATATTCATTCATTAATTGACATGTTTTCTCATTCACCGTTCGCTCCTTAATATAATAAGGCAACAATATATTATCTTCAACATTCATAAATGAAAATAAATTTAAATTTTGAAAAATAATGCTAATATCATTTAAGCGTATTTTTTCTCTTTCTTTTTTTGTGCAAGCTAAAATATTTTTTTCTTCTATGTATATTTCACCCTTTAAATTGTCTAACATCCCTGAAATTGCATATAAAAATGTTGTTTTTCCGGAACCTGATGGTCCTGATATGGTAATAATCTCCGGCATCTCAAATGAGATGCTAATATTATTTAGCAACATTTTTTCTTCATCACCATCTTTGACTTTGTAACTCAGATTATTAATTCTTATTATTTCTTTCTTCATTATTTCTCCTTGTGCTACATTCCAGGATTTCTAAGTTCCTCAATAAAATTCTTTCTATCTTTTAATCTCAGAATATAAAACATTTGAACTGCTATTGATATTAGCGAAAATAACAATAATAGAACTATTTCAGAATATATTCCGCTGTCCTTCACTCCAACAAAATAATACGGTGATAACATTACATACAAACATATATATGTAAATTTTTTAGTGATTGGAAGTAAAAATATACCAGAAATTATAATTGGAAAAACTGCATTCCAAATATAGATTTTAATAATTTGCAAATATGGCATTCCCATTGCCTGAAATCTCAGGATATCTTTTTCATTGCTTTTTGCAATGAACGAATAATAAATAAACAGTGAAATCACAGCACATGTTATCAGCAGATATGTGATTGCTTCCACTATCTCGGTTCCGCTTACCGCTCTTTCTCTGCTCTTCCTCATAATATCTGCTTTTGTAAGTAAATTCTTATCAGAAACGCTATTTCCTTCATTGAAAAAAACTATATTATGTTCATTGCTTCCAATATGTAATGTATCTTTCAAATAATTTATATTGACAAAGCAATTTAACTCACTAAAATCATTGGAGTAATAAAGACCTGCAACAATAAAATCATACATTTTTCCTTCCATGTTTATTTTTATTGTCTTTCCAATATCACTTGATGCTGCAAAAATCTCAGGCATTAAAATAGAATTGGCATTCTCATTAAGAACCTTGTTCAGCCCCTCCTCACTTCCTTTTACAACATTAATTTTTTCAAAATGATTTACATATAAACTATCAATTCCACTTACAAATACATTACTTCCACTTTCGGTTTTTGATTTTATTTTTAGTCCATAATATGTATCTGAATCCGATTCTCTATCATTAACTTCTATATCTTTTTTATCTAAAACATACGCATACCCTATATTTTTATCAACAATATTTTCCCCAGATACACGAACCATACGAAACAGCGAATGCAAACCAACAAAAAGTGTACAACTTAAAATCAAAAACATACATGTAATTTTTACTTTTCTAAAATAACTTTTGGACATTACGACAGACAGAAAAGCATCCTTACTTTTCATAAATTTAGTCATATAATAAAGGAGCTGATATACTCCTCTTGCAATCGGATCAAACAGAATCATACCTGCCAGAATATTACAAATCTTTGAAAGTTCCACAATCTGCCGCACTGTAGACGTCACACTGATGTATTGCATAAGAATTACCAAAATAGCTGCTATGCAAATTCTGACTAATACTCCTTTAACGTTTATTTTATTTGTTTTTATATAATCATTTCCGTTCCTGATCTTTTCTACAATATTCCCCCGGAACAGTTTATATAAATTACTTCCGATTGTATAAGAATTCAATAGTATTCCAATCAAAACACAAATAAGATATATCTGAACCGGAACATATCGCTCTTCAATCTGCAAGACATTTGCAACAACAATATAAATGATGCTTCCAATAACACATCCAATCAAAGTTGCCGATATATGAACCTGTACCAACTCAGAAACATATATCTTTACGATTTTTTTATGCGGTGTTCCCATCAATAATAATGCTTCTGTAAAGTGTTTTCTAATATTAAATAAATTTTGCAGCTGTGTTGCCAATATCCATTGAAAAACATAACTGCAATAATTGATATCAAAATTACAGAGGACAACACGCCCTGTAACTGCTGTACATCATTTTTGCTTAAGCTGTCATTGGTTATATCACTCAGCCCAAAAGCAAACATGGTATACAATAAAGTTGCTGTCACAGTCACCATTGAAGCAAACCAGAATTGTATTCTTTCTTTTTTTCCACTATTTTTTAATAATTTTCCAATCTTCGTTCCAAACATAAGACTATTTACCATAAATTCGAATTATGCAATCAATTATTTTAAAATGGATGTAAGGAGCATCATTGTATCCGTTTTTTTCATTATGTATTTCTCCTTCGTCTACTTCATAATACTCTAATGATTTTAAAACTTTTTTTCTTTCATTTTATCATCTGTTAAATTCACGTATCTAACTGTTAAAAATCCCCTATATTCATCATAACTGTCAGAACAAATTTTCCATCCTGCGTCTCGATTATTACATCTCCACCATATTTGTCCGCAACTTTTTGAATGGAACTTATACCATATCCGTGTCTGCGGAAATCATTTTTGGTTGAAATTAATTTTCCTGATTTGTCCTGTTTCAAACTTCCTTCATACGGATTTTTTATAACAAGAACCAATGACTGCTTTTTGATTCCCATTGCTATTTCAATATTCTTATTATTTTCGTTGCACTTTTCTGTGGCTTCTATCGCATTATCGAGCGCATTTCCTAATACTACCCCCAGATCACACTGATTTACCGGCAGTTCTTCCGGTATAAAAATTTTTAAAAGAAACTGTATTCCATTCTCTTTGGCAATCGAATATTTGGTGTTGAGCAGTGCATCTATCACCTGATTTCCACTGTCAGAAATATAATTTTCTGTATGATTATTCTCGATTATTTTGTCGATTTCACGAATAACATTTTCTTTCTCTCCATGCTCTATTTCGTTTTTTAATACAATTAATTTATTTATCAGATCATGGCGTTCTCTGTGAAAATCTTCTATTAACTTTTTTTGTTCTTTTGTATTATTAGTCATCATATGAATTTGCTGCTCATATACCATTTTTTCCTTTTCGAGCATAGTTTTTTCCGTAATTTTTGAATAAACCTCAAGGATAATCATATTGAACAGTAATAATATGCTGAAAACTATCATAGCAGTCACTGTATTATTTTCTGAAAAGAACACCGCTGCTGCAATGTAAATACTGCCGATTGATACGAAGAAAAATACGATATAATATTTTACCGGAATCAGGCTGTTTTCCCTTTTCTTCCATACAAAAGACAAAATGTATGTTCCTATCAGCATGATTATTTTTGATATAATACTTCCTATCATATTAAAGTCTCTTTGTTCAAGACAAAATAAATTTAAAAAGAAGAAAATAATCATTTCTACCAATGCCCATACTGCCCAAAAGAACGTAAGTAAAAATATATTATTTTTTCCAAAACCATAATAGGAAATTGCTGAAATCATGATACACAGCAACACATTTACAATCGTAGTTAAAGTTGACGCATCACCACTGTGAAACTGGACATATCCTTGAAAAATAATATATATGGACCATACACTTACAGATAATACATTCCAACGCTTCTTTTCATAAAATGTATCTAAAAATTTTCTTACTATCCAGACACTTGCGAATGTCAAAACAGAATTTAAGATTATATTTCCCACATTACACATAGATTTCACCTCTTAACAGTCTGCCATATTCTTTACAAAATTCTTTCTGCCGGTCTTCACTAATCGGCAACACTTCTCCGTTTATCAATGTTACATTAGATTTTGATCTTGATTTGATCAAAAGATAATTGACAAGATAAGACTGATGAATCCTTAGAAATGTTACTTTTCCACTGCTAAGTCCTTTTTCTACCTCTAATAATTTTCCATTAAACACATATTTATTTCCATCTCTGACATGTATATTTATTTGTCTTGCTTTGCTTTCAAAATATAGAATCTCTTTGCACAAAACTTTGTATTCCTGACTTTTATATTTAAACGAAAAGAAATGATTTCTACTGCAAATTCTCTGGTTTGCTTCTAAAAATATCTGTACGAACGAATCCCGGTCTATCGGTTTTCTGATAAAGGAAAACACATCTAAGTGAAATAATTCCATGACGTATCTGTCATAGCTGGAAATAAAAATAATCATCACATCTTCATCTTTTTTACGAATGTTTTTCGCCGCAGTGATTCCATCTCCATTTTCCATCTGAATATCCATATATATCAGGTCAAACTTTTTCCCTGAAGATATTTCTCTTACCAGATTATTTCCACTATAGAAAACATCGGTATCTATTTTCACATTTTCCTCGTCACTAATATTATGTAAGACACTTTCAATTTGATGTGCAATCAGATCATCATCATCGCAGATTGCGATATTTAACATTATTTTTTTCCTCCAAGAACACTGTCATTTTTTCTATCTTACTATATAGATTTTGCATTCTCAATCTTCATTTTTATTTACATTAAAAAAACTGCTGCACCGCCCGATTTTTCATCGTCCCGGCACAGCAGTCTGTGTATTTAAATTTATTCTGTCACTCCGCCTTCTACAACAAGACTTTCCTCATAGTCACTGCCATATGTGTCTACTAAAGTAGCTTCATAATCAGCATGGAAGAACTGTTCCTCACCTAAAGCCTTAATTTCGTCATTGATCCAGTCAAGCAAGGTTGTATTTCCTTTAGAAACTGCCGGAGCAATCGTATCATTACTTCCAAGGGAAGGAATCCCTACCGTGTAACCGGTGTTCTGAAGTGCATATGCGATAACCTCGGTGTTATCGTTTACCCATGCAGCACCGCTTCCATTTTCCAGTGCATTCTTCGCAGTTGCATAGGAATCATATTTCTGTAATGGGATATCCGGGTAGTTGTCGATCATGTAAGTCTCTGCCGTTGTTCCTGAGATAACGATCATCTGGTCATTGGAATCCCAGTCATCAAGGCTCTCGATCACTTTACTGTCAGGAGATACCACACCAAGCGCCACATTCATATAAGGAAGTGCAAAGTCAACTTCCTCCGCACGCTCGTCAGTCACGGTAAAGTTTGCAAGAATGATATCCACTTTTCCCGTCTGTAAATATTCGATTCTGTTTGCCGCCTCTGTGGATACGAAGTTCACATCCACTCCAAGATCCTCACCAAGTCTGTTTGCAAAATAAATATCGTATCCCTGATACTCACCATTTTCATCTACATATCCAAATGGATTTTTGTCGGAGAAAACGCCGATATTGATCGTACCGCTCTCTTTGATTTCATCCAAAGTACGGTAAACTTCGCTGCTTCCATTGGATACTGTTCCCTCGTCTGCCGCACTTGCATTATTTGCGGTTGCATCACTTGTGCTGCCGCCGCATGCGGTCAGACCTGCCGTAAGTGAAAGTGTTAATACTGCTGCCAAAATCCTGTTCCATTTCTTCATAATAAATGCTCCTTCTTCTTGCTATTTCACATGAGTCTTTGCCTCATGAAATTCAAACGTATTCAAAAACTGTTTTGCGCGGTCGGTCTTTGGATGTTCGAAGAACTCTTCCGGAGTTCCCTCCTCCACGATCTTTCCGCCATTTAAAAATATCACACGGTCTGCCACTGCTTTTGCGAACTGCATCTCATGTGTGACGATCATCATTGTGCGCCCCTGGGAAGCAAGGTCTAACATTACATCCAAAACCTCTCTTACCATCTCCGGATCCAGCGCCGCGGTCACTTCATCGAAAAGTAAAATTTCCGGGTGCATACAAAGCGCTCTCACAATCGCGACACGCTGTTTCTGTCCACCGGAAAGCTGTCTCGGATAGCTTTTCGCTTTCTCAGCAAGACCAACCCGCTCCAAAAGCGCCATTGCTTCCTTTTCGGCTTCCTCTTTTTTCCGCTTCTGTACTTTCATTGGTGCCAGTAAAATGTTGTCAAGCACCGTCAAATGCGGAAATAACTCATAGCTCTGGAATACCATTCCGATCTTCTGACGAAGCTCTGCGATGTTTTTGTTCTTCGGATCAATTTTTTCACCATTTAATTTGATCTCGCCGCCCTGAATTGGTTCCAGAGCGTTGATACATCGAAGCATCGTACTTTTTCCACAGCCGCTCGGACCGACAAGGACGATGACCTCTCCCTGATGTACTTCCAGATTGATATCATCCAGAATCAGGTTATCATCATAACTTTTTTTCAAATGTTCTATAGATAACAATGTCTGTTCCAAGAAAGATCACCTCCATTTCCTTTCCAGATATTTTGCAAGCATACTGATTGGCCAGCATGCGATAAAATACAATAAAAATACGGTCAGATAAATTCCAAACGCTGCATTCGGGCTGGACATCCGGTTTGCCTCGATAATCTGCTGTGCCACCTTCAACACCTCGACAACACCGATCATTAAGATCAGGCTGGTCGTCTTGATCATTCGTGTGATCAGGTTGATGGACAGCGGGATCAGTCTCCTGACGGCCTGTGGAATGATAACGTAGAGATAAGTCTGCATTTTGGTAAGTCCCAGCGCCGCACTGCTCTCATACTGATGTTTTGGAATGGAGATCAGTGCCCCCCGCACAAGGTCGCTCATCTCTGCGGTGCCCCACAGGACAAACACGATGATGGACGCTGTCTCTCCCGACAAATTCCAGCCAAAAGTTCTCGTCGTACTAAAGTAAAACAGGAAAAGTAATACCAACTGCGGCATAATGCGGATAAATTCCAGATACACTCTGAAAATTGCCTTGAGCACTACATTTTTTCTTGTCATCAGCACGCCAAACAATAAACCTAACGGAATACTGATCACAACTGCGATCAGACTGATACGGAGTGCTACCCAGAGTCCCTGAAGCAGCCGCAGCATATTGCTTCCTTTTAATAAAACCTCAAGCCCCAAATCCGGCATAACGCAGCCTCCTTTCCAGCAGACTGCCCAAAATGGAAATCGGCAATAATAGGATCAGATAGAAAACCACAAGCAGGAATAAGCTCTCTGTTGTCTTGTAATAAAGACCGATCAGGTCTTTTGCAGTAAACATCAGATCCATCAGGCTGATCGCACTGAACACGCTCGTTTCCTTCAAAAGGAAAATCACATTTGCCACAAATGCCGGAACACTGATGGACATTGCCTGTGGTAAAATGATGTACCGCATGGTCTGGCAACGGTTCATCCCAAGACTGTACGCACTCTCCGTCTGAATCGGTTCGATTGCTTCCAATCCGCTTCGAAAAGCCTCTGCCATGTAACTTCCACCTAAAAATGCAAGTCCGGCAACACCACATGCCTCCGCATTTGTCTGGATTCCGATCTTCGGAAGTCCATAGTAAATAAAGAATAACTGTACCAGCAATGGTGTATTTCTGCTGAGTTCTATGTACACCGCCACGATCTGGCGAAGTACCGGCACTTTATAATACTGGATCGTCGAACAGACAAATCCAACGATAATTGCAAAAACAATTCCGAGGAGTCCAATGCGAAGCGTCAACCAGGCGGCTTTCTCGTACATCGGTAAATATTTTAGAATAAACTCCCAGTTCAAGATGTTCCCCTCCTCTTTCAAAATTTATAGTGCTTATCATAGTTCTTTTATCCTACTATGTCAATAGGAATTATAGTATTAATTGTATTAAATAAAAAACAATATCGGAATTATATTGTAAAATGGGGATATATGGATTTCATCTTCTATGATTATTATATGAAAAGAAAAGAATTGATTACCTGAAAATAAAAAGATGGGCAGCAATATCGGATGACGATATTGCTGCCCGGCATATATGATTTCTATGAATTTAGTATGTACAATCTCTGCTTTGCCGGATTGCTGAAATCATTCAACTTCTTTAATTCCAACTACATTCATTGGCATCCCAATATTTTTCAAATACTGTTCCTTTAATAACAGCGGTATATGGTTCACATAAAAACTCATTTATACTTTGTAAAATAAACGGAAACTCTTCCATCTTGACATCAATCTTTTTCTTAAACGCTTTCCATTTCTTCTGCATTCCATCATCAGAATCAAATGTCATAATCTGCTCAAATTGCTCGATTGTAAAATTATGTTCCCGATTAATAAAGGTTTTACTTAATGCTTCGCATAATACTTTTCCTTCAAAATCAAATTTATGTGAAAGATAATAAATATCATAATAATCTTTCATCCTACTTGAGAATTCCATTAATGAAAGTATTGCGTCTATCTTCTCAGCCACAGTTGTTTCTATGGAATATGTATTGATAACCGGTGCCTTAAAATCATCTAACTGTGTCGGTATTCTACGCTTTTCCTGTTTAGGTACAATGACATCTCCCACACCAAAATCAATACTAAATGGTGTTCGTGTATTTTTTATTTTACCACTCAATGTAACTCCAATACCTGCATACTTTTTTGCAACCGCTATCGGTGCTACATCTTTTATTTCAAAAGTCACAAAATCATTACCCGTCTCTACTGAAATGATTTCTTTCACAACTCTCTTTAACTGTTCCGGAGTATTTGGTATTCTCTTCAACAGAAAATCAACATCAACTGTTACCCTGCTATCAAATTCTGTCAAAGAATATATAAATAATCCGCCTTTCAGCACAAGATTGTCTACATATTTTGATTTTTCAAGTCTCCTTAAAAATTCCTCCTGACAAAACATTTGCAGACACAGCTGATAACTTCTGCCACTTTCTTTTGCTTTATTCTTTAATCTCGCAAGTACTGAACTTGCCACATCACCCATTCAGCATTACCTCCATTAATTCAGTAACTTTTTTATATACTCTCATCTCTTTTGCATATTTAGACAATTGGCTCAAATTCTTTTTTTCATCTGCAACATATGCATTTATAGCTTTATTAAACATTTCATTGTCCATTTTAGATTTATACTTAAAGCAGTCACAAATCGTGCGTTCTCTATCATATACCGGAAGTTCTATGCCATTAAATATACCTGTAGTCTTTCCTAATGATAATTTGTCATGCTGCACAAAATAAAGTTTGTATGCAAAATTATCAATATTAATTTTTGATCTGGAAATGTTTCTCGACACAGCAATCGTCCACACCAAAGGTGTTTTATCACTATAGCCATAATAAAACAACGCAGATTCCATACATACAATTCCCTCTTCCAAGAACGTTGCTATCATCTTCTCCTCTGATATTTCCACTTGACCGGCTATCTGATAGTATCCATGTCTGACTCTTTCTATTTCACCACTTTCACACATTTTCTTTATCTCAGAATTCTGAATGCCAGCTTTATTCAACTGTACTGTCTTTATGATACCACCGTTATTTTTTATAATTGATTTTGCAATATCTATTTTTTTCATAAAACACCATTTTCATTTAATGCTTCCATACTTTCATCCATAATAATCATACCTTTTTATATATAATAAATCAATAACAATTTCTTTTTTTTGTGTACAAAAAATTATATTTTAAAGATTGAAAAAGGTTTTAATGAAAGTCGTCTATATTAAAAAAATTTGTATCACAGCAAACATGCCGGGCAAACAAGCCAAGAAACACCGTAAATTCGGCATTTCTTGGCTCATATACATTATTCCATCTCAATTATTTCTAAATTTTAAACTTCACAGTGTTTTTCTATATGTTCTTTCTACGTCTGACTAAAACCACGATTACACCTAGTATTACTACAACTGCCACAACAATACCGATCACGGCGGCAAGCGGCAATGGACATGTCTGAGGGATTTCCTCGGTATCTAATATTTCTCCACATTTTTCACACGTAACTTCCTTGCTGCCGGTTGAAAACAGTCCGGCTTCCTTTGTCACTTTCCATTCGCCCTCTGTATGACCGGTTGCAGGAATTGCCTCTTCATAAGCGTCTCCGCATACCTTACATGTATATGTATTCTTACCATCTTCCGTACAGGCTGCTTCTGTTGTATCTGTTACTTCATAATCATGACCAGCTGCAGGGATAGATTCTTCTTTTGTGTCCCCTGTAATGGAATTGGTATAAACAATCTTACCATCCTCTGTACAGATTGCTTCCACTCTCTCTGTTTCTTCCCATGCTGCATCAATTTCTTCCTGTGTTGGCTCTTTCTTTGTCTCTGTTTCAGACGTATTGTTTTTTTCAGTCTTTTCCGGCTGTTTATTATCCGATGTACTTGTTTCATTTGAAGTTTCTGCCGGTGTTTCGGTTTTTGCTTCAGCGCTGCTTGTATTTTGAGATTTACTTCCAGCCGGCGTGAAATCCTGTGGAATCCAGCCTTCCGCTTTGAGCTGGTCTACATATCCGAGCAGGTATCCGTCATTGATCATGGTTTCAATAATTGGTGTTGAATAAGCAGCTTCCTGTATCTCTGCATATATTTCAGCATCAGTTTCATATTTTTCTGCAAGCTTATATTCATTATCGCATCTTCCTACTGTCTTTTCTCCACCAGAATATACGGTAACACATGAAGTATCTGTGTCACTGATCAGCGTTACCGTTTTTTCTACTGCCGTATTTGCTAAAAGCAATCCCATAATAGCTATCGTCCCGATTGCTGCATATTTTTTTATTTTATTTTTCATATATCTTACCTCGTCTTTCTGTATAATTTGTTTTAATGTTTATCTTTATGTACATTATATCATTATGTATATTATATCGTTTATAAACATATTGAAACATATTGTTAAGATGCAGCAGAAATATACCACACTGGCTCATTACATATACCGGCACGCCCAGATTTACAAGCTGTATCAATGCCCTTGGATTTTCTCTGTTTCTTCGATATCTCTTATCCCTGCTTATACAACAAATGTATCGGTATTGAGAACAAATATCTGCTGATCACATCTTCTCTTTTTACATACGGTTCTTCCCAAAATCTCGAATCATAGGAATCCTCCCTGTTATCTCCCAATACAAAAAAGCTGTTCTCCGGCACATTAAATATCACGGTCTCTCCGGCATGAGTTTTCACATCACCTGCGATATATGCCTCCTCAAGCTTTTCTCCATTGATATAAACATGACCTCCTATTATCATGACCTCATCGCCAGCCACGCCTATCACACGTTTTCCATATATATCACCATTCTCCCGTTTGAACGAAATAATATCACCGCATTTTATCGGACTTATGATAATTCTGGAACTTACCGTAACATCATGCGTCATAAGTGTCGGTTCCATGCTTCCCGATGAAATAAAGCCAACATGCAATATATAAGTAAATACAGCTATTGCGCTAAGAAATACAAATACATAATAAATCCAATCAGTGTTTTTTTCTTTCTTCATTCATGCCTCCAAAAAAGTAGTCCACCGTGGACTACTTTTCCATCTTCAACTTCGGAAAAGGAATGATATCCGGCTGATTTTCCCTATGCTCTCCGATAAATTTTTCCATCCAGACCATGTCATACCAGCGGTGAAACTTATAACCGCACTGATGGAAAATTCCAACCATCGTATAACCCAGTTTTTCATGAAACAGCACGCTGTCCTTCGTCAGATATTCATCTTTCACCTGTGGATAAGCAATGCAGGCATTGACATTTAAAATACCCTGCTGCTTCAAAATATTTTCCAGTTCTTCATAAAGCTTTCTACCGATTCCGCTACGTTTCTGCTCCATATCCACATAAATGGATGTCTCCACTGACCAGTCATATGCCGCTCTCTCTTTGAATGGACTGACATAGGCATAGCCTGCGATTTTTCCATCCTTTTCCGCTGCCAGGTATGGAAATCGCTCCAATGTATGTCTGATCCTGCCACGGAACTCCTCTATGGACGGCACAACATACTCAAACGTGATTGCTGTCTGCTCAATATATTTTGCGTAGATTGCAAGAATCTCCTCTGCATCTGCCTCTGTTGCAACTCGAATCGTTGTCATAGTTTCCCTGCCTCTTTTCCATTCAGTATTCCATCTACAAAACTATATCTTTGATGTTTTCTTCTGCTCATGCAATCACATTTCAAACGCCTGCTTAATGCTGTCATAATGTAAGAAGATCCCCTGCTCTGCAAACTCCCTGATCTGGTCTGGCGTTGCAAACATGTAGCCATCTGTTTCCTCTGTCTGAAGATGCAGGTCTTTGTCGTCAATATCCATAACAAAACGGTAAACATCCACAAAATAATTGTCTCCCTCACCCGGATTTTCTCTCTTATAGGTAAATAAATAGCCGCCCTCGGCATTTCCGGCATCCAGTCCTGTCTCCTCTTTCACTTCGCGAAGGACTGCCTCGTAAGACTCCTCGCCAGCCTGTGCTGCGCCGCCGGATACTTCCCACCAGCCCGGTGCCCATGCCTTTGTCATGACGCGCTTTGTGATAAGAAACGTTTGATCCGGTCTTGCCACAACACCAAGCACCGTCAGATGATATTCGCCATCCTTTAAACACCAGTCGTTGCGCTTCATTGTGCGTCCTGTCGGCTTTTTATCTGCATCATAAATATCCCATAATTCCATTATTCCCTCTCCTCATGCGTCTTTATTTTCTCATTTTCAACATTCCTTGTATGCATCCGTATTTTCAACCTTGCTTGCTGTTATTTATCCCATCTTATCATTTCACTATAGGCAATGCAAACCTCATTTTCATCATTCCGGTTGACATTATTTAATCTTTTATACCAATTTTTGCTTACTTTTTATCATTTACTAATTTGTTTATAATTGCTATAATACACGTTAGCCGTGATTTTAACCAAAATCAGCCATCAAAATTTATTACTTTTTACCATAAAAATTCGAGGTTTTACAGATGAGTGAAACAAAAAAAATGACCAACGAGCGTCCTGTATACGCATTTAACCGAAAAATTTTCTGTGAGGGGATGCGTGACGGTATTCCGATTGCTTTAGGCTATCTGGCGGTATCGTTTTCTCTTGGAATTGCCGCAAGAAATGCCGGTTTAACTGCCTTTCAGGGATTTCTTGCAAGTTTACTGAACAATGCTTCTGCCGGTGAGTACGCCGCATTTACGCTGATCGCTGCAAATGCAACCTATCTGGAAGTCGCAATTATCACACTGATCTCCAATGCACGCTATCTGCTGATGAGCTGTGCGCTCACCCAGCGTTTTGCACCCGGAACACCTTTTTTTCACCGGCTGATCATCGCCTATGATGTGACGGATGAATTGTTTGGGATCACCATTGCACGCCCCGGCTATCTGAATCCTTTCTACACGTATGGAGCGATCGTGCTGGCTGCGCCCGCCTGGTCGGTCGGTACTGCACTCGGAATTATGGCTGGCAATGTATTGCCGCTTCGGGTGGTGAGCGCCCTGAGTGTCGCACTTTACGGAATGTTCCTTGCGATCATTATACCGCCTGCAAGAAAAGATAAAGTGGTCGCTGCGCTTGTCGCCATCAGCTTTGCGCTTAGCTTTGCCGGTTCTTATCTCCCGGTTGTTTCTTCCATGTCAAGCGGCACAAGAACGATTATTTTAACCGTTGTGATTTCTTCTGCTGCTGCAATTTTGTTTCCAAGGAAAACGGAAGCATAATGAATATGCTTCCGTAAGTGAGGTTTTCTATGACACATAATAATTTTATTTATATCGCCGTGATGGCTCTTGTATCTTATGCCATCCGTGTTTTACCTTTGACGCTGATCCGCAAACCGATCAAAAACCAGTTTATCCAGTCCTTTTTATATTACGTTCCATATGTGACGCTGGCTGTCATGACATTTCCTGCGATTGTCGAAGCAACACAGAGCCCTGTAGCCGGTGCCGTTGCACTCGTCGTCGGTATCCTTGCAGCATGGTTTGGTGCAAGTCTGTTTCAGGTGTCTGTGGCATGCTGTGCGGTTGTGTTTGTGATCGAGTTGTTTTTGTAGAGTTTTTTTATTGTGCACCTCCACACTGCACGTATTATCATTTTATTCATTTTTATGATATTGTGCAAATTCATTCTGCGCATTTTGCTGTCACTTTATCCAGTTTCCTATAACAGAAAAAATCCCCGGCGGGCTGTTTCTGATATGCTCATACTCAAGTCCGTCAGGGATTGATTCATTTCTGACAAAATTTGTGCTTATTTACTTTCCATCCATTATCATTATAATAGAAATTTTATTTCCGGATCTGATTCAGTCTGTCATTTATTGCAAGCAATTGTTCTTTACTCACTTCGTTTGTTTTCTCTGCTTCTCCGGGCTGGCTTGTCATCTGACTGGTAAGTCCCATCATATTGATCATTCGGAGTACTGTGAATCCACTCAGCATCTTCATCATGCCACTGTTCATTCCACCGCCTTGTGCCTTTGCCTGTCCAAAGCTCTGAAACAATTCCTGCATGACTTTATTTCCATCCTCATTCGACATAATATCGCCCACCGTATCATTTAACGAGAAGAAACCATCCGGTGCCGTGATATCAAACCAATTTAAAACAGCACCTTTTTCTTTCAGACGGTACGCTTCATTAAACTTCTCAACTTTTTTGATAAAGCTTTCATCCCGGCATTCGCCTGCCACTGCTAGAAGCTTTGTCTCACCCTGATTCGGTACTTCAAAGTAAAAGAAATGATCAGAAGCTTCTTTTTTGCCAAGACTCTCCCAATTTGCAAAAAGTTCCACTGTCTTCTGGTTCGAATATACGGTGACTTTTGTCACATTCTCCACACGGTCAACGTAACGTTTTCCACAAATATGAACGAATGGTTCGTCCGACAGCCATGCTTTATATGCATAAAAGGCATCTTTCTTATATTTGCGGTCAAATGTCACCAGTCCTTTATGGTTCATGCCATTTTCACCACCTTCGTTTCTGGCATCTGCTGCGAAATCAAACATATTCCATACGTGCGTTGCCCAGATATATGGTCTTGTATACAATTGTTTGATCAATTCCTCATGATAATGTGCCTGATATTCCTCTGTATAATCTCCCTGCTTCGGATCTGAGGTATGCCAATTCAGTGCTTCACATCCATATTCACTCATGCCGATCGGGATCTTTGGAAACTCTTTGTGGAATTCATCCATCCACGGACCATTCATAGAAGTGTCTCCACCATACCATCCAAAATAATGATTATAAGAAACTACATCCGGGATCTGAATATACGGATTATGCATGTCACACATCGAAACTACCGCCATAGTTGTCAGCCTTGTAGGATCCATCTCATGTGCAAGGTCATTTAATATGTGATGGTTTTCCATAAGGTCTTCGTCTGCTTCACCTGACATCGTAATTTCATTGGATAATCCCCATACGACAATACTTGGATGGTTGTAATTCTGAACAATCAGCTCCTTCATCTGACTGATCGTATTTTCACGTCCGTTTTTCATGTGCTGGGAAATATACGGAATTTCTGCCCATAATACAAGCCCCTTTTCATCACACAGATCATAGAAATATTGTGCATGCTGATAATGTGCCAGACGGATCGTTGTAGCACCCATTTCACAGATTAAATCAATATCTTCTCTGTGATGTTCCGGAAGAAGCGCATTTCCATTTCCTGCCCGGTCCTGATGTCTGGACACACCACGCAGTGGATAGCTATTCCCATTTAAGAAAAATCCCTTATCAGGATCAATTGTGAAGGTACGGCATCCAAATCGTGTACTGACACTGTCTATGCATACGCCGTCTTCCATTAAGCGTACAGTCGCTGTATACAAATATGGATCTTTGCGTCCATTCCAAAGATGTACATCTGTTATTTCCAGATTGACCTGTTTATCCGAAATCCCTGTTTTGGTTTCTGCTGCAAGAACACCTTCAGCATCTGTAATCTGATATACCAGCTGCTGTCCTGCTTTTTCCCCGCTTAAAAATACTTCCACGGCAATTTTTGCATTTTTGTCTGCTACCTCTGGTGTCACTTTCAATCCATTTCCACCATAATAGTCCAGATCAAAATGAGACTTATTTACAGCAATGATATTTACATCTCTGTACATTCCACCATAAAAAGTAAAATCCGCTTTCTGTGGGTATACCCTGTCATTTGCACTATTGTCCACGGCAACCACGATCAGATTCTTTCCATCTGTAAGTGCGTCCGTCATATTCACCCGCCAGGTTGAGTATCCACCATCGTGATGATCAAGGTGATTTCCATTCACATAAACATCAGCAGATGCATTCACTCCCAGAAATTCCAGATAATACTGTTCTCCCTCCGGAAGTTCCTCTTTCTGGACTTCTTTCGCATAAAAACAGGTTCCACGGTAGTAATCGTTTCCACCATCCTGTCCGTCAATCGCATTCCAGGTATGAGGCAGATTCACCCAATACCAATTTTGTGGCATAGCAACCGGAGGCTTTATCGCTTCCTTGCTAAATGCCCATTTTTCGTTTAAGTTAAAAATTTCTCTCATTTATTCCTCTTTCTCAGACTCATTCATTCTTTTCTTCATAATTCATTTTCTTTAAAAATGTCATTGGCGACATATGATAATATTTTTTAAAAGCACGGTAAAAGTTACTGTACTGTCCAAAACCACATAATGAAAAAATATCCGTTGGTTTTTCCCCACTGATCAATAATTGCCTTGCCATGATCATCCGCTTTTCCAGAACATACTGATATATGCTCTTTCCTGTTGCATTTTCAAAACTTCTGGACAAATAAAACTTGCTGATATAAAAACGGTTACACAAAAAATCCAGTGTCAGATTCTCTGTATAATGTAAATTGATATACCGGATCACCTGCTGGATATTCGCATTTCCTGCCATTGTATTCAGATTTAAATGTCTCTCCAGTAAGATAAGCAGATGTTCTACCAGCGAATCACACATAATGTCATGGCCAAATTCTTTCTCATGCATTTCATAGCGTAATTCCAAAAGCATATTTATGATTTTTTTCCGCATTGCCGGATCTTCCCGGAGCAGATATCCTTTCTTCTCTGCCGAAACAAAACACTGGTTCAGATTAGTTTTCCTGCTTGAAATGCGGTTCAGATACCATGGATTCAGCCAAAGGATCACTCTGTCTGCTTCCCTCTCTGAAATCATTTCCTGATGTTCTGTCATAGGAGGAAGCAGCACAATATCTTCTTTCTCTAATTCAATTTTTTTGCCATCGACTGTAAATGTTATGTTTCCGTCTAATGCACAGTAGATTTCAAAAAAATCATGCAGTTCCACTCCTGCATTTTGTATCGCTGTGGTACAAAAACGATGCACTTCCATGCTGGAACTGGTCATAGATTGATACCCTAAGTATTCATCATATAGTTCATTATTTTTCATCTCTGTATATTGTTATAACGCCTTCTTTTCTGTTTAACGTAATCTCAATGACACCTTTTTCGCGTTCTATAAATTCTGCCTTTTTACCATCTATTTCAACATCATAGTGATATAGCGAATTCATGACAATCAGAAGCACGCCTGTATGTGTTCCTGTGGTACTGTATACAATTTCTGCATGATCCACATCCTCAGAAATTTCTTTCTTTTCAATCCAGGTATCATATCCGGTTGTTAAAGTTCCTCTCTTGTAGTACGCATTATACCATATAGAAATTGGAGTAGAAAGTCCGCTAAACTGGTGAAACCAGCCGCCACGTTCCGTTTCAATCTGTATCATTTCAAATGTATTATAACTGAATTCAATCTCCTGCTTCCAGGAATTCAGTCCTCTGTGTGCAATATCAAATGCAAATTGTCCCTCACCTATATCAAGCATTGCTTTCCATAAGAAATACTGATACGGACACCAGACACTTCCGTTCCAATAGCCGTTATCGTAATAATAGCTGGCAGACATATCAACCGTAGAAATTCCAACTGGGGACCACAGTTCCTCTGGAGATTTCAAGTGCTTTAACAACTGTTTTTCCTGCTCTTTTGAGCAAATTCCTGCGATCAACGGCGTAACACCATCTACTCCCTTGTTATAATTTTCTCCTGCCTCAGTCCGCAAAATATGGACTCCATCCTGCCCCTGCACAGCATAGCCAAAATATCCGCTCTCTTCATCCCATGCATATGCCAGCAATGCGTTCTTTACACGTTCCATATCCTGCTCAAATTCCGGCAGATTCTCCTCATATCCAAATGCCATTGAAATCTGTTTCATAAATTTTGCAATACGGATAAAATGTACATTACTGCAGACCGGTGATACTACCTGTTCCATATTCTTTCGATGTAACTCCACCTGCGGCGGATAATCGTCCATTCCACTTGCATTGTAAAAATAGTCATATACCGTCAGAAGACCATTTCCAAGTCTTGACATTGTGGATCCTTCCGTCCTGCCAGCCATATAACGATAGTAACGTAAAAACATCGGATAGTATTTCTTCAAATTTTCCCGTTCTTTTGCATCCGCCCGATTTAATATCTCGTAATACAAATAAAACTGTGTTGGGACAAGTGAACCATGTGCCACAAATGCGAAATCTGTATTATCTGGTTCGGATAAGTAAGTGTCCATTACATATTCTGCAAGTTTTGAGGAATAATCTAACATTCCAAGTCCAATAAATCCGGAATCCCACGTATACAGACTGTCCCATCTTTTTCCCGGTGTATAATGCGCAATGTATTCACCATGCCGCCTGATTGGATACACAATATTACTATATAATGCAGATTTCATCATCCGTCCTGTAAATTCAAATGGATTTCCCTCTTCATTGGCACAATTTTCTTTTTTTACAATGCTTCTGCATTGTTTCCAGAAAATTTCTAATTCAGCTTTTGAATAATTACGTTCTTTTGTACTGATGTGTGCATATTCCGTTCTGACACTTTTTCCGGGAACAAATAACGCTTCTGCAACATTAATATGATAAAAGCCTTCATCCGAATGTTTATCCTGAAATGCACCCGAAAAACTTCTCGTCAGATTATCATAAGTAGCATCTGAATTTGCAAGGCGTGATACTAATGCATCCTCAATACAGCCCGAATACAATTTTCTGCTTCTGACACGCTTGCTTAAAATGCTAAGATATATTGGATTTTCCTTATAGTTGTACTGATATTTTATATGATCATTCTCGTACTCAACTTTTGGGATTACATTACGAGCCTCTTCTGTTATTCCGACTTCCTTTTTGTCTGATTTTTCACAAACACATAAAAAATCAAGCATTATTCCATTACTCTGTTCGCTGAAAGCTTCCATTTTAAAGATGAACTCTTTATCTGAAATCTTTCCGATTGGAACATAGCAGATTCCACTCTCTTTTGTTGCCGCAAAATGGATTGTTCCAACATTGCTTTGAAAAATTACATCTCCCTCATCCTGCAATGTACGATATCTTATCGCTAACACTGCGTCCTGATACGATTCCTTTAATTTTACCTGATAAGAAACTTTGTCGCCCTGATTGCCACCAAACGCTTTCAAGCCAAGATAACGCATAAAGAGTGCATAGTAGGACATTCCCAATCCATTGTCATCCGTAAATCCATCGACCGGAATCTCTCCCTTTTTCATGGCATCCAGATTCAGGTGTTCCCATGGAACTGCTTTTCCAAACTCCAAATTTTCATAATCGACAGCATTCCACGCATCACTTTTTTCCGGTACTTTTTTCGTGTATACTCTGCTTTTCGGATATTCCTCTGCGGCAAAATAATTGATAAGGCAATTCTGGTTTTTATCCGTATTATTATGGAAGGAAACCCGGATTCCCCAGGTTTCCTCCTCAATCTCAAAGAAATCTACGTCTGCATATAACTGATCTTTCCAAAGAAGCTCATAGCGATATCTATAATATTTTCCATTACTATCACAATCCCACGGATGATACTCAGATGGGATTGTAACGTTTGGAGCCGGTACATTGCTGTTCGCATAGGTCGGATGGATCACCAAATCAAATCTTGCTCCTGGAACAGCACTCTCCTTCATAATTCTTGAAATACCCATATACTTTTTCGAATATGGTCCCCACAATGGGATTATATTTTTATTTTCGTCTCTCACAATTATGCCTTTACAGCATTTTTCTGCTGTGTTTCAGCAATGCTGTCCTCAATCTCCTTCATTTTTTCACCAGTCAATGGATAGAACTTCATTGCAATAATAGAAGCAATCCATCCCAAAATCGGCATGCCACAGAATAATAAAATTGTGACCATCAGAATTTCAGGTGTGCTTGCATCTCCCACCTGTGGCACTGAATTTTTATATCCTATGACAGCTACAAATGCTCCAACAACTGTAGTTGCAAATGATGAAATAAGTTTATCAATAAAGGAGTATACGGTTGCAATTAGTCCCGGCACATAATGTCCACTTCTATACACTTCATAATCGGTGCAGTCTGCCATCATTGGAATCATCATATTACTTCCGATATTACGAATTCCATTCAATGCAATAATAAGAACTACAAATGCAATATTCATAAATCCAAAGGACTTCAGATCAATCTTGGTTGGATCACCAAAAATCAGAAGCAGTGTAATTGCGAGCTGAACAGCAATACATCCATATACAGTCGCTACATACGTCTTTTTCTGTCCGGAATGTCTTGCTCCCATAATACCTATTACAAGTAAAATAATGTTTGGAATCATTGTGATAGCAGACAATCTTCCCATTACTGCATAGTCACCAATAATAATTCCATAAAGCATAACACCTACGATGGAATTTCCTGCAATACTTGTTGCGAGTTTATCTGTAGACTCGGAAATAACTAACATCTGAAGTGCTCTGTTGTGTTTTAATACTTCCCAATAAGTTTTGAAGCTGACTTTTTCTTCTTTATTTTTTACCATGCTGTTGTAGTATTCCGGTTTATCTTTTGGCGCAATGGCAATCAGTGAGCAGATCATTAATACAAAAGCAATTGCAATTACCCAGACAATGATCTCACTGAAGAATTCAAGTGTCATTCCGCCATATTTCGGAACAAGGTAATTGGAAACAAGCATTGTAATTCCGGTCTGTAAGAACAGCATAAAAAAGCCTGTAAAGAAACCGTAAATCGGTCTCTGTTTTGGATCGTTTGTAAGTAAAGTCTGTGCAGAAGTTGTGACTGTTCCCTGAACGGTATAACCAATAATGTAAAGTGCATACACAACAATAAAATATGGGATCCGGAGTGTTTCCGGAACTAAATGCGTGGTCTTATATAATAAGATCATGCTTAATGCAAGAAGCGCATTGCCGACAACAAGGAATGGGCGGAATTTTCCAAAACGTCCATTGGAATGATCGATCAGCCATCCAATGATCGGATCTGTAAATCCATCAAAAATTCGCATAGAAGTTGCCAGTGTAGATACAAATACTACAGACATTCCTAAAATTCCATTTGCATAGTAAGATACATACATCATTAAAAACAGATACATATTTGTTGACATCATATTTAATGCAAACAATGCGATCTGCCATGTTTTCGCACGGTTATATTTCGTTGCTTCGTTCATTGTAATTCCTCCTAAAAACATTGTTTAACATTTTCAAATCATGATTTTAAGTGGATTTTAGCATTGAACTTTTTCAGTGTACATTGCATATATTTTCTATAACATTACGATTATTGCCTTGACTCTCCAAGAATTTACTCCACCTGCACCTGACACATTCTCATGGTAGCCAATGCTGCTTCATGGCTTTCCGGTGTGACACCTGCGCAGCAGGAAGCAATGACTTTGACCGGGATCTCCGGCAGATATGCCTTAATTAAAATTGCATTGGAGACAACACAGATGTCGGTACAAAGTCCGACCAATGTAACGGTGATATCTTCTTTCTCTGCGATTTTTGTAATCTCTTCTGCAAGAATTTTTGAACCGAACGTCGGCTTGTCGATCACTACTGCGTCTTTTAATGCAGTTTTCACTTTTTCATTGATCTGCCAGCCGTCTGTTCCCTTCACGCAGTGCACAACCGGAAGATTTTTTCCTTCCTGAGTCTCTAAATAATTTTCCGGGTGTGTATCCCTTGTTGCAAAAATGTCTTTGGTGTCATACTTTGCAATCTCTGCGATTACGTTATCCACGATAGCCACTGCCTCTTTTGTTCCGAGTGAGCCATCGATAAAATCATTCTGCATATCTACCACTACTAATAAATTTCTCATTATGTAAACCTCCGATTTTCCTTTTTAATTATAAAATATCCAAAATATTTTTTACTCCATGACACTAATTGTATCAAAGATTCTTTTTCTTATAATTGCACTTCTTCCTAGTCTTTCAGTGAAAAATACAGCTTCTTGTACCCAAGCTGCTGGCACAGTTTTGTCAGATACGGTTGGTCAATCCTTGCCTGCTCCAAAACATCCTTCTGTGCAAACACTTCCTCTTTTGTGCCATCTGCGAGCACTTTTCCGTGCGCCATAACGATCACACGCTCGAAACTCTCTGCCACAAAATCCATATCGTGTAAAATCGCAATCACCGTTTTTCCCTGACTGCTCAGATCCCGGATCATTTTCTGAATAATCTTTCTGCCCTTCCAGTCCTGCGCGATCGTCGGTTCATCCAGAATGAGCACTTTTGTATCCATCGCAAGAACGGAAGCGATCGCAACCAGTTTCCGCTCTGACAATTCCAGATCATAAGGATTTTCGTCTGCAAGCTGTTCCAGCCCGACCAGCTTTAATGCTGCAACAGCTTTTTCCTTTGCCTGCTCTTTTGTCATTCCGATATTCTGCGGTCCGAACATGACTTCATCGATCACATGATATTTGAAAATCTGGTCGTCCGGATTCTGGAATACGTAACCGATCTCCCCTGCCAACATTGCAACGGTCTTTTCTGCCATGTCGCTTCCACCGTAGTAGATGCTGCCGCCCACCGGCTTTAACAGACCTTTTAACAGCTTTACAAGAGTCGTTTTTCCTGCGCCGTTCTGACCGATGATCGCAGTTGGTCTGTGGTCAATTGTAAGGTTTATGTCCTGCAGAACCGGAACATTTTCGAGATATTGAAATTCCAGATGTTCGATGTCAAAAACATTTTTCTTACAACTTATAGTCAGTTTCATGCTTTCATCTGTAGTTACAGAATCTTCAATCTGCCCGTTCTTATTTTTCATATCTTTATTATTGTCTAATAATATTTTTTCCGGGCAGAATGCTTCCTCCCCTGGAAATAAATCTTTTAACGCCAGCGCATCCTTAAGTGAAGCCGGATAACATCCATTCTCTTTCTTTACGCCAAAAGCCTGACAGATTCTTGTATAGGCCGGTGGATTCACCCCATAACTCTGCAGATCCGCTCTGGAAAAAATCTGTTCCGGCGTATCGAATGCGATCTGCTTTCCCTGATGCAGCAGCAAAATCTTATCACAGTATTCTGCCAGTTTTTCCAGCTTCTGCTCCACCATAATGATGGTGATCCCTGATTTTGCGAGCTTATCGACCGCCGCAAAAACTTCCTCGCTTCCCGCCGGATCAAGCTGTGAGGTAGGCTCGTCTAACACGATCACTTCCGGTTTCATCGCAAGGATACCTGCCAGCGCAACCCTCTGCATCTGACCACCGGACAGATCAAACGGATTTCTGTCCCTGTAAGCTGCAATATCCAGCAGTTCCATCACTTCATCCACACGGCTTATCATCTCTTCTTTTGGCACGCCGAAGTTCTGCAGACCAAATGCAATTTCCTCAAAAACAGTTTCCTTTGCACCGGAGAGCTGGTTAAACGGATTTTGGAATACCAGTCCTACCTTCTGACACAGCTTCGATACAGTCGTTTTTGCCACCTCAGTGTCCTCGATCAGAACTTTTCCTCCATAAGCCCCTTTGAAAAATCCCGGAACAAGACCGTTGAACGCCTGACAGAGCGTACTTTTTCCGGCTCCGTTCTCTCCAACGATCCCGATAAAAGAACCTTTTTCTATTTCAAAATCCAACCCATCCAACGCAAGCTTTGTTGTGTTGGGATAGCGGTATTTTAAATTTTCAACCTTTATATATGCCATAATTCTTCCTTTTTCCATATATCATTTTTTCCAGCTTTAACAATACACATTTTCAGTTTTGCAGCATGACGATTTACAGCACAATCCTCACCACTATAGCCCCTGCAATCACCACAGCCATCACCAGACATAACACGCGGTCGGAAGTTTTCATTTTTCCTTCCCTGAGACAGGTCTTTTTCTGCCCAGCCTCAAAGCCCCGGATTTCCAGTGCGATCGCACGCTCTCTTGTGTTGATGAGCGAGCTCATGACAACCGGAGAAATTAGCGGAAGAAAAGATTTTGCCCTGGTGATCAGATTTCCCTCCGTCTCAAGCCCACGGCTCCGCTGTGCATCCATGATCGTGTTCATCGTGCCGCTCATCTGCGGTACAATCTGAAAAACAGAACTGATGACATATCCGATCTTCGGTGAAAATCCGGCCTGCTCCAGATCCTCTACCAGCTCTGCCGGCTTAGTTGTGAGTACAAACACCGCAAATGCCAGCAGCATATTCAAGACGTTACAGCTGATGCGAAGCGCATACATCATTCCTTCCCGATAGAACTTTAACGGTCCTAACTGAAACATTAAGTTTGCATTTTCATGATTAAATAAACCATGGATCAAAAATATGGTGATCAGAATTGTAAAAGAAAAAGCAATCAGTGGAAAAACCTTTTTCATGATTTTTCCACTGATAAGCATTACAAGACTGATTCCAATGAATATAGCGAATGCCCATAACTTCCCTGCGATCAGCGATGCAGCGACCGCTGTCAGAATATAACACAGTTTTGTAAATGGATGCATTCTGGTCAAATAGGTATCTTTATCCACATAAAGACTGATACTTTTCATCTAAATCACTCCATCAGAATATGTTTTCACTTCTTAGTCTAAGCTCTCCACACTGTCGTTTACATCATAAAGTGCGGTAAGTTTTTTCGGAAGTCCTTTTAAAATTGCAAACACGATCAATACCGTAATGATCTTATCCGGAACATCCACAACGACTTCATCCAAGAAAGAACCTAATACAACCGGGAGATTTGCTGCCTGTGTTGCTGCGAATACTGCATCGCCCCAGACATTTCCTGTTGTACCGCCCCAGAAAATAACGTTTAACGGAGTGGAGATCAATACTGCTGCAAGACCGCCGGCTAAAGAAGTCAGTAACGCACCGTTTACTTTTTCCATTTTGCCGAGACGTGCCATAATACCAACGACAAGACCGATGCCAAGACTTGTGAGGGCATACACTAATGTAATGGAATCACCGGTTGTAAAACCATAGATCAGGTTGTTGGCTGCTCCACAGATCGCACCAATGATCGGTCCGCCGAGTGCGCCACCGATACAGGTTCCGATGGAATCTAACCATAACGGCAGTTTTAATACGGAAGCAAATAATTTTCCGAGGTAATTGATACCGATACATGCCGGGATCAATACCAGACTTGCTGTGTTTAATTTTGTTTTAAAAATGTTCTTCATAACGTTGTCCTCCTCATTTTCCGGAGCACCTGTACAGTGCCTCCAATGCTACATGAATCTCGTTTTTTTCTCCCTGTACGGTTGCATTCACTCCATCCGTATAGTTGTTAATGTTATCTTCAAGGTTATCCTCGTATTCCACCACCGTATTTAAGACAGAGGCTGTCTTCACACCCCGGAGTTTTCCGATCACAAACAGCGCCGCTGTCTCCATATCACAGCCAAGCACTCCTCTGCCGGCCCACAGTGCGTCGATCTCGTCCTCTCTGTCCGTGTAAAAACTGTCATGACTCCGTGCCATTCCGACATGCGCCGGAATCTGCTCCTCCTCTGCTGCCTCTACACAGGCATTCATCAGTTCAAAATCCGGGATTGCCGGATAAATGGAATCTATGTACGTTCTGGAAGTTCCTTCATCTCTCACCGCACCCTGCACTAAGATCAGATCCCCTAATCTGATCTCTTTTTGTAATGCACCACAGCTTCCGATACGGATTGCGTGCGTCACGCCGATACGCGCCAGCTCTTCCACAGCAATCCCGGTCGAAGGACCACCGATCCCCGTAGAAACTGCAAGCACGCGGATTCCCCTGTAAGTTCCTGCAATGCTTTTATATTCCCTGTTAAATTCTAACTCCTCCACGTCCTCTAACTGTTCTGCGATCCGCTCCACCCTTGCCGGGTCTCCAGGAAGGATCGCATACTGAATGCCGAGGTCATCGCGCAGTTTTAAGTGAGGCATTACTTCCATTCCATCATCCACTCTTTTCTCAGATTTTTCTGCCTTATCACGACAAAATTTCTCATTACCATGGTTTTAAGATTCTTGTTTAAAGTATCACTTTACAACTGTCTTGTCAACTGTAAAGTCATGTATGCACTGACACAATTACAGATAACTTTCCTTCCGGTTGACAGCTTTTCTCAAATAATTTCCAAGATTTGTCATGCACATGAGCGTGGCTGTAAGAAAAAGACCCGGTATGAGGATGATCCACCATGACTTTGTCATCAGTGCTTTGTCTGCATTTGAAAGCATGCTTCCCCACGAAATCTGCTCTAGCGGCAGACCAATTCCCATGAAGCTTAAGGTTGACTCTGCAATGATCGCACTTCTGATATTCATGACAACCATAAACATGATCGATGAGGCAAAATTGGGAGTCAGGTGTTTCCATAAGACATGCCAAAAGCTTCCTCCCATACATCTTGCTGCGATGACATACCCGCTGTTTCGGATCTGTCTTACTTCTGTGCGCACCACTTTGGCAATACCTGGCCAGCTTGTGATCCCGATAATAAATGAAATACTGAAAATGCTGGCTTTTCCTAAGACTGCCTGCAATAAAATAACCAGCAGCAGATTCGGGATACTTAAGAAAATCTCTGTAAAGCGCATGAGCAGTGAATCCACCCATTCCGGTGCACATCCGCTGACTGAACCAAAGACAATAGCAAGTACCGTAGAGATAAGCGTTGCAAGTACTCCGATCAATAGTGATATCCGTCCCCCATACCAGATCATGGAAAAAATATCTCTCCCCATCGTATCTGTCCCAAAGAGAAACTCTCCTCCCGGTGCTTCATTGTAATGTGCCAGATCCATATAACCGGGATCTTTTGTCATGATCAGATGGCTGCACAGGCAGCCTGACAGAATGACCGCAAGCAGCAGTGCTGATATCAGCGGTTTTCCCTGATACCATTTTCTATGCCTGCTAACAGTCTGCTCCACTGTATTTCTAATTCCCACAATCTGAAAATCTGTATCCATCATCGGTTCCTTTCTGTCACTGACGTATTCTCGGATCGATCCTCTCATTTATCGTCTGGGCGATCATGTTGCAGACAACCACGACAATACCTGTAAGAATACACAAAACCATCAGTAAATTATAATCTTTATATCTGGCACTCTCATAAGCCAGTGTTCCAAGCCCCGGATAAGAGAATACCGTCTCAACAATATAGGTTCCTCCTAAAATATGAGGCACCGAGATTGCCATAATACTCAGATAACTCGGAATAATATTGCGGAGACAATGGCGGAAAAGAATGCTGTTTTTTGTAAGTCCCTTCGATTTCGCCAGCAGTACGTAATCTGCCCGCACTTCCTCTAAGATCTTATTGCGGATCATATAAGCGTAGTACCATAGATGTCCCAGCACTACAACTGTGACCGGCAATATGAGATGCTGTATCCTGTCAGCTGTATCTTTCTCTTTTCCGATCGTGTAGGCGCCGGAGCTTGGCAATATATGAAGCTCAACTGCAAAGAAAAGGATCAGTACCAGTGAAAACCAGAACTCCGGTATACAGCTTGTGACCGTTCCGACCTGGCATATGATTTTATCCAGCCATTTTTCTTCGTACCATGCACACAAAATTCCCAATAACAACGCCAGTGTAAAAATAAGCACAAAGCCTATCCCGCCCAGCAGCATTGTATTTCCGACTCTTCCGGAAATCACTTCCAGCACATCCATTTTGTATTTATAGGAGATGCCGAATTCTCCATGAAATGCATTCGAAAGCCATTTTACATACTGAACGGAAACAGACTCGTTCAGTCCCAGCTTCTCCATCGCCCAGTCATGTTCCTCGGGACTCATTTTTTCCACTCTTTCCCCATAGTAAGAGACAAGCGGATCTCCCGGTGCCAGTCTGGAAATATAAAATACGATCACTGACAACAAAAAAATACTTGCCAGAAACAGCAATATTTTTTTTAAAATATAGATACAGATCTCTTTTTTACTCATTTTCTTTTTCTCCCGCTCTTTGCCGTTCCATGCGCGGATCCGGAATTGGGATGGACTCGATCAATGCCTTCGTATATGGGTGCTTCGGATGTCTGAAAATGTCCTCCACATTTCCTACTTCCACTAATTTGCCGTCATGCATCACACCTACCCGGTCACACAAAAAACGTACCATGGAAAGATCGTGTGCAATAAACAGAAACGAAAACCCGTGTTCCTTCTGCAAATGCCGGAACAGATTCACGATCTGTGCCTGAATGGATACATCTAAGGATGCGATCGGTTCATCTGCGACCAGCAGTTCCGGTTCCATCGCTACTGCGCGCGCAATTGCAACACGCTGCCTTTGTCCGCCTGAGAGCTCCGAAGGATATTTTTCCAGATAGGAATTATCCAATCCAACATACTTCAGCTGAAATGCTGCCTCCGCTGAAAGTGTTCCTCTTTTCGGTGTGAAGTGCTGTATTCGGAAGGGCTCTGACAAAATATCCTTCACTTTCATTCTCGGATTTAAACTGGAAGTGGAATCCTGAAAAATAATCTGCCGCTCACACTGAAGCATTTTTTTATTTTTCCGGAACTCCTTACTGCGGCAGGTATCAATTTCCTTATATAAAATCTCTCCGCTATCTGGTTTACATAAATTCATCACGCAATTTGCCACAGTTGATTTTCCGGAACCGGATTCACCTACCAGCCCAAAAACTTCTCCCTTATAAATCCGGAAACTCACATCATCTATAGCTTTATGCACATTTCTTTTTCCAATGGAAAAACTTTTCGTGAGATGATTTACAGCAACTAAAGTCTCCCTGTTTTCTGCATCATTCTGGCATTCTTCCACCATAGAAGTCTTTTTGCGCTCCGCTGTTTCTTCACATCCTTCTCTCTGATCTCCTTCTGCCAAAAAGGAACTGCATACAGGCGAAGGCGGTTTTATTTCCGGTGCTCTCGCATCCAGCAGCCAGGTTGCCGCATAGTGTGTGTCCGATATTCTAAACATTGGCGGTTCTTTTTCATAATCAATTGCAAGTGCATATTCATTTCTGCATGCAAACGCATCCCCCCTGGGAGGATCGATCAATACCGGCGGCATTCCCGGGATCGCATGCAGCATCTCTTTCCCTTTTGCATACGCCGGAAGTGCCTGCATAAGCCCCCATGTATATGGATGCCTTGCATCATAAAAAATGTCCTCTGTTGTTCCAAGTTCCACGATTTTCCCTGCATACATGACAGCCACCCGGTCCGCAACTCTTGCGACAACGCCCAGATCATGCGTCACAAAAATAGTTGAGGTATGCATTTTCTTCTGGATATCGCGGAACAGATCCAAAATCTGTGCCTGTATCGTCACATCTAACGCTGTGGTCGGCTCATCTGCGATCAGGACAGACGGGTTTCCTGCCAGTGCGATCGCTAACACACTGCGCTGTCTCATGCCGCCCGAAAAATGATACGGGTATAAATTCCTCCGCTCGTCTGCCTGATCGATACCGACTAATCCCATCAGCTCTATGACACGCTTTTCTAATGCATCACGCTTTATATGAGGATTGTGTATTTTAATTGCTTCTTCTATCTGTCTGCCAATTGTCATCGTCGGATTTAATGCTGTCATCGGATCCTGAAATACCATGGAAAAAAGCGTTCCACGCAATTTCGCCATGTCACGCTCTTTGTACCCGGTAATATCTATTCCATTTGCCAGAATTTTTCCTGATTTTATTCTGGCATTCCCCGGAAGCATTTTCATCAGACTTTTACACAGGACGCTTTTCCCACAGCCGGACTCTCCCACAATCGCAAGAACCTCTCCCTCTTTCAGGGAGAGGCTTACATCTCTGACTGCCTGTACTTCACCGGCGTCCGTTTCAAAACTGACAGATAAATCTGAAGCTTCCAATATATATGTTCTGCTCTGTTCTTCCATAGTGAATTCCTTCTGCTGCCTCCGGCAGTTATTTCCTAGTTCCCGATCGTCCAGTCTGCAACATTCCAGAAAATTCCGACACCGTGATGTCCCATAACTGTGTCTGTTGAGATTCCCTGAATAGAAGAATTTGCCACATAATTTGCATCAATATAGCAGATAAAGGTAAATGCCGGATCTTTTGCCAGCTCTTCCTGAAACTTGTCATATGCCTCTGCACGCACCTCAGGATCTGCGGACTCTCTCGCCTCAATCAGATACTGATCTACCAGTGCATTGGAATAAGAACTGTAGTTAGCACCCTTGTCTGTACCAAATACTTTGTAAGTATGATCATCTGCATCAAAAGGACTTCCCCAGCCGATCAGATACGCCATCTGTCCGCCCCAGTCAACCTCTGTCGGAACTTCTACCGTACAGTCAATACCAACTTCTTTTAACTGCTGTGCTGCTGCCTGGGCGATATCGAGTCTTACCTGGTCACCTGCTCCGACACTTATAACGAAACCGATCTTTTCGCCGTCTCTGTAGTAGAATCCGTCTTCACCCATCGTACATCCGACAGACTCCATGATTTCTTTTGATTTTTCCGGATCGTAATCATAATGTTCTACATTCTCATTGTTATAAATATTACGCTGCAATGGTCCGTATGCAGTCATTCCCTGTCCGAGGAGAACCGCATCAATGATCGCCTGTCTGTCAATTGCATAATTGATGGCAGGGATAATGTCTTTATTGGCTGTCCAGTAATCATTATTAAAATTGTAAAGGATTCCGCGGTAATCCGATGTCTTCATATCATAGCATGTATAACCATCCTGATCTGCAAAGGTCTTCGCATCCTTCGGTGTCAGTAATGCAAGATCCAGCTCTCCGGACTGCATCTGGATCGCTTTTGCATTATCATCCGGTACGATCTTAAAAATGATCTTGTCGATATTTGGCGCACCCTTGAAATAATCCTCGTTCTTTACCAATGTGATCGCCTGTCCCGCATCCCAGCTGTCTAATTTGTATGGACCGGTACCAATCGGATGGCGGAAGAAATCCGACTCCTGCATATCTTCGCCTTCCAGTAAATGCTTTGGCAGAATTGCCATTGTCATATAGTCAAGAAAAGCTACGTTCGGTGCTGAAAGCGTAAATGCGATCGTATGATCGTCGATCACGTCAATTGCTGTTACGTCTTCGTAGTTTGGTGCATTTTCTGAACCGTTATCAGGATCCATGATTGCTTCGATCGTGAATTTTACATCATCTGCTGTAAATGGTTCCCCATCATGCCACTTCACATTCTCCTCTAAATGGAATGTATAAGTTAAAGTATCTTCATCGTAGTCCCAGCTCTTTGCAAGCCCCGGAGCAACCTGATTCTCACCATCATGTGATGTCAGTCCGCTGAAAATCAGAATATTGATCTCACCATGCTCATCCATTGCCGGATTGATACGCGTGTAATCATTACTTCCATATACAAGTGCCGAAGCTCCGTCCGCTGCCTGTGCTTCGGTTCCAGCGGAATTTTCTGTTTTCTTTTCTTCTGTGCCGTTTCCACAGGCTGCCATGGAAAGCATCATTGCTGCTGCAATCAGCATCGCAAAAATTTTCTTTTTCATTCCTAATCTCCATTTTCTTTTTGTAAGATCTGCCACCTGTCAGGGTGCTATCATCTCCATGCCGACTATTTTACTTTAGGAATGTCCGGTCCTGCAAGCTCCCCGGGGGGATATATCTTGCAATTGCCGGGTGATTTTTACTCTAACGTTTGCGTACAGAATTGCCCTGATGCTATTTCATCTCTTTTATATATCTTAGTACATCCTCTGCCGTCTCAGCGTAGTATTCTGCTCCGTGCTCTGCTAAAAACTCTTTGTCACGGAATCCCCAGAGAACCGAGACACAAGGCATACCGGCATTTTTCGCTGTCTCAATATCAACGTCAGAATCACCGACGTAAACCGCTTCTTCTTTCGTTTTTCCTAATTCTTTCAATGCCTCAAAAACCGTATCCGGAGCCGGTTTTTTATGAATAGCAGGTGACTCACCGATAGCAACTTCTATTTCATCCGCAAAGAAATCTTTGCAAAGTCCTTTTACAGCAGCATCAAATTTGTTGGAAACAATAGCCAGTTTATAGCCATGTTCTTTCAACGTATGAAGCATATCAATAATCCCATCATATGGTTTCGTGTTATCCAGCATATGTTCTTTGTAATGCACCGGAAAATCTTTCATGCAGGCATCATAATTTGGATTACTACGTCCGTCCGGCAATGCTTTTTCCATCAGTACATAAATTCCATTGCCAACTTTTTCTCTGATTTCTTCGCATGTATAAACAGGACCTCCATATTTTTTCATACAATAATTCACACTGTTGGTCAGATCCTGTATTGTATTTAATAATGTTCCATCAAGGTCAAATATTGCTGTATTTCGTGTAGACATTTCAAGTTCCTCCTATGCCACTTTAGCCAATATTAAAAGCGAATTGAATTAATCCGTTTGATTTCGTTGCCATTCTAGCAGAAAAAAAAAGTTTCGTCAAAAATAGCATTCAGAGTCATTTAAAAAATTTACTGCACGAAATGGATCTTCCCGATACTTCTTGTCGGTAGTCTCTTTCTTGAACATGG
>OOCW01000590.1_pt1 | contig 33639 bp, 28 predicted proteins | sample 1671201 | NCBI WGS metagenome assembly OOCW01 (sample SAMN06348132, study PRJEB24527) | human gut metagenome | biome: human gut; feature: ankylosing spondylitis patient; material: feces | host: Homo sapiens | place: China | collected 2015-10
TAATTAAGATAATTTAATCTGACTTTTATGGTATAGAATAATTCGCCGTATAACAGTTATTTTCATCAATCATTTCCATTAATCTCTTTACAAATTTATTATTAGTTTCGTCATCTGCCATTTTAAAGTATGCTGCTAATGTATATAATCCCTGTAAATCACCGTCTATAATTCCATCATTATTTACATAAGCTTCATTAAATGCCAATTTAATGTTAGAAGATAAATCTTTATAATATTTACTCTCTTCATCTTTACCTAAAATGTTAGATATTTCGGCCAATAATTGTGTAGAATATGCAAAATACATTGTGGCAACCTGATTTGCTGTAATTTTAGCTGATAGCATAGGATTTGGACTATCATCTTCATTTACAAGACTTGGAGTTAACCAGTCTCCATAATGAAATTCCATATTCCATAAATACTTTTCACATTTTTTTGAATTACTATCCACATTGGATTTGCATCTTTCCTCAACATAGCCAATCCACTTTTTCATCATTTCATAATTATCTTTTAAAAAATCTATATCTTCATATTGTTTATAAAGATGATATGGTATTATAATACAAGCATCTGACCATCCTGCAGCACTTATATTTCCAAAACCACTACTTAACATATCATCTGATTCTATCCATGGTATAAGCCCTGGAACCTGTCCATTTTCATATTGATCTAATCTCATATTTTGAAGCCATCGCTTCATAAAATTATCTATTTTCATATTAAATATGGCTGTTGGAGGATAATAATTTGGCTTTTTTATATATAAATAAAGCTATATTAGTCTAAATCTAAACTAATATAGCTTTTAAGCATTTTACTATAATTATATTAACATATTACCATTAAAACGGTAATTTACCACTTTCCTTAAATCTAATTACAACTTTATCTATCTCTAATCCATTTGCTCCGAAGTATAATTTTATATAATGATTTACTCCAAATACAAATCCTAAATCTCTAGTTTCTGTAACCCATCTTCCTTCAGTGCCCCTAATAGTTATAGTTGTTTTTAACGCATTATCATAATAAACAGATAATGGTAATTGAGCTAATGGTCCTTGTTCTGACTTCATTGTTACCTCAATATCATATAAACCTAATTCATTAAGAGAAATACCAAATACCTCTGAACTTCCCTTTTTATTATTAAATTTACTTCCATCAATAATTACATCATTAGTTTCCTTATCTGCGTAATAATAAACTACATTCTCAGCTAAAATATCATTATCATCTTGCTTATTAATCTCATCTAATTCTTCTTTACTAATACGCCCTAATTCATGAAGCATCGAAGGAGATTTCATTATAAAACTTAAAATATTTTTTGCATTTCTTTGTAAATCACTTCTAGTAATTTCACCAGATTCTAATTTTTCCTTAACATTATCATTCTCTGGATTTAATTCAGAATTAGATACACACATATATATATCATTTTGTGCTGCTACCATAGGTGCTTTATTTTCCCTTGTAGACTTTTCTCCTTCGTTATTTGCTTCTGCCCACCAATCAGTCATAACTATTCCATCAAATCCCCATTCTTTTCTTAGGATTGTTGTGCATAAATCATAGCTTCCTGCTGTCCAAATACCATTTACTGGATTATAAGTAGTCATAACAGAACGTGCTTTACCTTCTTTAACGGCAATTTCAAACCCTCTTAAATATATTTCACGTAAAGCTCTTTCTGATACTATAGAATCAACAAGACGTCTTGATGCCTCTTGATTATTAGCACAGAAATGCTTAATAGTAGGTGCTGCTCCATTTTCTTGCATTCCTATTACTTGAGCTGCACTTATTTTACCTGTCACTAATGGATCTTCTGAAACATACTCAAAGTTACGCCCATTTAGTGGATTTCTATGAATATTCATACCTGGTCCTAAAAGTGAATCTATTTTATTTTTACGAAGCTCTAATCCTGTCATAGTATAAAGTTCTTTTACTAATTCTTCATTAAATGTACATCCTAATGCAGTTCCATTCGGTAATGAAAATGCCTTAGTTCCACAGTCCATACGTATTCCTGAAGGTCCATCTGCACAACATGCAACTGGTATTCCAAAATTTCTTAATTCATCTGTAAGACCACCAAATGCTGCTGCAGTACCAGGTGTTACTTTAGGACTACACATTCCTTCACCACGGAACATATAAATTAAATCATTATCACTTAATTGTGCAACGAATTCATCTAAAGATACTTTTTTGTCAAACACATCTCCAAGCTTATATCCTTTATTACCTGTATAATTTATTTCTTGTTCACGTTCTGCCTTCATTCTTAAATATGGATTTATAGTTCTTGTTGGAACATCATCTCTTGAAATTTCATAATTTCCATCTTCATTAATAACTGGCTTAATACGTTCAAATGAAACTGTTGGTGCATATGCTTCCTCTAGCTTTTCAATTACAGTAAACTCTTCATGATACTCTCCAGAAGCTATTGCACTTCTAACATCTGAACCAATATAAATCTTGTAACATCCCGATTCTAATACATAAGATGACTTATATCCTGTTACTCCACTATCATCATAAGATGCAATATAGTACTTAGGAATTTTCACTGTTGCTTTTTCACTTTCACCTGAATTAATAACATTTGTTTTTGTAAAACCTACTAGAGATCTTGATGGCTTTCCAAGTTTTCCTTGTGGTGCTTCTATATAAACTTGTACAACTTCCTTTCCTGCCATTTCTCCTTTATTAATAACATCTGCTTCAACAATAATTTCTTTATCTGTAACTTCTAAAAGCTTTCCTTTAACCTCAAAATTACTGTAAGATAGTCCGTAACCAAATGGATACATTACCTTATCTTTAGCAAATGATTCGAAATAACGATATCCTACATATATATCTTCCTTATAATAATTTCTTTCTTCATCTCCAAAATTTTCAGTTGATGGATAATCCTCAATATTTCTTGCAATAGTATCTGTTAATTTTCCACATGGATTTACCTTACCTGTTAGTACATCAACAACACCATTACCACCTTCTTGTCCACCTTGCCATACATAAAGAACAGAAGAAGGATTATATTTCTCTACCCATTTCATATCTATAATATTACCTACATTTAAGATTACAGCTGTTCTTTTAAATGCCTTACTAACTTTTTCAATCATACTTTCTTCTTCTTCAGTTAAAAGATAACTTCCTGGTTCATTTTTACTATCTTGATCTTCTCCTGCAGTTCGTCCTATTATAACTAATGCAATATCTGCATCTGAAGCAGCTTTCACTACTGAATCTGAAAGACCCATTTCTTTTTGAGACCAAGGTACATTTCCCCACCCCTTACCTTCATCATAAGGATTCTCTTCAATCCATTCTTCATATACTTTTAATAGATTTTCATCTAAAGTTACATCTTTATATTCTCTTAAAGCATCTAAAATACTAACTACATATCTTGTATTAACAAGACCTCCTGAACCTAATCCACTTTTATAATAATTAAAAGCACTTCTTCCAAATACAGCTACCTTATCACCATTTCTAAGTGGAAGTGCCTTATCCTCATTTTTTAATAATACACAACTTTCTGCCGCTGCCTGTCTTGCAATACTTGCATACTTTTCTAAATCCAATGCATATTTTCCCATAATATCCTCCATCAAATCTATTATATTAATTAACTTTTACCTATTATCAAATTTCTTGATTATATTATTTAATTCACTTTAATTTTAAGAAATATTTTCTATTCTTTATATCACTTTTCACATTTTTATATCACTTTTCACATATGTTTTATGATATAATGTAAACAATTAAATTAAACGTTATACAATCTAATTATTTAACTATTCAAAGGAGTATTTAAAATGATAGAATACGATATTCAGTCTGATTTTTGTAATTTATTATATAAAAATTTGGAGATGCAAACTATACATCCACCTTATGAGCAGGAGCTTAGAGAATTACACTGTATAGAAAATGGTGACTTAGAACTTTTAGAAAAAACCATTCCCCAAAGCTATGATGACTCATATAACGCAATTCTTGCTAAAAATCCCATTCGTCACATTAAGAACTTAGGTATTGTTGTAGTTACTCTAGCTTGTAGAGCTGCAATTAGGGGCGGAATTGATCCTGAAATATCTTTTTCTTTAAGTGATACTTATATTAATAAAATAGAAAGCTTAGATGATTATAATTCTATAGAAAAATTAATGCGTCAATCACAATATGAATATGCCAAATTAGTTAATGATTTTAAAAATATATCAAATAAAAGTATTGGTAAAAATCAAAATCTCTATATAGAACAATGTAAGAATTATATTTTTTCTCATCTTCATGATAAAATAAAAATTCCTGAAATAGCTACTGAATTATCATTGAATCCTAATTATTTATCAGTATTATTTAGAAAATATGAAGGAACCTCTATTAAAGAATTTATAATTAATGAGAAAATTAAAGTAGTAAAAAAACTGCTAATACACTCTGACCGTTCTTATCTAGAAATTGCTACTTGCATGAGTTTTTCTTCTCAAAGTCATCTTGAAAAGCAATTTAAAAAAATAACTGGCATTACTTTACGTCAATATCGTGAAAAATATTATATAGAAAAAATGAGCTGTTAGATTTAATATTACTTTATAAAAATGGGCCTCCTAAAATTTTATATGTCCCATTTTTATAATCTATTTAATTTTAAAGTACATAAAATCCACAAATCCACTACCTTCATAAGTAAAAGATGTTGTTCTCTTTCATATACCCCATCTCCAGGGAATATATTCTCTAGCCATATCTATTAACTTTATCTTCTATATGTATAATTTTATCATCTAGCTATAAAAAATTTAGCCTTAATGTTTAGCCAATCTACTGCGTATTTTTAATACATTTTTAACTTTTTTAATTATAACTATTATTAAAAGATTAAAATTTTACAGTTCTATAACTATTACTTCTATTAATAAAAATCATAATTAAAATATTATATATGTCAATCGCTTGACATATATATTTTTTGTATTTATACTCTAGTTATAGAAAACGATTTGGAGGTAATAATGTTTAATTTTAGTAATACTATACAATTCCATGATAAAACTAATGATGTATTTACAATTGGTGAATTATTAGTAGATATGATTTCTGATGATTATGATACTAGTTTTAATTGTAATAAATACTCAAGATTTTTTGGTGGTTCACCAGCAAATATAACTATGAATATTAAAAAACTTGGCGGTAATCCAGTTATAACTTCATGTGTAGGAAATGATGGATTAGGTGATTTTTTAATTAATCACCTAAAGAAAAATAATATTAATACTGAATTAATTAATAGAGTTAATAACTCAACAAGTATGGTTCTTGTAACTAAAAGTAAGGAAACTCCACTACCTATTTTCTATCGTGGTGCAGATTACAATTTAGAATATAATTCTCAAATAGATTCAACATTAAAAAATAGTAAAATAGTTCATTTTTCTTGCTGGCCCATTTCTCAAGCAAAATCAAGAAAAATGATTGAAAAGGTTATTGAAGAAGCTAGAAAAAATGATGTTCTTATAGGATTTGATCCTAACTATCATGAAATGATTTGGGAAGAAGGACATGACGGAATAGAATATATAAAAAGCCTTATAGGTAAAGTAGATATAATAAAACCTTCAGAAGTTGATGCAGAAAGAATTTTTGGCCCGGATACTCCTGAAAATCATGTGGACAAGTTCATTCAATGTGGTGCAAAACTAGTAATAATGACTTTAGGAAAAGATGGTGCAATAGTTTCTGATGGTAATGAAACTATTAAATTTGAAACTTTAGCTACAGAGGTTGTAGATACAACTGGAGCTGGGGATGCTTTCTGGGGTGGATTCTATACAGCACTAACTAGTAATTACCCTTTAAAAGAAGCATTAAATATTGGTTTTGCAACAAGTGCCTTCAAATTAAGACATGTAGGTGCTATTGCAGAATTACCTTCAATAAAAGAACTAAAAACACTTTATAATATATAGTTAATTAAGAGGAGATAGAAAAATGGCAGTTAAAAATAAAGTTCAACTTATAACTTATCCTGATTCTCTTGGTGGAGATTTAAAAACATTAAATAATGTACTTACAAAATATTTTCCAAATACCTTTAAAGGTGGTATTCACATACTTCCACCATTCCCTTCATCAGGGGATAGAGGCTTTGCACCTCTTACTTATTTAGAAATAGAACCTCAATTTGGTACATGGGAAGATATCCGTAAAATAGGTGAAAATCACGATGTTCTTCTTGACTTAATGGTTAATCATATTTCTAAAAACTCAGTATTCTTCCAAGATTTTTTAAAGAACGGAAAAGAATCAAAATACGCTGATTTATTCATTACATTAGATAAAATTTGGAGTGATGGTAAACCAGTTCAAGAAGATATAAACAAGATGTTCTTACGTAGACAAGTTCCATACTCAACATTTAATATAAAAGGTGAAGAAGTTTCTGTTTGGACTACTTTCGGTAAAGAAACTCCATCTGAACAAATTGACCTTGATATAAACTCTGAATCAGTTAGAGCATTATTAAAAGAATTCTTCGAGAACTTCCACAAAAATAATGTTAAGATTGTAAGACTTGATGCTGTAGGATATGTAGTAAAGAAACTTGGTACTAGCTGCTTCTTTGTTGAACCAGAAATATATAAATTCTTAGATTGGATATCTGATTTAGCTAAATCTCTTGATATTGACTTACTTCCAGAAGTTCATGCTCATTATACTACTCAATTTAAATTAGCTAAGTATGGTAACTATATTTATGATTTTATACTTCCATATATGATTCTTAGCACAATAGTTAATAAATCTAGCTCTCAAATTACAGAATACTTAAAATATAGACCTGATAATCAATTTACAATGTTAGATTGTCATGATGGAATTCCTGTAAAACCTGACTTAGATGATTTAGTATCAACAAAAGATGCTAGAAAAATTGTTGATCATTGTTTAGATCATGGTGCAAATTTAAGCTTAGTTCACTCTGATGCTCATAAGAGCCCAGATGGATTTGACGTTCATCAAATAAGATGTTCTTACTACTCTGTTTTAGGATGCAATGATGATGCCTATTTAACAGCTAGAGCAATTCAATTCTTTGCTCCTGGTATTCCACAAGTTTATTATGTTGGATTATTAGCTGGTGAAAATGATGTTGAAAATGTTACTCGTACTGGTGAAGGGCGTGAAATTAACAGACATAACTTTACTTTAGAAGAAATTGATAAAGCTTATAGTAAAGATGTTGTTCAAAGATTACTTAAGCTTATTGATTTTAGAAATGATTATCCTGCATTTGATGGTAATTTCACTGTTGAACCTTCAAATGATACTAAAATGATTTTAACTTGGAAAAAAGATGATAAATATTGTACTTTAAATGTTGATTTAACTACTAGCAAGTCAATAATTAAATATATAAATGATTCTGGTGATATATCAATATATACTATATAAATTATATGAACTATAAAACATTTTTTAACAAAAAAATGTTTTATAGTTTTTATTAATCTATAGTATCTTTGTACTATTTCTATTAATTAATTTTACTGGTAATACTCTCTGTTCTACAATCTTCATATTATTATTTTTTTCATTAATAAGCTCAATTGCTAACTTTGCCATCTCCTTAATGGGCTGATGTACTGTTGTAATAGTTGGAGTTGTTAGTTGTGCTATATCAACATCATCAAATCCAACTAACTTAATATCTTGTGGAATTTTTATATTTAATTCATTACATACCTGAATAACTTGTGCTGCTATTAAATCACTACTAGCAAATATTCCATCTATTTCTGATAATTCTATTAATGTACTTTTTATATACTCATAATAATTCATTTCATTATACGTATTTATATCATATTTTTTAACAAAGTACTTAACCTTACATTCATTACATATATCTATAAATGCCTTCTCTCTATTATCAGCAGGCATATCTTCATCAAGAATACCACTAAAATGTAATAAATTTTTACATCCACATTCTATTAAATGTTTTGTCGCAATTTTTCCACCTTGATAATTATCGCATTGTATTCCTAACATTCCATCTTCAAAATTCTTTTCTAATAAAACTATAGGGGTATCTCCTGCATTAATTTTATTTGATTCAACATTTCCACTACATAATATTATTCCTGATACTCTATTGCTTTTACACAGATCTAAATATTGCTTTTCTTTTTCAACTTTTTCTTTACTATTATATAGCATAATTTTATAATTTTTCTTTGCTGCTTCATTTTCTAAGTTACTTATTAACTTTGCAAAATAAGGATGTGATATATGCGGAACTATAATTCCTATTGTATTAGTTTTTTGTTTCGTTAAAGAACGTGCTATTTCATTAGGCTGGTAATTTAACTCTTTCATCGCCTCATAAACTTTACTTTTAGTTTTTTCACTAATATATCCTCTATTATTAATTACACGAGATACAGTAGTTGGAGTAACTCCTGCTAACTTTGCAACATCAACTATTGTTGCCATGATATATCCTCCTTTATGTATCTATTTCTAGTTTAAATATTATATACATAAATATTACTCTATAAGTAAAGCTGAGTAAATAAGTTTACTCAGCTTTAAAATCTTTTTTATTTATACATACTACTATTTTATAGCACCTTTTGTTACCCCGTTTATAATCCATTTTTGTGCAAATAGATAAAATACTAATAACGGTAATAATGCTAAAAGATATGATGCAAATGCAATATTATAATTTGTTCCAAATTTTGATTGAAAAATAAATTGCGCTAAAGGTAATGTTGCTGCATTAGGATCACTTAATATTACAAGTGGCAGCATTACATCATTCCAAGCCCATAATGCTGTCATAATCCCTACTGTTGCATGCATAGGTTTTAATAAAGGGAATATAATTTTCCAAAATACTGTCCATTCTTTAGCTCCATCAACATATGCTGCTTCTTCTAGCTCTAATGGAATATTTTTTAAATAACCCACATAAAGTAATGTATTCATTGATATACCAAATATCATATAAAGTATCATCATACCAAGCTTATTATCTAAATTAAATGAACTAACTTGTTTTACAAGTGGTAGCATTAACATTGAAAATGGCACAAACATAGCACTTACAAAGTAAAAATATATAAACTTATAAAACTTCTTATTCATATTTCTAGCAATAACATAAGCTACTAATGAGTTTGTAATAATTGTTAAAATAACTGCACCTGCCGTTATAACTAAACTATTAAATATAGTATGAGAGAAGTTAGTCATTTCAATAGCTTGTGAAAAATTACTAAAGCTCCATACCTTAGGAAGTGATAAAATATTTCCTACCATATCTGAAGGTTGCTTAAATGCAATAACAATAGTTATATAAAGCGGAAATAGTATTGATAGTGAACATATTAATAATAATATTGTTACTGGCCAATTCACTTTCCCATCTTCTTTTTTTATAATAGTTTTTCTCTTATAGTCTGTCACACTTTTTTTATTTGAAACTATTTCTACCATTATAATTGTACCTCCCTCTTCTCTAATATCTTTATTTGAAATATTGATATTGCAACAATTACAATAAAATACACTACTGAGTTTGCAGATTGATATCCAAATTGACTTCCACCAAATCCTGCCTTATAAATAAGCATAGAAATAGATTCAGTTGATTGAGCTGGTCCTCCACCTGTTAATGACATAATTTGATCGAATACCATTAAAAAATTTTTCATGCACAACACCATATTTATTGTAAAAAATGGTGCTATAAGAGGAAAAGTAATTTTTCTAAATTGAAGCCATTTACCTGCTCCATCAATTCCACTTGCTTCATAAACATCATCTGGAATAGTTTGTAAACCTGAAATATAAATTATAGTATTAAATGCTATAGATTGCCAAGATACAACTATAACAACCGCTATCCATGCCAGACTAGTGCTTCCTAAAATACTTTTGCTTAATATTTCATTACCCATAGCTTGACCAAGTTTTGGAACTATAAATGTAAAAATATAATTAAATATATATCCTACTATTAGTCCACCTAAAATATTAGGTAAGAAATAAAGTCCTCTTAAAGTAGTCTTAAATTTAATTTTAGAATTTAAAGCTATCGCTAAAATTAAACTAATCATATTTACAACTATAGTTGCTACTATAGCAAACTTAAAAGTAAATATATATGAATTAATAACTCTTGAATCTGTAAATAAATCTTTATAATTCATAAATCCAACAAAATCAAAATCACCAAATCCCCTAAAGTTTGTAAAACTATATATTACACCTTTAATCATTGGTAGTGTGTGAAATAAGAAAAATACAATAATCATTGGTATAATAGTACATATATAAAATCTATTTCTGCTTTTCAATTTAACTATTCCTCCTTATATTATCTCTCTATATATTGTCTATTAGCCTTTAACCATTCTTTTTGGAAATTTGTTAAGAACTTTTCTTTATTTTGATCTATTAAGTATGTTTGTATCATATCACCTGCTGGTAATTCTGCTGGATAAAAGTGGTCCTGAAAGTCTACTACTTTATTTTCTTCGAAATATGGTTTAAAAGCCTCAAACATAATATCATTTTGCTCTACACCTTTTACGGCTGAAAATGCACATTGCTCTTCAATATATAGTTGTGAATTTTCTTCTTCTAGTAGAAAATTTATAAACTTAATACTTTCTTCCTTATTTTTTGCATCTTTGGGAATAGAAAAATAAACATCTACACCAGAAACTAATTTATTATTTTCTACATTATTAGTAGCAGGTAATGCAAACATTCCTAAATTTAAATTTTCATTAACCGTTAATATTGATGGAATTGCATAACTTCCTTGAAGATACATGGCAGATTCTCCCTTTGCAAAAGCAATATTCCCATCATTATATCCAACTCCAAAATTATCACTATGTCCAAACTCAAGTAACTCTAAAATCTTATCTGTTGTTTCATCATATATTTCGCTAAAAGTTATTTCTCTCTTATTTACTTTATCAAAGATTTCACTACTTACTAATGTGCTAGAAATAGTATTCCATGCAGGTAATGTTGTCCATGCCTCTTTATAAGTCATATAAAATGGAATTATTTGCTCATCCTTTACTTTTTGTGCAACACTTAAAAATTCATCCCATGTTTTTGGTATTTCTAAATTTAACTCTTTAAATATATCTTTATTATATATTACTCCACTTGCATTTAAAGCATATGGAACCCCATATATACCTTGCCTCTCCTCAATTTCTAAATCCTTCATCATTTCATTGTAAACTGGATTAATTTTATCTATATCTACTAATCCATCTAAATCTTCTAATATATTAGCCTCAACAAAATCCGCATAGCTTCTATCGGCTGACATAGATATAATATCTGGCACATCTCCCTTTACTAACTTTGTTTTTAAAACAGTAGTTGCATCAGGTGGGGCACTTATAGTTACCTTTATATTAGGATTTTCAGCTTCAAACTTTTCTACCAATTTGTTATAAGTTCCAACAGCCTCTATTTTATTACTGAAAAACATTATTTCTGTAGTACCCTCATTTTTACTTTCATTATTAGAACACCCAGTAAAAAAGGTTGTCATTAAAGCTGATGTAATTATAGTTGTAATAATTCTTTTTTTCACTATCATCGCTAATCTCCTCTCATAAATTTATTTAAATCCTCTTACCCTGTATATCGTTTACAAACATAATTTTAACACTTCCTTTAATGGTATTAAATGGATACATGTAGATGAAATATGTCCAAATGTTAGATTTGCTTGTATATTATTAATATACACCTTGCTAAAATAAATTATATATAATATCATTTTATATAATATAAATTAAAATTTAGGTGATATTTCATGTTAGATGTATACTTTTTGGAAAATAATAATAAGGACTTTAAAGATATGTACCTTTGCTACTGTGGTTTGGAGAAATGTACTCCACTTCATTCATTTGGTCCTGCCATTAGACCAAACTATTTGTTACATTATGTTTTAGATGGAAAAGGCTATTACTATGTTAATGACCATAAATATACTGTTACTAAAAATCAAGGTTTCTTAATTTGTCCTAATGTAGTTACTTTCTATCAAGCTGACAAAGATAATCCTTGGACTTATCTTTGGTTGGGAATAGACGGAGATAAAGTTACAACCTATTTACAGGCTATCGGTTTAAACGAGAATAACTTAATATTTGATTCTGAATATGCTTCTGAATTAAAAGACTATACTTTAGATATGCTAAAACATCATACAACTTCAGCTTCAGACTCTTTTAAAATTGAAGGCCTCTTATATTTATTTTTCTCAAAACTTTCTAAAAGTTGTAAAGCTATTAATTCTACAACAGAAGATGAATCTTCAAATATATATATAAATAAAGCAATTGAATTTATACAAAACAATTATCATAATCAGATAAAAGTCACTGACATAGCTGATTATATTTGCTTAAATAGAAGCTATCTAACTTCTATTTTTCAAAAGAATTTAAAAATGTCACCACAAAAATTCTTAATGGAGTTTAGAATTACTAAAGCTGCCGAATTACTATATAATACAGATTTATCAATAGGAAATATTGCTTATTCTTGTGGATACAATGATCCTTTAGCTTTCTCTAAAGCATTTAAGAAAATAAAAGGAATTAGCCCAAAAGAATATAGAAATAACAAAAAAGAAACAACAGAAAAGTTCCTACTTTCAAAATAGGAACTTTCTTACATAATATATTACCTTGCTATTTTATCTAATGTTTCACCTTTTTTTAAATCTTCTAATATATATTCATATTCTTTTTCTGTTAACTTATATCTTCTTAATGAAACTATACTAAATATAGCAATTATTCCAGGAACCATAGAATACATAATGTGAATTCCATTTAGTGTTATAGCTGATTGTGCCATATTTGCCTTATACCCTACCAATGCTAAAACGTATCCACATAAAGCCCCTGATAAAGCACTTGCTAACTTAGTTTTAAATATATTTGATGAGAAAATTATCCCTTCCGATCTCTTTCCTGTCTTCCATTGTCCATACTCAACACAATCTGCAACCATTGATGCCAATGATATATTTGCAGCACCTTCTGCAAGTCCCATAATAGTATTTATAACTAATAGTATTGGTAAATTTGAATATTTTAATATAAATATAGATAAGAATCCAAGTGCATTAACTCCTATTCCTGCTAAAGCTGTAGCTCTTTTACCAATTCTCTTCGTTATTACTGGAGTACATAATCCGCCTAACATACCTGATACCATGCTTATACCAGTTACAACTGGTATAAATACTTCTGCATTGAAGTTATATTTTATATAATATATTGAAAACCCATTTCTCAATCCATATGTTATTTCTAACATTAACATTGATATTAGTACAATTCTTAAGGGCTTATTAGTTTTAAATAATTCTTTTAATTGCTTTAATCCTTGTTTCTCAGGTTTTCTATCTATATTTATCTCCTTGACACCCCATACTGTAATCCAAGTACATATAGCTGCTGTTATGGAATAAATTACTGCTACTGTTGTCCAATTTCCAAACTTAGCTACTAAAGGTAAAGTAAACATTGAAACTACTAAACTTCCACCAAAGGCAATTGTTCTTGCTGATGTAATTATCTTAGTTCTTCCTTGTGATGATTGAGTAATATTAGCTGATAAAGACCAATATGGTGTATCCATAGCTGTAAAACAAATTCCCCATAAAATATAGGACACATATACCCATATAATCTTCCCTGTATCACTTAAATTAGGCGATGAAAAACACATAATAGTTGCTATTCCCATAAATATAGGAACAAATAAAAGATATGGCCTACTTTTACCCATCTTTGTCTTAGTATTATCAACTATCATTCCCATAATAGGATCTGTTATTGCATCAATTATTCTTGCTACTAAAAATAATGTTCCCACAGCCACTGCGCTTATCCCAAAACTATCTGTTAAATATACAATTAAGTATGTACCTATCATTGCGCATATAATGTTATTTCCTAAACTCCCCATTCCAAATGAAATTAATGTTTTCATTGAAACATCATTTTGTTCTACTGACTTTTTTCTTGATACTTCCATAATTTATTCCCCTTTTACTACTACATATTATTCTCTAAATATTCTTTTTCTCTAGTTCACACTTACTATTATAACGATTTCATCTTTTTTTGAAAACGTATCTATGTCTTATAAATATGGTTAAATGTTGTTTTATTTTTCCTTATATTCAATACTAATATAAAAATGGATTAAAGCAACAACTTTGCCTTAATCCATTTTTATATTAATTATTAACTTTTTTTAAGGTCCATACCTTAGCTTGAAAATCTCCCATAATCTCACCAATTTCTAAACCTATATACATAAGCTCATCTCCACCAAATACTTCTCCAGTTTCAACTACCTCATATAATGCTTCTTTATCTAGTGCTTTAATCTTTAATCTCTTTGGAAGAACATTTGGTTCACCATATTTTTTCACATAACTTACTACAGCACTCATTCCATCCTTATCTAAATTCATCCAAGCAGATTCATTACTATCAAATACACTTATCAATCTATATAAATCTCCAAATTGAACTGTATGTCTAATCTTCTTATAGAATTCAACTTGTGACTTTACTTCCTTCTTCTCTTCATCTGACATTTTAGTTACATCTAATTCATATCCAAAGCTTCCTGCCATAGCTACAACTCCCCTAGTATGAAGTGGCGTAATTCTATGCACTTGATGATTAGGAACTGCTGAAACGTGACTCCCCATTGAACTAGTTGGGTATACTAAAGATGTTCCTTCTTGAATTTTTAGTCTTTCTATAGCATCTGTATCATCACTCGTCCAAGTTTGAGGCATATAATATAACATTCCTCCATCAAATCTTCCACCACCACCTGAGCAACTTTCAAATAAAATATTAGGAAAAGATGTTGTAATAGTCTCTAATATCCTATATAACCCTAACATATATCTATGAGCAACTTCCTTTTGCTTTTTAGCTGGCCATGCTGCAGAACCTATTTCAGTCATATTTCTATTCATATCCCATTTAACATAAGATATTGGTGCTGACTTTAATATATCTGTAAGCATTTCTATTACGGCATCGCAAACTTCATCTCTAGATAGATCTAATATTAATTGTCTTCTAGCCTCAGATCTCAATCTTCCATCGATATGAATGCACCAATCTGGATGTTCTTTATATAATATACTATTGGGAGATATCATTTCTGGCTCAAACCATAAACCAAATTGCATTCCCATTTCATTTATACTTGTTGCTAATGAATTTAAACCACCTTGTATCTTTTCTTCATTTACAAACCAATCACCTAAAGAACAATCATCATTATCTCTTTTTCCAAACCATCCATCATCTAAAACAAATAATTCTATTCCAAGTTCACTTGAATCTTTAGCTATCTCTTTAATTTTTTCGCTATTAAAATCAAAATAAGTAGCTTCCCAGTTATTTATCAATATAGGCCTATCTTTATCTCTATAAATTCCTCTACATAATCTTTCCCTATATAAATCATGATAAATATGAGACATTCCTGTTAATCCATTAGGTGAATATACCATAACCACTTCTGGAGCTTGGAATTCTTGTCCTGATTCTAAATTCCAAGTAAAGTCAAATGGATTTATACCTATTTGTGCTCTTGCTTGGCCATGCATATCAACTTCTACATTAGCCAGGAAGTTTCCACTATAAATTAAGTTAAATCCGTAAACTTCTCCATTGTCTTCATCTCCTCCATTACTAATTAATGCAATAAATGGATTTTGTGCATGACTACTAGCACCTCTTCTACTTTCAACACATTGAGTTCCTGACCTTAATGGAGTTCTAACTATATGTCTTTCCCTTGCCCAAGAACCAGATAATTGAATTAAATCAAAATCACTATGTCTAAAGTCAACACTTGTACTTAATATTCTTAATATATCAACCTCTTCATTACTATCATTTATAACCTTACAACTTCTAGTAATAGCATCATAGTTTTCAAAAACAGTATAAGTTAAAATAACTCTTAAATTCGCTAATTTATCTTTTAAAGTAATTTCAATAGTTTCTGCTTCATCTTCATTTTCAACATATGTTGCTGGTAATCCCTTCAAATTCCTTTTACCTTTATAAATTTCATGACTTTCATATCGAAAATCTGTAACTGTAGTTCCATTAGATAATTTTATTTGTATAGCTGGTGAACGCAAATCTGGATTTCCATAGCTCGGATATTCTTGCGTTAATGCTTCCATATGTAAGCACTCTATATTATCTAAATCAGCTAAAAAACTACCGCATTGCCTTTTCTTTATTAAATAATCAATTTTATTAGACTTAATTTTTCTTCCCCAATATAAATTAATTAAATGTCCTGTTTCTATTATTTTAAATATATAACTTGTATTTTTTGATTTAATATGAACTAAGCTATTGTCTTTATTAAAAATTATTCCCATGTTATCCTCCTAATAAAACCATATCATTCTCGTAACGTTTTCAATTTATATTTAAATTATACGTTCTCCTCTTTATTCTGACTATGATTTTTTGTTATATATTCATGTTCAAATGTTGTTTTCATCTTGATTAAATGAAACTATTAAAACAAAATATAGCTAATCACAAAAGTGATCAGCTATACTTTGTTTTTCAATTATTTAATTTATAGAATGCATACGATACTCTCTCTTTTATTATAAAACTATATATAATTACTTATTATTCACTTCTTCATCTAAAAATCTTTCAATTCTCTTAAGTGCTTCGATTATATTTTCCATAGAAGATGCATAGCATGCTCTAATAAACCCTTCACCACATTCACCAAAAGCATTTCCTGGTACTACTAGTACCTTTTCTTTTAGTAGAAGTTTTTCACAGAATTCATCTGATGTCATTCCTGTAGATTTAATACATGGGAATACATAGAAAGCTCCAAGCGGTTCAAAACAATCTAATCCAAGTTTTCTAAATCCATCAACAAGTACTCTTCTTCTTCTATTATATTCCTTAACCATCTTAGTAACACTTTCATCGCCATTCCTTAGAGCTTCAATAGCTGCAAATTGTGCTGTTGTTGGTGAACACATTATTGCATATTGATGAATCTTTTTCATAGCATCTAAAAGTATTGAATTTCCACATATATAGCCTAATCTCCATCCTGTCATGGCATAAGATTTTGAAAATCCATTTATAACAAGAGTCTTTTCCTTAATTTCTGGAAAACTTGCTATAGATACATGTGGCTTATCATAAGATAATTCTGCATAAATTTCATCTGAAATAACTATTATATCCTTATCCTTTAATACTTCAACAAGTTGAGCTAATTCTTCTCTTGTCATTATTGCTCCTGTTGGGTTATTAGGAAATGGAATTATAACTACTTTTGTTTTTTCAGTAATTGCTTCTTCTAATTCTTGTGCTGTTAACTTAAAATCATTCTCTGCTTTAAGATTTATAACCTTTGAAGTTGCTCCTGTAAATGCTGTACATCCTTTATATGCAACAAAGCTTGGTTCTGGAATAATAACTTCATCCCCTGGCCCAACTAATGCCCTAAGTGCAATATCTATACCTTCACTACCACCAACGGTAACTAGAATTTCATCTTTTGGATTATACTTTAAATCAAATTTTCTATATAAATACTTAGCTATTTCTTCTCTAAGCTCTATAAATCCTGCATTAGAAGAATAGTGAGTATCTCCTTGTTCTAAGGAATATATCCCAGCCTCTCTGACATTCCAAGGAGTAACAAAGTCCGGCTCTCCTACTCCTAAAGATATTACTCCTTCCATCTCATTTACTATATCAAAATATTTTCTTATACCTGAAGGAGGCATTTCTCTAACTTCTTTTCTTATCATATTTTCTAGTATCATATTTTCTAGTATCATATAAATATTACCTCCCTATTTGAAACTTTCTTCTCTTTAAATATAGTTCCATGATCTTTATACTTCTTTAATACAAAATGTGTTGCTGTTCCAATTACATTATCTTGTACTGCTAACTTTTCTGATACAAACATAGCAACTTCCTTCATTGTTTTTCCTTCAACTATAACAGTAAGATCAAAACCTCCTGAAGACATTAAATAACATGCTTTAACTTGATCAAAATTATATATTCTTTCTGCTACTTTATCAAAACCTTCTCCTCTTTGAGGTGTTATTTTAACTTCAATAAGTGCAGTAACTGTTTCTTTGCCTGTATTTTCCCAATTTATAAGAGTAGTATATCCAGCTATTATACTTTTTTCTTCATATTCTCTAATAGCTTCTCTAACTTCCTCTACAGTCTTTCCAGCCATTACGGCTATTTGCTCATCACTATATCTACTGTTCTCTTCTAAAATTTCTAAAATTTCTTCCATAACTAGCCCTCCTTATAATAAAAAAAAGCCTCATCCCTCTATAAAAGGGACGAAGCTATAAAATTCCGCGGTACCACCCTCATAAGTAAATCTCTTTACTCACTCAGTAAGAATACATCTAAAACAACTCTTTATTTAATAACTAGAATTGTAAATTCATATTCTATTCCTTATAACGTTAGGATATACGTCTTTACCTACATTAAGAATATATCTTATTTCTCAGTAAGCGATTCAAAGGCTGCTTCATAAAAGTATTATTACTAAGTTACACCTCCCCTTAGCTCTCTAAAAATAACTACTTAAATTACTCTTCCTTATCATAATCTTTAATTTTATTTTCTAAAGTAAAATTACAATTTTTACCCATAGGGCACAATGTAATTTGGTTAATTAAAGTTTCATCTTCCATTGATAACAAGAAGATATTTCCTTTATAATATTATCTATTATAAATATTTTTAAGTCAATATTAAAAATTAATTTTATTATTCAATAGCTATTATAAAAAATTACAATAATATTATAAATCCCTATGGCTAATATAGCAGTTAATTTTTAATTCCATATACTTGGATCTTTATAATAGTTTATTCCTTCAATATCCATTCTTTCTCCTTGAGCTCTTAACCTGAGTTTATACTCATCCCAATTTCTATCAGCTTTAGGTGTCCAACCTATTTCTGCATACCCCGGTAGCCTTGGATATATCATATAATCCATCTGATCCTGAGTAGCAATAGTTTCTGTCCATAAAGGTGCTTCTATCCCCAATACTAATTTTTTTGGTTCATAATCTGTTGGATCCCACTTGTATGCTACATCAACTGGAATATATCCTGCCCAATCAAGACCATAAGGTGTTTCTTCATTGTATTTCATATCTAAATAAGTTTTACCTGCAATTGATACAAGTATTTTCATATTCTTTTTTACAGCTTCCTCATTTGAATCTTTCCAATTTTGAAGTATTACACTTGAATTTATTTCTGGAGAAGTATATATTGGATCCCAACCTATTGGTGTTTTTCCATACTTTTCTGCAATTTTAGCTACTCTCCCTACAAAATAATCATAATCTTCTTTTTTAGTATTAAGAGCTTCATCCCCACCTATTTGAAGATATTTTGATGGAGATATTTGTGAAACCTCCTTAAATACATCATCTATAAATTCATAGGTCTTTTCGCTATGAGCCATAAAAGAACTAAATCCTACCTTTGTTCCTGTATATAACGTTGCTCTTTTACCATCTGGATTCAAAAATCCATAAGAAGCTAATGCTGCATTTGTATGTCCTGGCATATCAAACTCTGGAACTATTTCAACATATCTTTGCATAGCAAACTTTACTATATCCTTAAATTGCTCTTGAGTATAATATCCACCTGGTCCACCACCAACTTCTGTGCTACCTCCTATTAGAGTCAATTCTGGATACTTTTTAATTTCTAAACGCCATCCTTGGTCATCACTTAAATGTAAATGAACTCTATTTATCTTATATTGAGCAGCTAGATCTATTTGTCTTTTTATTTCATCAACAGTAAAGAAATGCCTTGCAACATCTATCATTAGTCCTCTATAACTATACTCTGGTTTATCTTTAATTACTGATGCTGGTACAATCCATTCTATATTATCAACAACTTTGTTACTATCAATTTCTGGAGGTAACATTTGTCTTAATGTTTGAACCCCTCTTGATATTCCTTCTGGTTTGTAAGCTGTAATTTTAATAACTTTTGGAGTTGTATTCATTTCATATCCTTCATTACCTAATTCTTTACTTGAATTAATAGTTGTTAAATAAATACTTCCATCAACGGGCTTATCACTTGAAATAATTTGCAAATCAAATCCCGTTGATGCATTTAGTTTTTCTCTTATAAATTCTGCAATCCACCTAATTTGTTCTGTTTCTTCATCAGTATTACCTTTTATATAAATTATACTATCTTTTGTTAAGATAAATCTTCCTTCTTTACTTTGGTAACTCATTGGTTTTGGAATAATATTAATTTTACTACTACTCCCTTCTTCATTGAAAACCTCTCTTACATAGTAACTATCTCTAATATATATTTTAAAACATATCATAGATATAATTACTATTCCCATTACTATTAATAGAAGTTTTACTTTATTCCATCTAACTATATTTTTCATATGTACACGTCCTTAAAATTTATATTTTTTTAATAGTTGAATTTATTAGGTTTTACAATTTTTATTATTTGTCTTTATTATCATAATAATACAAAATCATTTACATATTTTATATAAAAAAAGCTACTAATATTGATTTTATATACCTCAATATTAGTAGCCTTAAACTTATAAAATATTCTTTGCAAACTCCATATTATCAAATTCTTTTCTCTTAATATAATGTAATGAATCTATTAAATAACTTTTATGATGCTCAATAGTTTTTGAGAATATTTGTATAAAATTAACTATTCTTTCATAGCTTTCAGCTTTATTATCTAAGTATAGTCCAACTAAATAAAATCTTATGAAACTAAATCTTATTATAAGCATCATATAACTATCAAAAAATGACATAACTTCATTAAACGGGAACATATTATTATAAATAAAATTAACTAAATAATTTTCTAAAATGTAACTATATTTATCAAAATACTTTTCATTATATTCTTCAAAAGCTTTTATATAAAATCCTGATTTTTCTTGTAGATTTTCTTCTTCATCAAAATTATATCCATCTAGCATTTTATTTGTATATTCCTTAAATCTAACACTTTCAACATCCTTGTCTACTCTTAATATCTTAAGCATCTTTCTAAATAAATCTATTTGTATAATATGATTCATGTTACTATTTCCTAATAACAGGCTAAGATCATCATCTAGATATGATTTAGCAACTAACTCAACGTTATAATTCTCTATAAATTTAATAATATTCTTAATTTCAACTTCTTCAAGCTGCTCTATAAAACATCCCAATGAATATAGTCTCTCACTTATAGTAAATCTCCTATCTTGAATAATTTTTATACAAAACTCTCTTATTTCTTTAAAATATTTTAAATGTGTATTTTTTACTTCTTTTAAATTTGTATTTATTTGTGCAGATATTATATGTTTTCCTAGCTCTTCTTCTCTATTTAAAAATTTTATTCCTTCTTCTTTTAATAAAATAAGCCTTGCTGCTTCTGGGCATGCCACATCTAATGACATTTCATAAGTTTCATCTATTTTATTAGTTACTCTTGGAAAGCATGTACAAACATTTGAAAGATAATCTTCACCTAGATTTGAATGAATAACACAATAATTTTCTTCATCTAAGAAAGGACATCTTTTCTCTTTTTTTAATTTAACTATTCCATAGTCAATATCTTCACTAATATATCTTTCGTTATTTTGAATATTTTTTTGAAACATTCTCTTCATTTCTGGATCTTGAACTTTAAAATATCTTTTAAATGTTACTTTATCTATATCTATATTCCATCCAATGCAGCAGCTATCTTCACATTTTCCACCTATGCATTTAAAGTTTTCAAAATATACTGGATATCTTTTGTTAATCTTTTTAGCCATTGTTTACTTCCTCTAATTATACTGATATTTAAATTAAATTATATCATATATAAAATATTATTTAATATTGTTAACACAACACTTATCTTCTAATTAAATTAATATAAACTTATTAATTTTTAGGTAATAATAATGTAAATTCACTTCCTTGCCCTTCTACAGACTTAACCATAATACTTCCACCTTGGTCCTCTAAGATCTTTCTAGTTAAATACAATCCTACTCCACTACCTTCAATATTATCTTGCTCTACACTTTTACATCTGTAAAATCTTTTGAATATATTATTAAATTCTTTTTTGTTTATTCCTCTTCCATTATCTTTTATATTTATCTTAATATAATTTAAACTCTCTTCAATATCTAAATCTATTTTCCCACCTTCATTAGTATATTTTATTCCATTCTCTAAAACATTAAAAATAGCTTCTTCAGTCCACTTAATATCATGTTTAACAACTATATCTTCTTTTATTTCTCCTAAATTAATATCTATTTTTTTATTTTTAGCCTTAATATATGCACTATTATAGGCTCTTATAATAGTATTAGCTAAGTTATTATATTCAGGCTTTAACTTTATCATTGCAACTTCTAATCTAGATATATTAACTAGAGAATCTATTAAAGAATGAAGCTTATTTATATTTTTATTGCTCATCTCGAAAAACTCTTTTTTCTCCTCTAAAGTTAATTCATCCTCCTCTAATATAGAATTACACATACTTATTGATGCTAATGGAGTTTTTAATTGATGTGATATATCTGTTACTAAAGCCTTCGAACTTTCTTTTTCCTCTTCTAACTTGGCATAGTTAAAACTTATATTTCTTCCTAATTGACCTAGTTGTGAACTAATTACACTTACAATTCCTTCATCATTAAATTCATCATTATAATCAAGATTACCACTTATAAAATTATCTAATATATTTGATATTCTTCCTAAGTAACCAAATATGTATTTAATAAAAAATATAATAATAGAAGCAATTATTACTACAATAATAGCTACTGTAATTATGTTGTTAATCATATATGAATTTTTATATGATATAAAAGTAGGATCCTCACTCATTTTAACCTTCAAATTATACCCATATTTATTTAATATCTTTTCACCTGTTTTCTCTGAATCATTACTACTGTCATTAAATAATAATGCATTTACTATGTTAGACTCTTCATCTGGATATTCCTTAACTAAATTTCCTACAACTCTTTGGAAAGATTTTATTTGAGTATTATGAATAAGATTAAATTGTTTATACTGAAAATTTAAAAATCCACCTATTAAAAATAAAGTTATTATAAACATTACTATATATACTCTTTTTATTTTTGGTTCAAATATAACTTTATTTATCATATCTTATTGCACTCCTCATTCCACCTATAACCTACTCCCCTTATATTCTTAATAAATATAGGCTCTGATGGAATAGGTTCTATTTTTTCTCTTAACCTTCTTATATTAACTGCAACAGTATTTTCATCTACAAATATTCCATCCTTATCCCATAATGATTCTAACAATTGCTCTTTAGTAACAACTTGTAATGGATTATTTATAAGACAATTTAATAGCTTGTACTCATTTTTGCTTAAAATAATCTCTTCATCATTATTAATTAATTTCATTTCATCAACATAAAATTTTAAGTGTTTACATTGAATACCTCTTTTATTACTACTTTCATTTGATACTCTTCTCATTAAAGCATTTACTTTTGATATTAAAACCATAAGACTAAATGGCTTAGTTATATAATCATCAGCTCCTAAATCATAACCTGTAACCATATCAACTTCTTGGTCTAAAGCTGTTAAAAATATTAAAAGCACGTTACTTTTCTTTCTTATTTCATGACAAAGCTCAAATCCATCCCCATCTTCTAAACCTATATCACTTATAACTAAATCTATTTTATTATTATTAAATATTTCTAAAGCCTCACTAACTTTAGTTGCTGTAAAAACTTCATATCCTTCTTTTTTTAGCCTAAAACTAACCCCTCTACTTAAAGATAAATCATCTTCAACCAATAATATCTTTTGCATATAATACTCTCCCCTTTATAAAATATTTATTCTAAATTATACCATATTAAAAGAAGGTATTTAAATAAATACCCTCTTCTTAGAACTACTATTCACTATATCTTACTCTATCAACTAATGATTCTTTTCTAAAATTGCTAGCTATTAAATAAGTTATTAAAATTTGAGCTACTGTAACTGCTACTATCATTATTATAGTTTGTACTAATGGATAATGATATGTTGCATATGATGCTCCTGAATTTTTAAATACTAAAAATGCAATATACCCAATAACATTTCCTAAAGTTAATATTATTCCTAAAGAACCAAATGTATAAAATAATCCTTCCATTTGTAGCATTTTTACTAATTGACTATCTGAAAGTCCTATAGCTTGTAACATTCCAAGCTCCTTCTTTCTTGTGATTATACTAGTTACCATTGTGTTTATAAGATTTACAAAACCTATAACCCCTAATATTATTACTAATGAATAACCTAAAGTCTTTGTTACACTTAATACCATTTCATATAGTTTTATACTTTCTTCTAATGAAGTCATAATTATAAATCCATTATTCTTTGTTATTTCTTCTAAATAACTTTCTACTTCATCTAATTTATTACTTAAAACTTTAATCCCAACCATTGAAGTTATATCTGTTTTTATTAAATCTTTTCTAACAGAATAAGGAATTAAAAACTCCTCTCCTGAAAGATATGAAGTTGCAACAATTTCAAACTCTTTATTTATCTCTTCAGCTCCATCCATTATAGTTATATTAATTTTATCCCCAACCTTAATGCCCATTTCCTCTAGAAGGCTTGGATTAGTACAAATTATACCTTTACCTGAATTTAAAATTTCACTATTCACTTCACCATCAATTAAGTTTTCTTCTATTTCTTTAATATAATCCTCATCATATGAACTAAGAGTAGTATATTGTTTTTCATCTAAAAACATATATGATCCTTGAATAGCTTCTGCTGTTGTTATTTCTTTAACTCCATCTAATTCTAATAACTCTTCTCTTAATTCTTTCCCTAGGGGATTATCTACTTGCAACTCTGCTAATGTCATTTCTGAATCATCACTTAATTCAAAATTTGTTAAGTTTAATGTAAAATCCTCATCTCCATGCTGCGTTGCCATTGCTCTTGCATCCATACTAGCCATTATTGTAGACATTGTTATATATAATATGCCACTTAAAGAAAGTGATATTAATGTAATTGCTGTTTTCTTTTTATTTCTTGCAATATTAGCAAATGTTAATCTTTTTAAAGTAACCTCTTCATATCCCTCTCTATTGTTTTTACCATCATTTTCACCATTATATCTCATTGCCTCAACTGGAGATACCTTTGATGCTATTTTCATAGGCTTTATTAATGATAAAAATACTGTTAAGTAACATAAAATAAATACCGCTATTATAACTGGTAAATTAAGACCACCTACATCATACTTACTAAATCCAACAAGTTTAACTATAATAAAATCACTTATTAAATAACCAATTAATATTCCAACTGGAATTGATATAGTCGCTAATACTAAACCTTCTCTTAATATAAGATTCTTTATTTGTCTTTTAGTGGCTCCAATAGCTCTAAGCTTTCCATACTCTTGTACCTTATTTATTACTGACACATAAAAAATACTGTAAATAACTAATATACTTGAAAGTATAACTATTAATGCAATTACAATTCCTCCAACTATAATTTCTGGTTCTGGATTCATAGCTTCTATATAATCATCATTCATTCTTACATCATATTCTTGTATTCCAATATCAGCTGCAACTTGTTTAACCTTATCTTTTATTTCAGTTGCAGATAACTTTCCATCACCAACTACTCTTATATAACTACTAAAAGTTATATCATCTGAATACTCCATATTTTTTAAAAACTCTTCTGAAATTATTGAAGTATAATTTTTATTTGCTTTATTAAATTCTGAAGTTTCAATTATACCACTTAATATAAAATCGTAACTTTTAGTTTCTTCATCTTTCCTTGATTCATATTTAAGTGTTAATTTTTCTCCAACCTTAGCCTCAATACCTATAGCTTTTAAAAATCCATCTTGAACTGCTATTTCATTTTCATTTATAGGCATTTTACCTTCTATAAATTTTACATTTCCCATTTCTGCACTATTTTCATCTGTATAAATAACTGCTAAAGTATTTTCATTTTCTTCTGCTACGCCTACTGTTCTAAGAACTCCGAACTTTTCTATATCTATATTGTTTTTTATTATATCCAACTCTTTTATAGTTACATTTTTATATGTTGAGTGATATGAACCCGCTCTTTCAATAGTTATTTCTTTATTGGCTTTTACCCAATTTAAACAAGTTAACCCTACAGAAGTTAAAAGAATTGTTGTAAGCATTATTGTAAAAGCTATTAAAATACTTTTTGACTTATTATTTTTTAAATTACCCTTTGCTAAGCTTGATAATGTACTCATTAGCTCACCACCTTACCATCTTCAATATTTATAACTCTATCTGCCATTTGAGCTATTTCTTCATCATGAGTTATCATTACAATTGTTTGGTTATACTTTTTAGCACTCATTTTTAATAAAGTTAATACTTCTTCTTCAGTTTTAGAATCTAAGTTACCTGTTGGTTCATCTGCTAATATTATTGCTGGCTTAGCTGCTATTGCTCTTGCAATTGCCACTCTTTGTTGTTGCCCTCCTGATAATGTGTTAGGCATACTTTTTTTCTTATTATCTAAACCTAAAGTCTTTAATATATCATTGGTAAATTCAACATCAACTTTTCTTCCATCTAGTCCTATTGGTAATACTATATTCTCCCATACATTAACTGTGGGTATTAAATTATAGTATTGAAATATAAACCCTATTTTTCTTCTTCTAAATACAGCAAGCTGCTCTTCTTTCATATTTGAAATATCATTGTTATCTATTAAAACTTTACCTGAAGTTGGTCTATCTAAAGCTCCAAGCATATGAAGTAATGTACTTTTTCCTGAACCTGATTTGCCTACTATTGCAACAAATTCTCCTTCTTTTATTTTTATATTTGTATTATCAATTGCTTTAACTAAGCTTTCGCCTTTTCCATAATGTTTATTTAAATTTATTGTTTCTAATATATTTTTCATTTATAAAACCTCCGTAAATTTCCGCCTAATTTCTAATCTATAATTAAAGTATAAAGCTTATCTCTTTCAATAATCTTTCAATAAAACTTACAGTTTTGTAAGTCTTTCAAAAAAACTGTCTGCAAAGTTAATCTACTATATAGATTATCCTTGCAGACAGCCTTATTTTAATTATATATACTTTAATCTAGAAAAACTTTTATTTATTAATTAAATATATTCATTTCTATAAACTTCATAAGGTCTTGATGAATATACTCTATAAACCACTTGTCCATTAAAATCTAGCATATCCTTTGCTCTTTCCTTTATCCATGGCTCCTTTATCATATCTAAAGCTACACTTTTACTAAACCATCCAACCTCAATACTTTCTTCACTACCTCTTAATTCTCCTCCAACCTTTACCGCTAAAAAATCAAATATCACCTTAGTGGGCACAAATGTTTCATTATCCCAACCTATATATGATTTTGTATTAGAATAAATCCCAGCAAGCTTCTTAACACTAATTTTTATTCCTGATTCTTCAAGAACCTCTCTAGTTACTCCTTCAATTAAATCTTCCCCATTTTCAATTTGTCCACCTGGAAACTCCCATCCTCTATGTGGATTCTTAACTAATAAAACTTGATCCTTTTCATTAGTAACTAATGCGCCGGCAGCTACTATATGTGTTGGAAATACCATAACCTATTCCTCCCTTTAATTTATAATTAAATTCTATATTTATTCGTCTATACTTATATTAATTTTACCACTTATTTACATTTATTGTATGTACTTTTTATGTGACTAAGTCACAATATATATGTATATTAAATATATAAAATATTAAATAATATAATTTTTTATTTATGAAGGAGAACCAAGTAAAACTATGATTAATAATAGAAATTACTATATAAGTGAGCTTTATGAAGCATATCCAATTCTAGCTCAAATAGATAAAAATAATGATGGAATATTAAGTAAAAGGGCTACCTTTAAAGAGCTTTTATCAGATGAATATTTAACAACCCATGAAGGTGAATGTATAGGTTTTTTATTTGTTCTAAGTGGAAATATAAAAGTCCAAAAGATAAATGAAAAAGGTGAAGAAACTAATCTTTATAATGTTGAAAAAGGTCAATTATGTCATGAGTCTTTAAGCTGTTTTATGAATTGTAAATCTCTAAATATTATAGCAAGAGCACTTCAAGATTCTAAAATATGTATTATTCCATTTGATATTATTAATAATTACTTATTACATGATACTTTATTTTTACAATATATTTATAAGGATTTATATAATAAGTTTAGGCTAATTGTAAATGTAAAGGAGGAAGTTAAACATGAATCATTAACAAATAGATTAGTTAAATTACTTATAGCTAAAAAAAGTAAAAACATTTATTTAACTCATAATGATTTAGCATTTGAATTAGATTCTGCTAGAGAAGTAGTAAGTAGAAAGCTGAAAGAACTAGAGAGAGAAGGATATTTAAAATTAGGCAGAGGTAAAATACAAATAGAAAAAGATTTAAGTGAAATTATAAAGTGATATAGTCACAAAATAAATTTATTATTAGATATAAAATATGGATATAAGGTAGTTGAATATTTAAATGTACTATTCAACTACAAGTAATATTTATCAATAAAATATTATAGAGTTTATTTACTGATATGGAGGGAGCTATGTTTGGTTTTTTTAATAAAAATAATAGAAAAGTAGTTAATGAAAAAGGACCCCATGTATCATTTTCAAACTGTGCACTTCCTTATCATTTAAGTGGAATAATACAAAGTGCAAGCTAATTGAAGATGGCTTATATAATTGATGTAAGAGAAGCCATGGAATTTGAAAATGGTCATATTAAAGGTGCAATTAATATTCCTTTAAGTGAACTAAGAGAAAAAGCAAATGAAATTCCTAAGGATAAACCAGTTTACCTTCATTGTAGAACTGGTCAAAGAAGTTATAATGCTGTTTTAGCACTGCAAAATTTAGCATATGATAATGTAATAAATATAACTGGAAGCTTTTTAGGCTTATCCTTCTATGAAGCATATAATGATAAGGTGAAAAATAGAGACAGTATATTAACAAAATATAATTTTAAATAATTATATTTTATAATATATAAAATTAAAAATGCTAAGTGATGACTTAATAATCATGACTTAGCATTTTTATATAATATATCAAATTTAAATATTATGTTCTTTCCTATACTGAGAAGAAATACCTTATGCCTTCTGAGTCAAGCATATTAGGTTGCATAGAACCACTATCTGCTACTATTTTATCAGTTTTATGGTTAAATGTAACTTTTGTTTTACCAGAACTTCTAGGAACAATTTGTATAATTTCTACTGTTATAATTCTATCATTTTCTAAGAAAAAATAACTATATATAAATCTAGGAGTAATTAATTAAATTAATTACTCCTAGATTTATATAAAAATAATTAAGTTTTTATTTATCACTTAGATTTTTATCTAAGTTTTTAACCTCTCTCATAGCCTCTTCATATTTCTTAGCTCTTGCATTTGGATTTCTCCTTAATATATTTATAGAATTCATATAAACCTTATTTTCAGTATTATTAATTTTTAATTCATGTACTTTTAGTTTTGATAAATACTCTAAAAACTCAGCCTTTATTTTACTTGGCTCATCTATGGCCTTTGCTGATAATTCATCAAATTTATCAACATACCTTGATACCTTTTCAACAACCCCCTTGGTTGCTTCCTCCTTTAATGCTAGGTTTCTTCTAATGATTGCTTCAATAGCTTGCTTTCTTGTATTTTTCTTAGCTGCTGATTTTTCTTGCTTAATAGCTACTTTTTCAACTAATTTTTCTTGCATAGATTTTACATCCTCATTAACAAAAGCTTCTAATATCTCTATTCTCTTCTTTATGTTAATGATAGTATCATTTCTTTCAGTAAACCTAATTAATAAATTCTTTAAATCCATGGCTTCATTGAATGATTGTACAGCATCGATTGTGATAAAAACTGTTATAATATATGCACTTATTTCTAATATTTCATCAGGAATATTGTTAATTAGATACTCTATAGGTGGATTTACAAATCTAACTAATAATACCGAAAAGACTCCCCATGCCAAGGAACACAGTAAACAAACATGTCCATTAATATTAAATGGTTCTGTAGTATAATCCCAATATCTAACATGAAATAATTTCTCCATTAATGCTCCAGTTATATACTCCAATATTGTTGCAGCAATCATACCTATAATAAATACCAATACAAGATTCTTCTGAACTACTAATGTAGAAATTAATACCACTATAGCCCCAGATCCGTAAATAGGTAATAATGGACCCTTTAAAAATCCCCTATTTACCCATTTATGATTTTTTAAAGATACATAACATGATTCCCATATCCATCCCATAAAACAATAAAGATAAAATAGAAGAACCCACTGGTGTACTGTATATATATTCATCTCTTTCCTCCATTGCTCAATAACTAATTTATAGCATATTAATATATTTTTAATAAAAATACCTCAGAAAAAATTATCTATGAATAAGTTTTCTTCTGAGGTCAATTTATCTATATATTAATAATTATATATTTCCTTATATTTCTTATCTAAGTATTCAATAAAATATTTTGCTTGAAGTTCTTCTCCTGTAATTCTCTTTATTAAATCACTTGGATCATAAAGATTAGCATATTCGTGAACATTTTCTTTTAACCACTCATATACTGAAGACAAATCTCCTGTAGCTATTTCATCGTATATATTAGGAATATCTTTAACCATTTCATTTAACATTTGTGCTCCGTAAAGATTCCCTAATGCATAACTTGGAAAATATCCAAAGGATCCATCTGACCAATGCATATCTTGAAGTACTCCAACCTTATCACTTGTTGGTTCTATTCCTAAATACTCCTTGTACTTTTCATTCCAAACTCTAGGTAAATCAGCAACTTGAATTTTATCATTTATAAGTAATTTTTCTATTTCATATCTTATAATTACATGAATACTATAAGTTAATTCATCTGCTTCAGTTCTTATTAATGAAGGTTGTACCTTATTTATTGTATTATAAAATTCTTCTTCACTAACGCACTCAAATTGATTAGGAAATTCTTTTTTAGCTTCTTCATATAAATATCCACAAAATGCTTTATTTCTTCCTATTATATTTTCATAAAATCTTGATTGTGATTCATGAATAGCCATAGATGCTGCAACATTTAATCCAGTCCCTTCTAATGAGTCAGGTATATTTTGTTCATATATTCCATGTCCACCTTCATGTATTGCTGAAAACATTGCCGATGTAAAATCATTTAAATAGTAATGATTTGTTATTCTAACATCCTTATTACTCATATCTAAAGTATATGGATGTTCAGTTTCATCCATTCTTCCTGATTTAAAATCAAATCCTATAGTCTTTAAAATTTTAATACAAAATCTTTTTTGATTTTCCTTAGGAAATTCTTTTCCCTCAAAGACATTAGAAATTTCTGTTCCACTATTATTTATCTTTTTTAATATAGTAACAATTCCATCTCTTAACTCATCAAAAACCTTATCTAATTTTTCAACAGTAAGTCCCGGCTCATAATCATCTAGTAAGGCATTATACTTGTTACCTTTATAACCTTTATATTTTATAGATTTCTTTGTAAGTTCTACTATTTTTTCTAAGGCAGGTTTAAATATTTCAAAATTATCTTCATTCTTAGCTTTCTCCCAAGCTAATTGTCCTCTAGATGCTGCTAAAGAAAATTCCTTTACAAATTCTTCAGGGAATATTTTTTCCTTTTCATAATTCTTCTTAAGCTCATGTAACATTCTTTTCTGAATAAAATTTAATTTTTCTTCGTTCTTCTCAAAGAATTTAATAAAATCATGAATTTCTTTTGAAACAGATAAATTGTGTGCTTGCATTTGCATGAAAGACATAGTTTCTGCTCTTCCCTCTGCCGCATTTTCTGGCATTCCTGTTGTCATGTCCCAATACATAAGACTTCCTACATTTCTATAATGTTCAATAGTTTTTAAATATGTTGAAAGTTCTTTTAACTTCTTCTCTAATTTATCCAAAAATTTGGCCTCCATTCTAATATTTTCTATTCATTTAATTATATACTTTATTTTTAATTAAATGAATAGTCCATTATTACTAAGAAAAAAATGTAATGACCTCCGGGGTCAATCCATATTTTGGATTGACCCCGGAGGTTGATACATTATTTTACAATTCAATACTATTTAACTCTAAACATTATAGCTTCATATGGTCTTAAACTTAATCTCTCAATTAACGTACTAGAATCCTTATAATTACTTAATAAAATATCAGCATGATTGAAATAACCGTCAAAACTAAAAGTAACTTCCTTATCATAGAAATTACAAACTACTAATATCTTATCCCCATTTAACTCTCTAGTATAAGCAAATATATTTTTATCTTCAGGACATAATAAAGTATAATCACCATAAATTATAGTATCATTATTTTTTCTTATATCTATTAACTTTCTATAATGATGGAAAACTGAATTTTCATCTTCTAAACATTGCTTTGCATTTATCTCATTATAATTTTTATTTACAGCAATCCAAGGAGTTCCTGTTGTAAATCCAGCATTTTCAGAATTATCCCATTGCATTGGAGTTCTTCCATTATCTCTTCCTTTAGCATAAATAGATTCCATTATTTCTTCATGAGTATATCCTTTAGAAAGTCTATCTTTATACATATTTAAAGATTCAATATCTTTATAATCATCTATATCTTCAAATCTTATATTTGTCATTCCAAGTTCTTCACCTTGATAAATATAAGGAGTTCCTTTCATTCCATGAAGAAGCGTTGCAAACATTTTTGCACTTTCTATTCTATATTCCTTATCATTTCCCCATCTTGAAACTATTCTTGGTAAATCATGATTATTCCAGAAAAGACTGTTCCAGCCTTGTCCTTCAAGTTCTGTTTGCCACTTAGATAAAACTTCCTTTAAAGCAAGTAATTCTAATGGCTTAAGGTCCCATTTTTCTTTTCCTTCAATTTGATCTAATCCTATATGTTCAAATTGGAATACCATACTTAATTCTTTTCTTTCTGGATTTGAATAAAGCTTGGCTACCTCTGGCGTTGCTCCCCATGTTTCTCCTACTGTTAATAAGTCATTTCCTTCTAATGCTGCCTTATTCATTTCTTGTAGATATTCATGTAATTTAGGCCCATTTCCTGTTATCATTTCATCTGGAACTTTACCAATAAGGTCAATAACATCCATTCTAAATCCGCCAATACCTTTATCTACCCAGAAATTCATCATCTTATAAACTTCATTTCTAACCTTTTCATTTTCCCAAT